>Ga0315535_1000326_pt1 | contig 33065 bp, 25 predicted proteins | sample SalMarSW160220MG_2_FD_203092 | JGI IMG/M metagenome (GOLD analysis project Ga0315535, IMG submission 203092) | Salt marsh sediment microbial communities from the Plum Island Ecosystem LTER, Massachusetts, United States - Salt Marsh Sediment SW1602-20 ... | reverse complement strand
AAGCTGGAGAAGAGGACTACCTGGGAATTCCTCCCGCACGCCCAAAGACTGTATGACTACCTGATCCGGCCAGTCGAGCGCGATTTGTCATCTTTCGGCATAAATACGCTGGTCTTCGTGCCGGGTGGACCGCTTCGGACGGTGCCGATGGGCGCCCTCCATGATGGGAAACAGTTCTTGATTGAAAAATATGCCGTAGCGATCACACCGGGACTCGATCTCACAGACCCCCGTCCCCTTGACAGGAAGAACCTTAGAGTTCTCGTAGCGGGCTTGTCGAAAGCAGTGCAAGGGTTTCCTCCCTTACCGTACGTGAAGCCGGAGATGGAGGTAATAACACAGCTCTTTCCAAGCGAAAGTTTATTCAATGAGCGTTTTCGCAGTTCCAATTTGGAGAAAGCACTGCGAAATAAAGAGTTTAATATTTTGCACATCGCCTCCCACGGGGAATTCCAGGGGGATGTGGGGAAGACCTTTCTCCTGACTTTCGACGGCAGGCTCTCCCTGAACCGGCTTGATGAGTATGTGGGTCTCCTTCAGTTCCGCAACGAGCCGCTGGAGTTGATCACCCTCAGCGCATGTGATACTGCTGCAGGTGATGATCTTGCGGCACTCGGGATAGCCGGTATCGCTATCAAAGCAGGGGCCAGGAGTGCCCTGGCCACCTTGTGGCATGTGAACGACCTGGCAACTTCCATTCTGGTTGGAGAATTCTACCGGCAGATAAAGATCTCGTCGTGTACCAGGGCTGCGGCGCTCCGGCGGGCGCAACTGAAATTGCTCCACGATCCACGTTACGAACATCCGGGGTACTGGTCGCCGTTCCTGATGATCAACAACTGGCTTTAGACACTCACACTGATGATGGATTTCTTTTTCAAACTCCGACGATCGCCAGCTGTCGCCATGCTCATTATAAGCGGCCTCTCTTTCCTGTTCATAATCGGCATCCGCGGCATGGGAGCACTTGAACCTCTGGAACTTGCAGTATATGACGCATTCATGCGGTTGAAACCCGGAATACCGGGTGTGGATCCCCGCATTGTTCTTGTCGAAATTTCGGAAAAAGATATTCTGCAACAAGGAAGATGGCCGGTAACGGACAGCACGGTTTCAAAAATATTGATGATGCTCAGCAGGTACAAGCCTAGAGCAATCGGACTCGATATTTTTCGCGACATCCCCGTTCCGCCCGGGACGAAAATGCTCAGCGCCATGTTGACCGGAAATGACCGTATCATAGCGGTGATGAAATTCGGTAATGGTGGAGTCCCTGCACCCCCGGTGTTGAAGGGAACGACACAAGTCGGTTTCAACGATATCATCGTGGATCCCGACGGCATTGTGAGGAGAGGTCTCCTGTTTCTGGACAACGGTGAGACGGTTTCCTATTCGTTCGACCTGTTGTTGGCGCTTCGCTACTTGCAAACAGAAGGCATAACTGCCCAACCCGATAAGTCCAACCCGCAGTTTCTGCTGCTGGGGAAGTCGACTATCCGTCCCTTTGAAGCTGATGACGGTGGGTATGTCAGGGCAGATGCCAAGGGCTACCAGTACCTGCTTGATTTCAGACAAAGCGGGGAATCCTTTTCATCGTATTCGCTGCGGGCGCTCTTGTCAGGAAAGATCCCTTCCGAAGCCATGCACGACAGGATAGTGCTGGTGGGAGTGACCGCTCAGAGCGTGAAAGATTTCTTCCATGCGCCTTACAGCAGGGGCCTCAGGGGGGCGAATCAGGCCCCGGGAATCGTTTTGCATGCCCACATCGTAAGCCAGCTCCTCAGCCTTGGTTTCGGAGAAAGCACCCCGATACAGACGACCACTGAACAACAGGAACTGCTCTGGATTCTGATCTGGAGCCTTTTGGGGGGAGTCATGGGATTCCGGGTGCGCTCGCCCTGGCTCTTTTCCATGCTAGGAACCGCAGGACTTCTCGTTCTCTGGACTGCGACATATCTCGCTTTCCTGGATCACTGGTGGATGCCCTCGGTTTCCCCTGCCATGACCTGGCTGATCTCCGCTGCGATCGTCACCGCCTATATTTCGAACCAGGAGAGAAAACAGCGGACTATCCTGATGCACTTATTTTCAAAACATGTCTCTCCTGAAGTCGCAAAATCCATATGGGCGCAGAGGGATCAATTCCTGCAAGGAGCCAGGCCTCGTCCCAAAAAAATGATGGTGACGGTGGTGTTCTCAGATTTGAAGGATTTTACCTCGCTCTCTGAAAGCATGGACCCACAACCGCTCATTGACTGGCTCAATACCTACATGGAGTCCATGGCCGATCTGGTGATGGAATACGGCGGGGTTGTCGATGACTATGCCGGAGACGGAATAAAGGCAAACTTCGGTGTGCCGGTGCCTCGGGAGACAAAGGCGGAGATTGGCAGGGACGCATCCAATGCTGTTGCCTGTGCGCTTGCCATGGGGGACAAAATGGAGCAACTCAATGCATTCTGGCAAAAGAAGGGATTGCCCGTGGGAGGTATGCGGATCGGAATTTTCACCGGGCAGGTGGTGGCAGGGGCGGTAGGCAGTTCCCAGCGGTTGAAATATACGACCGTGGGAGACACCGTGAATATTGCCGCAAGGCTTGAAAGCTACGATAAGGAACTTGCCAAAGAGAGCGCCTGCAGAATATTGGTCGGTGAGGACACAGTGAAGTATCTTGACGACCGCTTCAGGACACAACTGATTGGCGAGGAGAATCTAAAAGGGAAATACCGGAAAATCACCATTTATCGAGTAATTTCCGGAGATGGAGAAGAATCAACGGAAAACATTCGGGGGCAGGAAGATGAAAGCAATCATTAAAGCAAGTTGGATTTTGGCGGTAGGCCTGGCCTTATTGATTCCTGTTTCAGGTGTGGCGGCGGGTGGAGAAAAAAGCGCACCAGGTACGAGTGGAATGGAGATGCAGAAACAAAAAGCACCGGCCGATGTTCGTTCAAACGGCCATGTTGAACAACAAAGGGATTCTCAGGACAAGTCGAAGGAAAAGGGGTTAACAAAGCCGGCAAATATGCCTGTTTATAAACCGCCCCTGCGAGGAGCACCGGCAGGACGGGTGGCGGGAGGGACCCGGGGACCCAGTGAAAAATTCCCCTACCTTTGCCTTCTGGTGCCGGAGCATGTTGGCCTTACGACAAATGATCAACCATCTTTGTACTATTTCCTGTCTCAGTCGACTTCATGTCCTGTTGAATTTGTCGTCCTGGAAAAAAGAGCTGTATACCCCCTTGTTGAGGCCCGCATCCGCTCTCCGAAACAACCCGGTGTCAACACAATCTGCCTGTCAGACTATGGTGTTCGACTCAAAAAGGGCATCCAGTACCGGTGGTTTGTCGCCTTGGTTCCTGACGCTCAGCATCGGTCCAAGGACGTCCTCGCCGCCGGTGCTATCGAACTCATTGACATGCCGGACGGGCTTAGAACAGAATTGCAAAGCGCGAATGAAGGAGAGGCGCCATCCATTTATGCGGAGGCCGGGATCTGGTATGACGCGCTGACTGCTCTTTCTACCCTTATCGAGAAAGAACCGGAGGACAGCAACTTCAGGAAGGAGCGCGCGTCTCTGCTGGATCAGGTCGGGTTGGCACGGGCGGCCGAGTACGAAATTAAAAGAGGTGAAACCAGTGGGGAGTGAGTCCCTCACCCGTCTGCTTCGTAGAAGGCCCTGAATCCTCTGTAGGTCATGTAGAGATCACCCTTGTGGGCAATTTCAAAGGGCGAGTGCATGGACAGGAGGGCCGGGCCGCAGTCGACGATATCCATTCCATAGGGGGCCAGGAACTTTGCCACGGTACCGCCTCCTCCCTCGTCAACCTTGCCGAGTTCCCCGGTCTGCCAGATGATTTTTTCCCTGTTGAAAAGACGCCGCAGCCATCCCACGTATTCTGCGTCCGCGTCATTGGCACTGTACTTGCCGCCCTGCCCGGTAAATTTTGTGATGCATACGCCGTATCCCATACGGGCCGCATTCTGTTTTTCATGAACCTCCTGGTAATCGGGATCCAGCGCCCCGTTGACATCCGAGGACAGGGCCCGGGACCGGCTCAGAACCCTGGACACACCGATTGAACTTGCCCGCTGTCCCAGCATCTCCATCACATCCGCGATAACCGATTCCAGGAACCTGGACTTGGCGCCGGTCGCACCCTCGCTCCCAATCTCCTCTTTGTCAACGAACAGGGCAATTGCTGTTCTTGCCGTATCTTTCGAATCCAATACAGCCCTGAGGCCGGCATATGCGCAGATCCGGTCGTCCTGGCCGTATGCGCCCACCAGGGAGCGGTCCCACCCTACGTCCCTCGCGTTGCCGGCCGGCACCACCTCCAGTTCAGCGCTCAGCAGGTCCTCTTCCGTCAGCCCGTAGGACTCATTGAGGAGATTGAGCACGGCGAGCTTGAAGCGTTCTTTGGTTTCACTGTCTCCGAGCGGGAGACTTCCCACGATCAGGTTGAGTTTCTCTCCTTCAATGGCCTCGCCCAGTTTTTTCTGGTACTGGATCTTCCTTGCCAGATGGGGCAGCAGGTCGAGCACGGTGAAAACCGGGTCTGATTCGGCCTCGCCGATGGAAAGATCCAGGGTGTTTCCATCCCTTTTCACCACGCGGCCGTGGATCGCCAGGGGCCGGGAAAGCCACTGGAATTTCTTTATGCCGCCATAATAGTGTGTCTTGAGAAATGCCAGGTCCACTTCTTCGTAGAGAGGCCGCTGTTTGAGGTCCAGGCGGGGGGCGTCGATATGGGAGACAATGATGCGGGCACCTTCCTCGAGGGCCTCCTTTCCCGGTTTTACAAGGGCGATGGCCTTCCCATGAAACGTGCATATGAGAGGTCCGTGAACGCGCTTGCCCGGGTCAAGCTGGAACCCGGATTTTTCCGCCATTTCTCGGATACATGAAACCGCCTCTCTTTCGGTTTTTGCCCTGTCCAGGAAGGTTTTGTAGCCGTCTGCAAAGGAAAAGACGCGCTTCTTTTCCGCAGCGCTGATTTCGTCCCAAACCAGCCGGGGCGAGTAGGTCAGCCTCTTCGAGAGGTCCTCAATCTGTTTTTTGGTGAGCTTTTTTTCCGGCATCGTTATTCAACTCCTTTTCTCCTGTAGGAGCGACCTCCTGGTCGCGAATCCACAGACTTTCGCAAGCGGGAGGTCGCTCCTACAATATCACGGTACCGATGAGATCTTCTATCCGGGCTATGCCGTTTTCAATACAATACTTCCTGAGTCCTGCAATAATTTCCAGGGATGCACGGGGATTCACGAAGTTTGCCGTGCCCACCTGGACCGCGCGGGCGCCCGCAATCAGAAACTCCAGGGCGTCCCCCACATCCATAATTCCCCCGATCCCTATCACCGGGATACTGACCGCCCTGACCACTCGGTAGACCATGTACAGGGCCACCGGCCGGATTGCGGGGCCGGAAAGTCCTCCCGAGACATTGCCAAGCCTCGGTCTCCGGGTCTTCGTATCAATGGCCATACCGGTCAGGGTGTTGATGAGAGAGAGGGCATGAGCGCCGGCCTGCTCGACCGCACCGGCCACGGCGCAGATGTCGGTCACGTTGGGCGTGAGCTTGACGATCACGGGCTTGTCACTGTTCTTGCGCACAGTTTGAGTGACCTCGGCTGAGGCGGCAGGATCCGTTCCGAATGCCATGCCCCCCATCTTTACGTTGGGACAGGAGACGTTGACCTCCAGGGCCGCGACCCCCTCTGCTCCTTTCAACTGCGCAGCCACAGCGCCGTATTCCTCAGTGCTATGCCCGTAAATATTCACAATGACGGCTGTATCCAGGGTCTGCAACCAGGGGAGTTTTTCTCTCAGGAACGCTTCTACGCCGACGTTCTCAAGCCCTATGGCATTCAGCATCCCGGCCGGGGTTTCGACAATTCTTGGGGGACTGTTCCCGGGCCGGGGTTTGAGGGAGAGTCCCTTGACTACGATCCCTCCCAGCAGGTTCGGGTCCACGAACTCCGCGTATTCCTTCCCATACCCGAACGTGCCGGAGGCTGTCAGCACCGGATTCCTGAGTTTCAGGGGCCCCAGGCTGACCCTGAGATCCGGTTCAAGGTGGTTCATAGGTGCTCCCAATCGATGGACGAGACCGAAAAAACAGGACCGTCTTGACACACGTGAAAGGAGATTCGCCCCGGTCCCGGCGCCGCCGGGACAACACACCCCAGGCAGGCACCCAGCCCGCAGGCCATAGCGGTTTCGAGCGAGGCCTGGCACTGAACTCCCTTCCCGAGACACAGGGATGCAACCTTCTTAAGCATGGCCGCAGGCCCGCAGGTATAAACGATCTTCTTGCCCTTTCCTGCGAGGGCGTCTTCAAGAAGGGCCGTGACAAGGCCGTGATGCCCGGCTGACCCATCCTCCGTAGCCACAGCAACCGCGAAGTCTTCTATGCCGAGCCGGGCCGGGGAGACTATCTCGGCAGCGGTTCCATATCCCGTCAAGAGGGTCACCCCCGTCTTCTCCATGGACCGTGCCAGCAGCACAAGGGGCGCAATTCCCATGCCCCCCGCCACGAGCAGGCACTCCTCTCCTGTCCCCGGCGGCACAAATCCCCTGCCGAGGGGTCCCACAACGGAAAGGCTGCTCCCTGCCCTTATCTCTGCCATGATCCGTGTTCCCTTCCCGACGGCCCGGTATAGGAGCAGCACAACAGTGCCGTCACTCGTGGAGCAAATGGAAAACGGTCGTCTCAGCAGGGGATCAATCCCGTCGGCAACCCGCAGCATGACAAATTGCCCGGGTTTTGCGGCGGAAGCAATCGGTGGGGATTCCAGGCCCATGAGGTAGGTATTTGGAGCCACCTCATCGTTTTGAACCACTTCCGCCCTATGCTCGAAAACAGCCACCTTCCCCTCTCCCCCGCTCAACGCTGGAACAAGACGCAAGCAAACGGTTTTTCGCATCATTACACAAAAATACGAAGAGAAGCAATTGTTTTGGCGTAGTTACGCAACTAACAACTACAGCGGAGCAAGGCCGACCGTGAGCAAAAACCATTTCCGCACGCCCGCTCACTTCGTTCGCGCGTGCCTCCCCATAAATAGATCTTGAGGCACAGATGAATGCTGTGCTACATATTATATGCTGCGGATGCTGTTTGGAGAGGCATAAGGCCGAAGGTTTAGGCGAAAGGACAGTGATGAGAGATGAACGCCGGCAGGGGAAAATTATGACGCGAAAAGAATATCTTCTCAAACAGAAAAAGCAGAAGAGACACCTCATGGGGGTCTTCCCTGCCCAGTACCCGAAGGAGATCCTCTGGGCCATGAACGTGGTGCCGGTGGAAATCTGGGACCCTCCCCTCAAGAGCACCGCCGCCAGCGCGCACCTGCAATCCTACATCTGCTCGGTGGTACAATTAGGTCTTGAGCTGGTCCTCCAGGGAAAGGGTGATATCCTCGACGCGTTCCTCTTTCCCCACACCTGCGATTCCATACAAAACATGGCCTCGGTGATCTTTGATTACATCGGGGCAAAAAAACCCTGCTATTTTTTCTACCATCCCAAGGCCCCCTATGGCGCCTCGGCCCGGGAATTCTACCGGCGCCAGCTGCAGGACCTGGCCGATTCCCTGTCATCCCAGTTCGGGCCCCTCGACCCGAAGGCCCTCAAAGAAAGGGTGGAGCAGGGACAGCATCTTGCGCGCCTCCTGCAGGAACTGTATCAACTGCGCACCCGGAACAAACTCGAACTGAGCAACGCGGCCTTCTACGAACTCATCAGGCGCGGGGAGTATCTCTTCCCTGATGACTGGGCGCCTGAACTTGAAGAACAGGTAAAGAAGCAGGCGGTAAGGACCGGAACCCCCCGGGTATCGATCCTCCTGAGCGGAATTCTCCCGAATCCGACGGAACTTCTCACTCTGCTTGATGAATTACAGGTGCAGGTGGCTCATGACGACCTCCTGAACGGAAGCCGGCGTCTCCTGGTCCCGGGGAATGATTTCAAGGACCCCCTTGATCAGCTTACCGAGTCCTATTTTTCCATGCCGCCCTGCTCCACCAGGGGGTCCTCGGTGGGCCGCCGCAGAGAGTACCTCTTCAAGCTGCTTGATGCAACCGGCGCACGGGGAGTCATTTTCAACATCGTGAAATTCTGCGAACCCGAGTGGTTCGATATACCGAATCTCCAGGAAAGCCTCAAGGAACAAGGGATCCCCAGCCTTGTCCTCGACACGGAAGTGAATCAAGGCCTATCCGGGCAGATGGCAACGAGGGTCGAGGCCTTCATCGAGACGTTGGGGAAGGGTTAGCCCGTTTGCCGGTTGAACGCGTGTGCCGGTTGGCCGGTTAGCCCGTTGGCCCGTTCAGCAAGGAGTGAAATTTGAGCATAACGACGACGTCCGATAAAATAGCCATATGGATAGGCACGAGGTAGCTTATGTCCCTGTATCAATCAGCCAGGTACTATTTCATGAAGGACATGGGAGCGCCCGCCCTTCTCCGACTCCAGAAAAAGAGGAAGAAGGGCACGGGGAAACCCAGCCCGCATCTGGGGCCGCCCCTTAAATGCTCCGGCCGGCTCCGGGAGATCATGACCCGGCATTACTACCTGTCCCGCTTTGCCCCGGGGGCGAAGCCTGTAGCGTGGGTGACCAGCGGGGCGCCCGTGGAACTCCTCAGGGTTTTTGATTTCTACACCGTGTATCCGGAAAACCACGGTGCCCTGTGCGGGGCGCAGAGAAGGGGGCCGGAACTCTGTTCCGAAGCGGAAAAAAGGGGATACCATCCCGATCTCTGTTCCTATGCCCGAATCGACCTGGGCCATGCGTTCTCCGGTAAGACCCCGGCGGGGCGTCTCCCCAGACCGGACCTCCTCTTTTGCTCCAACAATATCTGCCAGACGGTCCTTTACTGGTTCAAGGCCCTTTCCCATTACTGGAACATTCCTCTTATCCTCTTTGACACCCCCTATAACTTTGAGGAGATAAGGGATCGAGATGTCCAGTACATGGCGACCCAGCTTCACGAGATGATTCCCGAACTGGAGCGGATCTCCGGACGAGTATTCTCCGAAACCCGGTTTCAAAAAATTATCACCATTGCGCGGGATTCCTCGGCCATGTGGGGCGAGGTACTGGCAACCATGAAGAACCGGCCCGCGCCCATGAGTATTTTCGATGCCTTCGTGCACCTGGCCCCCATTGTTTCCCTGCGGGGTCTTCCCGTGGCCCTGGAATACTACAAGATCCTCCTTGATGAACTGCAGGAACGTGTTGATCGGGGCATTGGGGCCATTACCCATGAAAAAAAGCGGCTCATGTGGGACAATATAGCCGTGTGGTTCAAGCTGCGGGACTGGTCCCTGCTTTTCGCGGAAAGGGGATTCAATTTTGTGGCGGCTACCTATACCAATGCCTGGGCCGAGACTATCCACCACCTGGATGAAGGATCACCATTCGAATCCATGGCAAAGGCTTACGGCCTGGTTATTCTTAACAATAACCTGAACTATCGTCTGGAGCTGATGGCGCAGATGATCAAGGAGTACCAGATCGATGGGCTTGTGGTCCACTCCGACCGGAGCTGCAAACCCTACTCCGTAGGCCAGTATGACCTGAAGCGGCTGCTGGGGGAACGCCTGGGCATCAATTCCGTTGTGATTGAGGCGGACATGACCGATTCTCGCGCCTATTCCGAGGAGCAGGCCAGGACCCGTCTGGAGGCCTTCTTCGAGGCGTTGGAAAACGAGGCGTGAGGCTTCAGGCACAAAGGGGAAAGTCCAAAACACCTCATGATTTGTCATGCCTTTAACATGGCGACCACGGCGAACCTTCCTGTTTTTCCCTCTTTGCGGTAAGAATAGAAGAGGTCGGTGCTGCATCGGGTGCAGGCGCCTGAAATCTCGATATGATCCTCGAAAATCCCGGCCTCCATCAACTGCCGGCAACTGATCGCCCAGAGATCGAAAAAATTCTTCCGCACCTGGAACCTGCGGAAGCTCTCCGGAAAATATTGCTCATGCCCCTGGAATTCCGCGCAGCATGGGCCCAGGGAGGGTCCGATGGCGGCATGGATGCTGTCCGGTCTGCAGAAAAAATCCTGCTCCATGCGCCTGACGGTCTTCCCCAGGATATTTCTGACATTTCCTCTCCACCCGCAATGGATTACGGCAACGACATTTCTTTCCGGATCATAAAGGATAACGCCTTGACAGTCCGCCAGCTTCACCAGAAGAGCCTGGCCGGAGACATTCGTGATCTGCGCATCGGCGGAACAGGGTCCATCCTCGGAAACGGCATAATCTCTTCTGCGAATAATCACGTTATCTCCGTGGACCTGGTCTACCTGCAGTAATGCCTGCGCCCCGATGGAGTCCTGGATCCTCATGAGGTTCTCCCGGACGTGGACCGGCGAGTCATGCACGGATGAGCCCACATTGAGGCTTGCAAACGGCCCCTTGCTCACTCCGCCTTTGCGCGAAAAAACCGCGTGGACGAGATTTTCCTCTTCGGACAGTCCCGGAAAACAGAAGAACAAAGGTCCTTTGTCCTGTTGAATGAGGCTGGAGATGGTGTATCGCGGAATAGCAGGGAAAAAAGGAGAATAAAGAGGACTTGAAGAGTGCATTTCAGGCGGAGTCCTTGGCCGTGCATCCCTCTTCAAACCATGAACGGGAAGCCCTCTCCATCGGGAAATCAGAGGTAGATTCCTTCACGACACAAACTCTCTTACTTACCGCTGCTTCCTCCCGGATCTGACGGGGTTCATAAGCGTCTGTCACGTGAGGTCCATCTCCTTCCCTCGAGTGGTTTGAAACACCCCGAATCAGGGCTCTCCTGAAGGACGTTCGACCCCGCATGAGCGGATTTCGGGCTATGGGGCACCGCTAGCTCCCCGCCTAGCACGACCAAGGTTCCGAGAAGACTCTAGAAAACGTCCACTCTTTCTTTCAGTTCTTTTCCTACCTTGAAGAAGGGGAGTTTCTTAGGACCGACTTCAATAACCTCGCCCGTCTTGGGGTTCCGGCCTTTGTAACCTTCATACTCTTTGATTTTGAAGCTGCCGAGTCCCCTGATTTCAACCCGTTCTCCTGCCGCCAGGGCCCCTTCCATATCGCCAAAAACCGTATTCACCACGTCTTCGGCCCTTTTCAAAGGCAGGTCCTCAGCCTTTGCCAACGCCTCTATCAGTTGTGATTTGTTCATTTCCCCCTCATTGCTGATATTAGTGAGATAAAAGACTGTTACCAAGGTAGTCTTGAAAAAATAGTCCATCAGTAGAATGAAGTCAAGTGAAATGAGCAAGAGCAGCGGTTTACTTTCCTCCTGTTTTGAGATATAAGTCGATTTTGCCGGAAATGCAGGAGAACCGTGCTCTTTCGACGCGGCGTCATATCGACCGTGGAGCGGGGCGGCGAATGGAGGAGAACCGGAATGAAGAGATTGGTCCGTCCGGGCATAGAAGATCTTATACCTTATCCGCCCGGGAAGCCTATTGAAGAACTGGAACGGGAGCTTGGCATTCAAAACTCCATCAAACTGGCTTCCAATGAAAACCCTCTCGGTCCGTCGCCGAGAGCCTTGGCTGCGATTCGTGAGAGGCTTGAGACGCTCCATCGGTATCCCGACGGCAGCGGGTACTACCTCAAATCCAGGCTGAGTGAGAAATTCTCTCTTTCCCGGGACCGGATTCTTCTGGGGAATGGGTCCAACGAACTCATCGAATTAATCGTTCGTACCTTTCTGGAACCGGGAGACGAGGCTGTCCAGGCCTTTCCCACATTTCTCGTCTATGAGAAAATCATAATGGGGGCCGGATGCAAGATGATTTCCGTGCCCCTCACAGGCTTCGGCCTCGATCTTAAGGGCATCGCGGATGCGGTTACCCCCAGGACAAAGGTGCTCTTTGTAAACAACCCGAACAACCCAACCGGGACTATTCTGAGGACTCAGGAGATGGACGATTTTTTGAAGGATATCCCCGAAGACGTGGTTGTGGTGCTGGACGAGGCCTACATGGAATTCGTCACCGACCCCCGCTTTGCCAACGGCATCCTGTTCCTGGAAAGACATCCCGGCATCATCGTCCTCAGGACCTTCTCGAAGCTCTACGGCCTGGCAGGGCTCCGAATAGGATATGGATTCACGTCGGAAAAGATCGCGGACTATATCAATCGCGTCCGGCAGCCCTTTAACGCGAACAGCCTCGCCCAAGCGGCCGCTACCGCGGCGTTGAATGATGAGGACTTCGTGAATCGGACCCTGAAGACGGTCCACGAGGGTCTGGACTTCCTGCAGGAGCACCTGGACCGGTTGGGTCTCGAATACCTTCCCACGCAAACAAACTTCTTTTTGATAAAAGTCCCCTCCGGCGGCAAGGAGATCTATGAGAGACTCCTGTATGAAGGCGTTATCGTCCGCGCTATGGACAGCTATGGTCTCCCGGAGTATATCCGGATAAACGCGGGGCTCCCGCAGGAAAATGAGCGATTCATCACAGCCTTGAAAAAGGTCCTTGGAAAGGTTCTGTAATTTCGTGAGCGAAATTATTACTATCGACGGCCCGGCAGGGTCGGGGAAGAGTACTATCGCCAGGCTCCTGGCGAAAAACCTGGGATTTCTGTATCTTGATACGGGCGCCATGTACCGGGCCGTGGCCCTGGCCGCCGAAAGAAACCATATCCCGCTTGATCAGGGCCCCGGGCTTGGTGATCTCTGCCGTGCTATGGACCTCCGCTTTGAAGTCACCATAGACGGGAGCCGGCTTCTTCTCAATGGTGAGGATATTTCCCTGGCCATACGCAGTCCGGAGATGGATATCTCCTCGTCCACCGTGTCGGCGGTCAAGGAGGTTCGGCTTGCCATGACTGATCTCCAGAGACGTCTGGCTCGAGGCATCAACGTGGTCGCAGAGGGAAGGGATATGGGGACCGTTGTCTTCCCGCACGCCAAGAACAAGTTCTTCCTCACGGCAAGACCCGATGTGCGTGCCCGAAGAAGATACCTTGAACGCCGGGAACGGGGTGAAGATGTCGCTTTCGAGGAGGTAGAAACGCTGCTGAAAAAAAGGGACCGGCAGGATCAATCAAGGAAGCTCGCGCCCTTGAAACCGGCCCGGGATGCGTTCATCATTGATTCATCAGAGATGAAACCGGAGGAGGTCATTCGCCTGATCATGGCCCGGCTAAAAAAATAATGATACAGCAAAACGGAAAGGGCCACAGAGCCCGGAGTCATGGAGAGGAAAGAACGAGGTGGTGCTTTCGCGGGGACTCGCAGGAGACAGTCGAGCCCTCCCGGAAAAATAAAAGTTGAATCTTTTATAATTTTTTGCTATTTATCAAAGGTTAAGCTTGCCTGAAAGGCTAAAAGAAGCAGGGGGTACTTGGTTAAATGGGAAAAGGAACAGACGAAATTATGGGAAAAAACATTGGTGACAACAATATGGCAGATACAGATAGTGTTAGTGAAAGCAACGAGTTATCTCAAACAACCGGCGGTGCAACTCCGGGTGAAGAGAAGCAGTCCGAGGGCACCAGTTTCATGGAACTCTACGAGGAAAGTCTCAGGAGCATCCAGGAGGGCGAGGTTGTAAAAGGAGAAATCGTGCAGATAGATAAAGAATTTGTCCTGGTAGACATCGGCTACAAGTCTGAAGGGCAGATTCGCATCGAAGAATTCATAGATGCTCAAGGAAATACAACAGCCAGGGTGGGTGATAAGGTAGAAGTTCTCCTGGAGAGGAAGGAAAATGAGGACGGTCTTATCATCCTTTCAAAAGAAAAGGCTGCGAAAATAAAAATATGGGACGAAATAAAGAAGGTCTACGAAGAGGACCGCACGATCCAGGGCAAAATCATTTCCCGCGTCAAGGGCGGACTCTCCGTTGATATAGGTCTCCAGGCTTTTTTGCCGGGTTCGCAGGTAGACCTCAGACCCATCAGGGACATGGACTCGCTGGTCGGCACCGACCACGAGTTCAAGATTGTCAAGTACAACAAGCGGCGAGGCAACATCGTCCTGTCCAGGAGGGCTATCCTGGAGGCGGAGCGGATGTCGCTCAGGGAAAATACCCTGAAAGTGCTGGAGGAGGGCGCAATCCTGGAGGGAGCCGTAAAGAATATCACCGACTATGGCCTGTTCGTGGATCTCGGGGGGATTGACGGCCTCGTGCACATCACCGACATGTCATGGGGCCGCGTTGGTCACCCGTCTGAGATGTATCAGGTGGGAGACAAGATCACGGTCAAGGTCCTCAGTTTTGACCGCGAGAGGGAACGCGTATCCCTCGGCGTCAAGCAACTGACCCCTGATCCATGGAGCGATGCAGCGGAAAAATATCCTTCAGACACTCGAATCCAGGGAAAAGTGGTAAGCCTCACGGACTACGGCGCCTTCGTGGAGATAGAGGAAGGAGTGGAAGGGTTGATCCATGTCTCCGAGATGTCCTGGACAAGGAAAGTCCGCCATCCATCACAATTGCTGAGCGTAGGGGAAATCGTCGATGTCATGGTGCTCCACATGGATGCGGACAAGAAGCGCATTTCTCTCGGCATGAAGCAGGTGGAGCCAAACCCCTGGGACGTCATCGCGGAAAAATATCCGGTGGGAACGACTATCGAAGGGAAAATAAAGAACATCACGGACTTCGGTATCTTTATCGGTATTGATGAAGGGATTGACGGGCTCGTTCACATCTCAGACATTTCATGGACCAGGCGGATCAAACACCCCTCTGAGGTGTACAAGAAGGGGCAGGAAGTGCAGGCCGTGGTCCTGAATATCGACAAGGGCAATGAACGATTTTCCCTGGGTATCAAGCAGCTCGTGTCGGATCCGTGGAATGAAATACCCGTGAAATACAAAGCGGGCACGCGCGTCACCGGGACCGTAACCAATGTTACTGATTTCGGTATATTTGTAGAACTGGAAGAGGGCATCGAAGGTCTGATCCATGTGTCCGAATTGCCGAAAGATAAGAAGGGGCATAGTCTTTCACGTTTCCAGGTAGACGATGTCATCCAGGCAAAAGTGGTCAACGTGTCCCCGGAAGACAAAAAAATCGGTCTTTCCATCCGGAAGCTCGAAGAAACGTCTGAAAAAGCCGCCTATACCAGCTACCTCAATAACCATGGAGGAGCCACATCCAACCTCGGGGACCTCCTGAAGGAAGAAATGATGAATCTTCAAAAGCAATCTCTTCCTGAAGACGACGAGGGAGAGGATAACGCGGGAGACATAAAAGAGACTCCTGAGGCCGCAATCGAACCAGACGCAGATCCGGAATCCGAGGAAAGCCAAGCTCACGACCCGGATGGTTCTGTAGAAGAACCGGACCAGGCATCGCAATAAATGGCAAAAAAGAAGCATTCTATACTGATTGTGCTTCTCATTATCGCGGCCTTCGCACTGGTGCTGGGAACCACTGCCGTTGTTGTTGTCAAATTCGTCTCCCCGACATCTCACATTTCCTTTGCCCAGAAAATAGGGGTGGTTTCCATCAGCGGTGCCATTGTGGACTCGCAACCGATCATTTCCCAGATCATCAGGTTTAGAAAAGACAAGGCTATCAAGGCTATTATCGTCAGGATCGATTCTCCCGGGGGAGGGGTGGGCCCCTCCCAGGAAATCTACAAGGAACTGGAGAGAACGAGAAAAACGAAGAAGGTCGTCGCTTCCATGGGGAGCGTCGCCGCCTCCGGTGGTTTTTATGTCGCTGCTGCGGCAGACAAAATCGTTGCCAATCCCGGGACCATCACCGGGAGCATCGGCGTCATCATGGAGTTCGTCCAGCTCAAGGGGCTCCTGGACAAGATAGGCGTCAATTTGGAAGTCCTCAAGAGTGGTGAATACAAGGACATGGGCTATCCTCAAAGAAGTCTCACCGACAAGGACAAAGTCATTCTCCAAGGAGTCATCAACGACATAAAGCGCCAGTTCGTCACGGCCGTTGCCGACGGCAGGCACCTTGCGCGAGAAAAAGTGCAGGCCATAGCCGACGGCAGGATTTTCTCGGGGGAACAGGCAAAAGAACTGGGTCTGGTGGATTTCCTCGGTAATTTTCAGGATGCCGTGATACTGGCCAAAAAGATGACGGGAATCAGGGGAGATGTGACATTGGTGTACCCCGAGAGACGCGGAATAAAATTGTGGGACCTCCTGTTTGACTCGGCTTCACGTTCCCTGCTGAAATGGGTGCAGAATACCCGGACAGAGGTGGGTTATATCTGGCAGGGCGGCCTCAATCCCGCTCTCAGATAAAGCGGCTCACATCCCCCTTCCCTTTTCTGATCACTTCCGGTATGTCATCAATGAGAGAAACGACGCTTGACGGGTTTGGATAAATGATTCCGCCGTCAATAATGACATCGAGAAAGGTCCCATAGGCTTCCTCGATGGCATCAGTGTCATCATATCCGGCACTGGTACTGATGATCGGCCTTCCAAGGGCCTCAACGATCGCCAGGCATATTCTGTTGTCGGGGACACGGATACCCACGCTTTTTCTCTGCGTCAACATGATTTTCGGGACCAGCTTGGTTCCTTCCAGGACAAAGGTGTACGGTCCGGGCAGAAGGCTCTTCATGGTCTTGTACGCGTAATTGGATACTTTGGCATACTGGCTGATCCCCTTCAAGCTCTCACAGACGAAAGAGAATGGTTTCTTGAGGGGCCGGTTCTTCATCCTGTAGATCTGCCGGATCCCTTTCTTATTGTAAAGGTCGCAGCCGATCCCGTAAAAGGTATCCGTGGGGTAGGCGATCAGTCCACCCTGTTCCAGTATTTCGGCAACCCTTTTTACCAGGCGGAGCTGAGGATTCTCCGCGTTGATAGCAAGAATGAGGGCCTTCTTTCGCGGTCCCTGCGGGGACTTGCTGATATTCATCTTTTGAAATCCTAACCCGGATAAACCGGCACAAGAACAAAGGAACCAGAATGGAATCAAACACCGTGATAATCGTTTTTTCGTTCCTTTTCGGGCTGATTTTCGGAAGCTTCCTGAATGTCTGTATTTACAGGATTCCCCTCGGAAAATCGATCATCTTTCCGCCATCGAGCTGCCCCAATTGTGACCGTAGAATCAAATTTTACGACAATATCCCCGTAGTAAGCTACATTTTTCTCCGCGGAAAGTGCAGATACTGTCATCAGCGAATCCCCGTACACTACCCGGTGGTTGAACTCCTGACGGGACTCCTGAGCATGGCACTTTTTATCAGATATGGATTGAGTTATCAATATATCTTATCATTTTTGTTCATTATTTCTCTGGTTCTGATCAGCTTCATAGATCTCCACCACCAAATCATCCCGGATATCCTTTCAATTCCAGGCATTTTTGCGGGCATAGCGGTCTCTTTCATTCCTGGACATGTGGTCTGGGTGGATTCACTTATCGGTGCAGCAGGAGGCGGCGGGATCCTCTATCTCATCGCACTGGTTTTCAAAAAAGTGACGGGGAGAGATGGATTGGGGGGTGGGGATGTCAAGCTTCTGGCCATGATCGGCGCCTGGATGGGATGGCGCGCGCTTCCCTTTATCGTTCTCCTGTCCTCCCTCTCAGGCATCGCGATCGGCGGCGGAGCCCTCATGCTGGCAGGAAAAGGCTACCGGGTGAGAATTCCCTTTGGGCCGTTTCTCTCTCTGGGTGCCATCATCTACTTTTTTTTCGGCCCGCAGATCCTGAGATGGTACTCCCATCTCTTTCTGTAACTGCACAGGAAGATGGGCTGTAGGCGGTTAGTTTTCTCTTTCTCGTGTGAGGAGTGGCTTTGAGATTTCTCAGGAACAGCCTGCGTGTCAGCATACTTGCCCAGCTGGCCTTTCTTATCGTGGCTGCCATGCTTCTGATCAGTGTTGTCATGCTCAAATTCCAGGAGCAAGCGTTCATTCACGAAAAACTCAAGCAGGGACGCCTGCTCACCCAGGCACTCAGCCTAGGATTCAAGGAGGCGCGAATTGTCGCAGTCGGAGCCCGAAGAGCGAATCCTGCCGAGTTCCCGGGAAAGGATGAAATGGTGCGGCTCATCCGAACTGCCGGCTTCGCAGGAGCGGCCATGATGGACCGGCAAGGGGCAGTCTTCCTGACGTTCGGCCCCCCTGGAGAGATAGCAAAAAAGGGAATTGCACAGGCGCGACAGGCCCTGGTCACCGGAAAGGAAGTGACCCGGTTTTCCGGACAGGCCTGGGGCGTCCTGTGGCTAGCCAGCGAGAGTGCCATCATGAGTGCTCCCCTCTTTGACGGACAACGTCTTGCGGGAAGCATTGCGGTCTGGAGCAGCCTTCGGAGTGTTTACGAGGAGATACGGCGTTCCGAAAAATTCATCCTTGTCTATATCCTCCTCAATACCCTGGTCCTGATCTGTGTGGGTACTTACCTCCTGTCCCGTTCAGTGGTAAATCCCGTGCACAAGCTCCTCCATATTACCGAAGCCTTCAGAAAAGGGGAATCCCTCCCCCTTTTCCCCGACGTTTCAGAAAATGAAATGGGGCAGCTCAACAGATCGCTGAAGATGATGCTCAACCGCCTTGAAGAAAACAAGGAAGAACTGCAGACCCACATTGCTTCCCTGGAAAAGGCCAACGAAGAAATCAGGAAGACGCAGGCGGAACTGATCAAATCAGAAAAACTGGCCTCGGTAGGCCGCCTGGCGACGGGCATTGCCCACGAAATAGGCAATCCGATAGGCATCATTCTCGGATATATGGAACTCCTCAAGAGAGATGATCTCACCTCTCCTGAAAGATGGGACTTTCTTGACCGGGTCGAGACAGAAATCACCCGCATCAATGGCATCATCCGCCAGCTTCTGGACTTCTCGAGACCCGCCGGCGGGGAACCCGGAGAAACGAGCGTCCACGAGGTACTCCTTGCGACCCTCAAAATGCTGGAGCCCCAGCCCCTGATGGCCGGTATCGACCGGGAAACCCGTTTCGACGCTCAGAGGGACGTTGTATGGGCGGACCCCAATCAGCTTCAGCAGGTGTTCCTCAATATCATCATGAACGCGGCAGATGCCATGGAAAAGGAAAAATCCTTAAAGATCAGAACGTTCAATGCCCAAAGTATACTCAGGATTCAATTCAAGGATACAGGTACCGGGATCCCTGAAGAAGATCTGGCCGGGATATTTGATCCGTTCTATACCACCAAACCTCCCGGGAAGGGAACCGGCCTTGGCCTCTCCGTCTCCTATACCATCATCAGGGAACTGGGGGGGACCATCCGGGCACAAAATAATCGTGGTCCAGGGGTAACCATCACTCTTGACATTCCGGTCTGCCAAGGCAAAAATGACAGAGACTGCAGCGAGTCGAACGCCGGAGGGGAAGATTGATGGCACAAAGCCGGGTCCTTGTTGTTGATGACGAAAAGAACATGCGGCACATGCTGGAAACCATGCTCGGCAAGCAGGGCTACGAGGTCGCCAGTGCAACAAACGGCAAGGAAGCGCTCGGGATAATGGCCACCGGCAGCTTTGATTTTATCCTCTGTGATATCAGGATGCCCGAAATGGACGGAATGGCCTTCCTCGAAAAAGCGATCACCTCTTACCCGGAGAAGACGTACATCATGATGTCCGCCTATGGCACCATTGAGACGGCGCTTCAAGCCATCAAGAAGGGGGCTTATGACTACATCTCCAAGCCCTTCAAGACCGACGAGGTCCTCCTCACTCTGAAAAAGGCCGAAGAGCGGGAGCGGCTCAAAGAGGAAAACGTCCGGCTCAAGACACAGATCAAAAGAATTGAACAGAAATATTCTTTCGGAAACATTATCGCCCGAAGCGAGTCAATGGCGAAGGTCTTCGATCTTGTGCAGACCGTGGCAGATCACAAGACCACCATCCTGATCACGGGAGAGAGCGGGACAGGAAAGGAACTGATAGCCAAGGCCATACACACGAACAGCAGTCGATCCTCCGCCCCGCTCGTCAGTATCAACTGCGGCGGCATTCCCCAGAATCTTCTGGAAAGCGAACTGTTCGGATACAAGAAAGGGGCCTTTACCGATGCCCTGAAAGACAAGCCGGGGCATTTTGATCAAGCAGACGGCGGGACCCTGTTCCTGGACGAGATAGGTGAACTCCCGCTCCCTCTTCAGGTCAAATTGCTGCGTGTGCTCCAGGAAGAAGAGATCACTCCGTTGGGAGGCGTCGGATCACAGAAGGTTGATGTCCGCATCATCGCGGCCACGGCGAGAGACCTGGCTGAAGAGGTGAGAGAGGGAAGGTTCAGAGAAGACCTCTTCTATCGCATCAATGTTCTGCCGATCCACCTTCCGCCTCTCAGAGAGCGGCGCGGCGACATTCCTTTGCTGGTGGGATACTTTATCGACCTGTTCAACAAGAGAATCAGAAAAAACATCGAGGGTCTTTCTTCCGAAGCAATGCCCCTTTTGATGGAACACCCCTGGCCCGGAAATGTACGGGAACTGGAGAATGTGATAGAGAGAGCCGTTCTCCTCGCGAAGGGAAACTGGATCACCCCGCTGGAACTCCCATCAGTGATCGCCGAGCAACGGGAATTTCCTCCCGGCCTGTCGCCGGAAGATGCCCTCTCCATCAAAAAGGCGTCAAAGCAACTGGAACGGCATCTCATTCAAAAGGCACTGAAAATAACGGACGGAAACCGAACCCAGGCTGCGAAAATCCTTGAAATCAGCAGGCCCATCCTCATCGCCAAAATCAAGGAATACGGTCTGGGTGAGCAAAGATAGCAAGGCTTGGATGGAGAATGGCCGGCTATCTGATTCGTTGTCAGAGGAGGATAACAGGCTGAAAATGTCAAATATCAAAGCTCAAATGCCAAATAAAATCTGAATGATAAAAAGACAAAGCGTATTACTTCTGAACGATCGCGGGGCACTTCAACACAACTTAAGTTTTCGTTCGATTTGGGCATTGGGAATTGGGCATTGATTTGGCATTGGGATTTTTTCATTTGGCATTGAATACGGTGGAATGAAAGATCCCCCGCGTATTCTGAACATAATGTTGCTCGTAAGATACTAATCAAATATCACTCTGAGTTTCAGCAAGTCTCATACCCAACCGGAGGGCCTGCCGATTCATTTCCATAAAATCAGGAGGGATCCTCTTCTCCAGGACTTTTTCCAGGGTTTCCACCTTCATCATCTGGGTCAGGCCGATCAAGGCTCCGAGCATGCAGATATTGAAGACAATGGGTTTCCCGATCTCTTCCAGGACCGCCTTATACATGCTCAACTCCACTTGCCGTGCGTCCACCCTGCGCTCAAGCTTGACATAATTGGTATCCGTCAGCAAGGTCCCGCCCGGCCTGATAATACCGGAGAACTTGTTGTATGCCTCCTGTGTCAGGCAGACCAGGTAATCGGGGTGGGTCACCTTGGGATAGCGAACCGGATCCCTGGAGAGCACTACGTCCGACCTGGTGGTCCCCCCCCGTGCCTCGGGACCGTAAGCCTGCGTCTGCACGGCATTCAGGCCTTCATAGATGGCAGCCGCCTCGGCCAGGATAATGGAGGCTGTTATCACACCCTGCCCCCCGGAACCGGTAAAGACAATCCTTCTCGTTATCATGAGCGCTCGCCTCCGGGGCTGTCATCCGGGCAAGGTTCAAACAGTATGCGGGTCACGTTATCTTTCCTCGCTCTCGTTCGTCCCTGTGTATCGATTCACCAGGGTCGAATATTCGCTGGAGTATTCCGGCCGATCTTCTTCGACGAAAATACCGCGCTCAATGAGATCGTGACTCCCGGCTGCTTTCTTAGAACCTCTCGAAACAGTTCCGTCCCTGTACCGTTCCAGCATGTCGACGGCGCTGCCGAGCCGGTTTTTGCGACCATAGTACGTGGGACACTGACTCATCACTTCCACCACCGAAAAGCCATGGTGCTCGATAGCCTTTGCAAGAAACCTGGTCATTTCCTGCACATGATAGGTTGTCGTCCTGGCCACAAAAGACGCGCCGGCCCCTTTTGCAAGTCCCACGATATCAAACGCGTGATCAACATTCCCCAAAGGCGCAGTGGTCCCTTTCTCGCCGAAGGGTGTCATAGGGGAGAATTGTCCGCCGGTCATTCCATAGATCCGATTGTTCATGATAATGGCGGTCAAATCCAGGTTTCTTCGTGCAGCGTGAATCAGATGGTTTCCCCCTATGGCCAGCGCATCCCCGTCCCCCATCGGGACAATGACCTTTAAGTCCGGTCTCCCCATCTTGACGCCGGTGGCAAAGGCCACGGCCCTTCCGTGTATCGTGTGCATGGTGTGGAAATCCAGGTATCCGGCCATGCGAGAAGAACATCCGATGCCGGAGACCACCACGATTTCATTCTGCTGTAGGCCAAGCCGGTCGATGGCCCGGATCATGCTCGCCATGATGGTGCCGTGCCCACATCCCGGGCACCAGAGATGCGGAAAAAATCGCTGCCGAATGTAGTCCTTTACCAGCAAATCAGATCCCTTTGCCTCCGATCACGTTAAGTGTCTGCAGGATATCCTGGGGTGAGATAAATATGCCGTCAAAGCGGTTGGACAGATAGACCCTTTCCGGATTTGAGACAGTCTTTCTCACCTCCTGGCATATCTGGCCCCTGTTCATTTCCACCACGAGGACGCGAATGCGGCCTTCGCATTTTTTCCGAATGGTTCTCCTTGGAAAAGGCCATAGGCTTTGGAGTTCCAGCAGTCCTATTTTTGCCCCCCTTTTCCTGCGCTCTTCCACCAGGTGGAGAGCGCTCCTCGCCGGACTTCCATAGGAGATCAAAAGGGTCTCCGCGTCTTCCAGGTAATACTCTCTGAAGTGGGCCATGGAATCTGCCCGGTTTTCAAGTTTGTCAACCAGGTGGTGGAGGAGGTCATATGCCACTTTCGGATCAGTGGATGGAAAGCCCCACATATCATGCACCAGCCCGGTAACATTGTATCTGTGCCTTCCACCAAAGTCGCTCATGGGGAGTCTTCCGTCCTCTCGCGCCAGATAGGGATGATAGTTGGTCCCTTTCGGAACAGAGGTACGCAGTCTTTCCACGACTTCCAGTTCCCCCGGGGCCGGCACAATGACCTTTTCGCGCATGTGTGCCAGCACCTCGTCGAACAGGAGCACAACCGGCGTCCGGTACGTCTCCGCCAGGTTAAAACCCTCCACGGTCATTTCGAACGCATCCTGGAGGGTGGACGCCGTGAGTGCGATGATTGAGTGATCCCCGTGCGTTCCCCATCGCGCCTGCATCACGTCACCCTGCGCGACAGAGGTCGGGAGGCCGGTGCTCGGTCCCCCCCTCTGCATATTCACCACCACCGAGGGAACCTCGGCCATAACCGCGTACCCGATGGCTTCCTGCATCAGGGAGAAGCCCGGCCCGCTCGTCGCAGTCATGACTTTCAGGCCTGTCAGAGACGCACCGATGATGGCGCACATGGACGAAATCTCATCTTCCATCTGCACAAATGTGGCTCCCTGTTTCGGGAGCCTGTCAGACAGGATTTCAGCAACTTCCGTGGAAGGGGTAATGGGATAGCCGGCGTAAAACCCCAAGCCCGCATAAAGGGCTCCCAGCGCGACCGCCTCATTCCCCTGGATAAATCTCACGTCTTCCTGCACAGATTTTCCCTCTATACAACTGTAATGGCAATATCAGGGCACCGTAATTCACAGAGGCCGCACCTGGTACACTTCTCCGGATGGGCACAGCGGGCCTTGCCCTCGTCGTCCAGTTCCAGGGCCGCTTCAGGACAGAAAGCCACGCATATCCCGCAGCCCTTGCACCATTCCCTGTCTATGACCACTTCTTTCTCTTTTTTCGCTTTCGCGCGCCGATTCATTTCACCGCATCCTAAACCAGGCCCTGGTCCAGCATGGCATCCACCACCTTCACAAAGCCGGCGATATTGGCGCCCGCCAGGTAATTTCCCTTCTCGCCATATTCAGCCGACGTGTCCAGACAGGTGCGATGGATGCTCTTCATGATATTCTGGAGGCGATAATCCACTTCTTCTTTCGGCCAGTTCAAACGCATGCTGTTCTGGGCCATTTCCAGTCCCGACACGGCAACCCCTCCCGCATTGGAAGCTTTCCCGGGCGCGTAAAGAAGCTTCTGATCCAGGAAAATGTCGACAGCCCCCAATGTTGACGGCATGTTGGCTCCTTCACAGACCAGCCGCACCCCGTTTCCGACCAGATTCAGCGCATCTTTTTCATTGATTTCATTCTGTGTCGCACAGGGAAAAGCACAATCGGCCCTGTGATCCCACAGAGGGTTGTGATCAGCGGACGGGTCGACTTCCGTGTAGACCGCCTCTTTGTACTTTTCCGCGTATTCCCTTATTCTCCCGCGTCTCACATTCTTGAGCCGTTTTACAAAGACAAGTTTCCCATTGTCTATTCCTTTCTCATCGAAAATACAGCCTGATGAATCGGACAGGGTCACTACTTTCGCTCCCAGCTCAATAAGCTTTTCGGCAGTATACTGTGCCACATTCCCGGAGCCGGATACCAGGCAGGTCTTCGCTTCCAGGCTCTCATCTCCGGCACCCAGCATCTCAGCGGCGAAATACACACAACCATACCCGGTTGCCTCGGGGCGAATGAGGCTGCCTCCCCACCCCAGGCTCTTGCCGGTCAGTACCCCGGTGAATTCGTTGTGCAGTCTCTTATACATGCCGAACAGAAACCCGATCTCACGAGCGCCCACACCTATATCACCGGCGGGGACGTCTGTGTGGGGTCCAATATGCCTGTATAGTTCTGCCATGAAGGACTGGCAAAATCGCATGACTTCATCATCCGACTTGCCTTTAGGATCGAAATCCGACCCTCCCTTTCCTCCGCCCATGGACAGGGTCGTGAGGGCGTTCTTGAAAACCTGTTCAAATGCCAGGAACTTGAGGATACTTAGATTTACGGAAGGGTGGAACCGCAGGCCCCCTTTGTAGGGTCCGATGGCACTGTTCATCTGAATCCTGAATCCCCTGTTCACGTGCACCTGGCCCTGATCGTCCATCCATGGCACCCTGAACATGATGACGCGCTCCGGTTCCGTTATGCGTTCCAGGATAGCCAGTTTCCGGTAATGTGGATTCCTGTCCAGGACCGGTTTGACTGTTTCGAGAACTTCCTCCACGGCCTGGTGGAATTCCTTCTCCCCGGGATCCCTCGAAGTAATCAGCTCCATTATTTCTGTCATGAATTTCCCCCCAATCTAGCAGAATTGCAATATTATCCTAAGCACTGATATTCATAATATGGAATAATAGGTAAAGGGTGCCGTGAATCCTCCTATTTTGTGAGCCACCACTGGCAACTCTGGCTCGGGTCCTCCCGGGTTGCCGTTGGGGCATCTTTCGAAATGATGACGCACTGAGATCTACTACTATCTATTTTCACAGTCAACGGTTTTTGCAATTTTACGTGTCTCAGGAAAGGGGTTTCTTTGACCACCGGACGGGAGAGAAGCCATTCCCAGTCAAGAAAGTCACCGGTCCCTTCCGTAACCGTGATGTAATGGATGCCGAGAGAGGTGATATTGAGAAAAAAGTGGGAGCCTTGCGAGGGATCTGCTTTTAGTTTTTCATTCCTGAGTTCGATTATTGCGCACACTCCTGAGATGTCTTTCCACTGCACAGGGATACCCAGCCACCGGTCGGCTGATCCCCATCTCCCGGGACCGATCAGCAGGTATGGTTTCTTTTGGGAGAGCAGGTCCGCGTTCATCTTCCCCACTTCGCCGGCTATCTGGATGGTCGATTCAGGGCGAAAATCATCAGGTTTTACATAGACGACGTCTTCGATGTTCTCCTTGACCCCATTGCCCAGGGCCTGGCTTGATCTGCAGACAGCCTGGTCCTTTTCCTCCGGGCTGATCCGCACCTTGAAACGCTCCACTTCGAACGCCATCGGCCGTACCTGGAGGAAAAAAAACTGGTCTTTTCGCTCTTTTTCGGATTGCAGATTCACCGAGAATTCAATTTCAACAGGGCATCCAAGGCTTTTTCGCCCCAGGGAAAGCAGATCGCTCAAGAGCGCCGGAAGAGGGAAAACATCATGTTTGATGATGGACGAAAAGGTAAGCACTTTTGGACCCGGTATGTATCCTGTATCTCTGATCCGATGCTCTTCCGCAACATAAGTGCCGGCAAGCGCCTTTACCGGAAATTCGTCTTCAGCTTCATCCACTTCTCTCCTCTCCAGGTTCGAGTATGTGTCAAGATGAAGCTCATCCGGATAATTTCGAATTCTCAGGGCATAAAAGAAACGCTGGGCATTTTCAAGGATATCGTCCACGCTCGAAAACTGCGGGGTAACCTTTGGGTATTTCGGGGAAAATCGGAGGGCTTTCTCGCCCTCTACAACCATCTTTCCAAAACCAAGGGCGATACTCGCAACCCCATCTTCGGTGGACATGGGATCAATGGGGTAAAAATTATGGGATTGTGCGACGCCACCCATGCTTGGATAAAAGAATTCACCGTATTCCTGGCCCACAAGCTGCTGGACAATAACCGCCATGGCCTCTTCCTGGGGTTGTGTTGAAATACTCTTTGAATACGATCTGGCAGACTCGTAATAGGTAGAAGCATACACCAGTTTGATGGCCGCCAGAAGGTGCTGGAGCCGGACGGCAAGATCGGGATGATTGTTCGGGATCATATATGTCTTGTAGATACCCGCATAAGGTTGGAAATGGGCATCTTCGAGAAGACTGGAGGATCGGATAGAAAGCGGCGACTTGACTCGATGGAGGAAGGCCTCGAGATCCCGCGCCAGCCAATCGGGCATTTCCGCTTCAAGGAAGCTTTCCATGATTTCCCGGTCATCGTACCCTTCCTTTGCAAAACGGCGGAGGTCATTTTTGTCCACAAAAGCTTCAAAACCGTCTGTACAGACAACCAGTGTTTTGGGAATCAGGATCTTCACTCCCGGATACTTCTCGTGCAATTCCTGCTGTTCCTGGAGTACGGTAGACATGAACGCCAAACCCCTGGCCTTGCCTCCGAGAGAACCCTGTCCTATCTTGACAAAGTCCATGGCATCCGGATCAAAGAAAAGATCATTAAACCGCGCAACCACTCCTTTCTGCCTCCACTTCCGGAGGCTGTGTATCCTGGAGATAATATAGGTGCGCATCTCCTCGATATCCGAGAACTCGGATGCATCCACCTCCCTGAATGTTGAAGCCAGGGTGAATTCAGAACGGGCCATGATCCATCGGGAAAAATGGTTGTGCTTGCCGTGATACCAGAGACATTCGTCCGGGGCCTCGGCTATTTTCATTTCAAGTTCATGGAGGTTGGATGCCCGGCCGATTACCGTACCGTCGGGCAGTCGAAAAATGAAATCTCCAAATCCCAGGTGCGTCAAGCAAAACTCATGCAGTTCGTCAAGGAGATTGGGGCTGTTCTTGTCAATAAACGCAGCAGGAATGCGGGCGGCGCTTTCCTTATTGCCTGATTCGGAACTCATGAGCAACAGGGGCAAATCCGGGATCTTGTCCCTGATCCTGGAGAGCAGCAAAAACCCCGCATCGTCTTCCAGCCGGCCTTCCTTGGGCAGGCGCGTATCCGAGATAACACCGAACAGAAAGGACCTGTATCTCCGATAGAGTGTCACGGCCTCATCATAACTGCGCGCGAGCAATATCTTGGGTCTTGCCCTCATGAGCAGCAACCGATGCTCTTCATTCAGCCCGCCCTGCAGCACCGCCTGCGTCTGTTTGACTATTTCCTTATAGATCAGGGGCAGGATCGATGAATAGTAGACAGGAGAATCCTCCACCAGGATAAGGACGCGCACCATCGCTCGCTGGGTATCGAAATCCACATTAAGGCTGTCTTCGGCATTTTTGACCAGGGCAAGGAGCAGACCCGAATTGCCGGACCAGATAAAGATCTTATCGATGCCGGAGCAGTCCCGGCCGTCCGGCAGCGGGTAGATATTCCTCACACTGTGTGCCAGGAGGATAACCGGAAGGTTCTGATTTCTCTTTTTGATTTCAAGGCTCAGGGAGAAGGCGTCCATATCGTCCAGGTGCGGCATGGTGATCACCATGTCGACCCTCTTCTTCTCCAGATGGGCCAGGGCCTCGCGGGCTGAAGAAGTCCGGGTTACCCGCGGAGGTTGGCTAAGGTTCAACCCACTGTATTCATTAATGATCTGAGATGCAAGGCTGGTATCTTCCTCAATAATGAACGCGTCGTAAGGGCTTGAGACGAGGAGGATCTCCCGTATCTTGACGGCCATCAACTCGTAAAATGCCTTGAAGTGGGAATAAAACTCGGTCGGTTCGCTGCTTTTTGTGTCGAACATGTTTTTTTCCGTGCAGAGCTAGTTTCCATTTATAAATGGCTATTTTTCACAATCTCATCGTCAATCTGCGGGATCACTTGTGCGACGTACTAAAGTGCGTCTCCGCGTAATCCCTTGATCTTCTTGATCTTGTAAAAAATATCTCATTTCTGGATTGGAAACTCGCCAGTGCCCAAATTCTATTTGTGGATGGGCACAGAGCGAAGGAATGAGGTATATGAATATCAATTAAATTTATCATGGGGAGTTGAGAGATGCAATCGGAATCGAGGATTGAAAAATGATCTCCATCACGAGAAGCGCTCAATGCGCAAGGGGAAAAGATCCATGAAAGGGGTCTCGCCTGTTGCGAGCTGAGAAACCATTTTTCCCGTGGCCGGCGCCAGAGATATGCCAAGCATCCCGTGACCGGCCGCAACAATGACGTTATCGTAGGAACGGGGTCGCCCGATGTAGGGAAGGCCGTCGGGGGTACAGGGCCTGAGTCCTTGCCATATCTCCATAATGTCCATATTATCAGGCTCAAGGTCCGGTAAGTATGCAGGCACTGTTTTCAAGACAGCCCCCACTCTTCGCCGGTTGATGGACTGATCGAATCCCGCAAGCTCGAGGGTCCCGGCAAACCGCGCCGTATCCCCCATGGGAGTCAACACCACCTTCGCTTCTGCCAGGTTACAGGGTATCTCTGGAAAACCCTCGGGTTTCTTGAAGGTGACACTGTATCCCTTGGCAGGTTCTATCATCAGCCTTATATGCAAGTCCCTGGCAATCTGCGGGCTCCATGCTCCCCCGGCCACGATCACCTCCTCGGCTGAGATATCCCCTCTGGTCGTATGGACCCTGGTAACCCTGCGCCCGGATGCCTCAAGCCCCATGACTTCCGTGGAGGTGGCCAGATGAACTCCATGTTCGGCGGCATGTCCGGCGAGCTGTTTCACAAATTGATCAGGGATCAGGTGGGCATCCCCATGGGAGAAGATCGCTCCGACCGCCCTGGTTCTCAAGCCGCCTGTCAACTCGGCCAGTTCGGCCTTTCCGAGCACGTCGCCCTCGATGCCAAAGGTCTGCAGCAGTCTGAATGCCTTTTTTCCCTCCTCAAGCTCAGCGGTGGTCCTGAAGAGGTCAAGGAGACCCTTCTTTTCGAAGCCGAAGTGGAGGCCTTGCATGCCTGCCAGTTCCTCGAACAGGTGGAGGCTTTGGATCGTGAGGCCATGGAGAACAGGTATGGATCTGCGCACGTGACGGTCGTTGCAGGCGCCGCGAAACTTCCACATCCATGAGAGCAGCGCCGGCCTCAGGCTCGGTTTGATATAGAAGGGGCTCTCCGGATCAGGAAGCCATTTGATGCACTGAAGAATGACTCCAGGAGCCGCAAGCGGAATGCTGTAACTGGGAACAATGAGTCCTGCGTTTCCATAAGAAGCGCCGGAGCAGACCTGCCCTTTCTCAACGACCGTGACCTCTTTTCCCTGCTCCCGAAGATAGTGGGCGCAACAGATCCCGATGGCCCCGCCGCCGATGATCAGCACCTCTGCCTCATGGTCCATGAATTGACCGCCTCCTTGTCCCAAATCCACCATTTAATTTTCACATCATACGTTTCACCGAGGGATTTGGCGAAATCCCTGGTCACCAGCAAGGTGTCAGATGCAAGGCGCCAAGGAGCGACGACTGAGACGTATAAACAATACGTCGCAAGGAGGAGCGACCGAAGGCAACGCCGCAGATGATACCTTGCTGGTGAATCAGGGTTGTCCATTTCTATTTTACTTCATACCAAAGTGTGATATGGATTGCAAATACGTACAGCCGGGAAGAACCCCTCACCTTAGGAAAATCACTCATATTTCAGAGACGACACGGAGGATTGAGACATGGGAATACAAGCCCCCGAATTGTATTTCAAGCCCAAAATGCAGGTCATCAACGACGACCAGATCAGAGAGATTCACTTGGCCTCATTGGAAGTACTGGAACGGACAGGCATCAAGATGACTCATCCCCGAGGGGTCGAACTGCTGGACGGAGCCGGGGCCCGGGTGGAAGGCGATCGAGTCCGCATTCCTGCGTGGATGGTGGAGGATGCCATTCAAAAGGCGCCTTCCCGGATAGTCCTTGGCAAACGAAACGGAGAGCGGTCCGTCTTCCTGGAGGGAGACAAATCCTGGTTCGGCCCCAGCCTGGACTGCATTGATTATCTGGACCCCGTCACCGAGAGACGTGTGCGCTTCACGAGCGACCATTGCAGGATCACCGCCGCCATAGCAGACGCCTTGCCCAATTTTCACTGGACCATGACCATCGGCATGGCACACGACCAGCCGGCCGAGATAGCTGACCGCGTGATTGCGCGACAAGCCCTGACCTATTGTGAAAAACCCCTGGTCTTCTGCTGCAACGATGCCCAAAGCGAGCGCGACATCTATGAAATGGCGCTGCTCATCTGTGGGGGCAAGGAGAATTTTGAAAAGGCACCGTTCGTTGTGCAATACTCAGAACCCATTTCACCGCTGGAATACTACGATCCTGCAGTGGAAAAGATGCTCTTCACCGTGGAGCACGGCATTCCCCTGATCAACTTTCCGGCACCCCAGGCGGGAGGTTCTGCTCCCGCCACCTTTGCCGGCACCATCGTACAAGGGAGCGCCGAATCCCTGAGCGGACTCGTACTTGCCCAGGTGGCAAAACCGGGAGCTCCTTTCATCTACGGGGCATTCGCGACAATTATGGACATGCGCACATCTGTCTTCTCGTACGGCGCGCCTGAAATGGCCCTGATGGTTGGCGCCATGGCTCAGATGGCGCAGTATTACCAGTTGCCTTTTTTCGGCACCGCCGGATCCACTGACGCCAAGTTTTGTGATGCCCAGGCCGCCACCGAGGCCGCCGTCCAGTGTCTTACGGCCGCGGCCATCGGGTCCGGACTGGTGCATGACTGCAGCAGCTGGCTGGACCACGGGTCCCTGGTTTCCCCGGCTTTCATGGTATTCGTGAACGATCTGCTGTATAATGTTCATCAGCTCATGAACGGAATTCCCGTTACGCGGGAAACCCTGGCCGTCGACGTCATCGATGAAGTCGGACCGGGCAGGCACTACTTGCAGCACAAACACACCCTGAAACACTTTCGCAATGTCAGGTACTCGAAACTGTTTGAACGAATGATCTACGGCCAATGGGAGAAGGCCGGCGGGAAACGGTTCGAGGAACGGCTCCGCGACGCAACAAAACAGGCCATGGAACATGAGCCCAAACCGCTTCCCCTGGAAGTCGTGGCGGAACTGGACCGTATGCAGGCCCACTGGAAATAACCCCGGATGAACCGAGAATGACAAATGTCAAAGCTCAAATGCCAGGTGAAATCCAAATGCCTCAATGACAAAACATATCAAACTCACCTGCCTTCTACAGCAGAGGACGACGGAGCGGCTCACTGCGGAGCAAGTTTCTCGTTAATTTGGTCATTTGACATTTGACATTGATTTCACATTTGGATTTTGGAATTTGACATTCAACGCGGACACAATAGAAATTTTGTGCGCGTTTTGAAAGGAAATTCAGGTGTAAAGCGCCTGAGAGTTCCTCTCTCTGACGAAAAATGTCATGGCGGCCGCCAGGAAGGCCATGGCTGCGAAGGAAATAAATACGGCATTGTAGGAATGAAAGTGGTCAATGATCTTCCCCGAAACCGGGGTGGCTACGATACCGGCCGCGCTGGTGAAGGTGGTCAGAAAGCCCGTTCCTGTAGCCGATAATTTTCGGGACAGAATGTCCGAGGGATACGACGCCAGAAGAATGTCCGGCATGATGATCAACACCCCCACGAGGGCGAGCAGGAAATAGGCGGGAGTGAGGCCCACCCCCATGGAGAGCAGCAGGAGGACCCCTGAAAGCACCAGTAACCCCAGGAGGATGAGCGGCTTGCGCCTGCCGTGGAACCAGAAGTCGGAGAGAAGCCCCGCCAGGGGCGATGCCAGGACACCGGGCAGGAGGACAAGTGCGGAAATGGTCCCGGCCCTGTCAACGGAAAGTGCATAGGTGTCTTTCAAAAAGGAAGGAATCCATACCAAACACCCGAACTGAACGTAAACAAAGCAGAAATAGACCAGGGCGACGCTCCAGAGGATCCGGTTGCTCAGCACGAGAGAAAGCCCGGACCGGGGATCGTCCGCGATCTGTTTTTCCAAGACAGCCTCGTCTTCAAAGTCAGGGAGCCCCTTTTCGTGGGGGTGATCCCTGACCAGCATCCAGAAGAAAACGGTGGCTACGGCCATCAACCCTGGCAGGATAATAAAAACACTCCTCCATCCCAGGAGATCGCCGAGAAAGCCGGAAAGCTGCATCCCTGCACTGCTTCCACCGGTAACACACGTTGCGAATAGTCCGATGGCCGTGGCCCTGTGTGAGCGCGGAAACCAATTAACCACAAGTTTGATGGAGGAACTCCATCCCATGGCCTGTCCGAGACCATTCACGCATTGCCCCAGTGCGAGCAACGCGAAGGTGGAACCCCCGCTGAACAGGAGATTGCCGATGATGGAAATGGCGGCTCCGCAGGTGAGGACCTTTCTGGGTCCGAAACGGTCACCCAGAAAGCCGGAAGGGAGTTGGAAAACGGTGTAGCTCATGAAGAAGAAACCCATCAGCCACCCGGCCTGGGAATTGGAGATTCCCAGATCGGCTCGGAGCAAAGGAATAACCGGCGAAAAACTGAAGCGATTCACGTAATACATGCCGAAAAAAATCCACGTCAGCCCGAGAACCGCGTTGGCCGGCGACCACAGGCGGCGATTCGTCAGAAAACCATTT
>Ga0315535_1000325_pt1 | contig 33086 bp, 30 predicted proteins | sample SalMarSW160220MG_2_FD_203092 | JGI IMG/M metagenome (GOLD analysis project Ga0315535, IMG submission 203092) | Salt marsh sediment microbial communities from the Plum Island Ecosystem LTER, Massachusetts, United States - Salt Marsh Sediment SW1602-20 ... | reverse complement strand
CTCCACAGGCGTGACGAGCGCGCTTGGAGTGCCGCCCACACAGACAGTGACACCGAACATCAACATCTTCGAGCTCTACTCCGATTTCGACTACAAGAACAAACTCTATTTCCGCGTCGGCAAACAGGTGGTGAACTGGGGGGTCGGCTACTTCTTCAGCCCGGCGGACATCATCAGCGTTACGCCAATCGACCCCCAGAACCCGACGATCGAGCGTGAGGGACCAGTCGCCTTCAAGGTCAACATGCCGTTTGCGGAAGTCGACAACCTCTACCTGTACCTCGTTGCGAATCAGAGCTTCGCGACGGGGAGCGCATTTCACCTCAACGATGTTGCGGTTGCCCCCAAGGCGGAGTTCGTGGTCGGTGACTATGAGTTTGGCCTCGGTGGCTACTACCAACGCAACCAGCGCCCGAAAGCGATGGTGACTGCCACCGGCTCGATCGGCAAGATCGGCGTATTCGGAGAGGCGGTCGTCAGCAGGGGAGCCGACGGGACCCTTGTGCGACAGGGTGGAGCGATGGGTTACGAGACCTACACCGACACCACCACCCCCTACTTCCAAGGTACGGTGGGATTCAACTACATGCAGAGCGACTGGCACCTGTCCCTCTACGGCCAGTACTACTACAACGGACAGGGCTACGCGGACCCCACGCTCGAGAAAGAGGCCTATATCCTCTACGCCGGCCAGGTGGCCGGCACCCTCCCCGTCAGCCCTCAGCTCAGCCTGCAGGACCTCCAGCTGCCGGCGCGCAACTACGGGGCCGCGGTCGCAAGCTGGAGCAACATCAAGGATTCGAACGTTACGCTGTCGCTCTTTTGGGAAGGCAACTTCACCGACGGGTCAGGGATCGTGAGCCCGAGCGTGAGCTACAAGCTATTCGATCACGCGAGCCTCACGGCGGCAACCCATATCGCCTATGGTGGACAGAGCACCCAGTTCATGCAGACCGGGCACATGTCGGTGTCGCTTCAGGCCTCACTCGGTACCGGTGATTTCTAACCCGGGAGTTGCCGAGTGCCCTCGGCAGCGACGCCTACGTCAGAGTGCGAAGGTCGAGAACGGCGCCGCTCTCGAATGAACCGCTGTAGACAAGTGAGAGAATTCGGCGGGCCGCCTCTGTCGGAGAGCTTAGCTTCCCCTCCTCCTTCAATGTGACGAAACGAGCCTTCGCCGGGAAGAGCGCCTCATCTACCTGGCGGATCCGGTTCTGCATGGGAGTATCAAGCACGCCAGGAGCGATCGCGAGAATGCGAACCGGATTCTTCGCCTTCTCCTGCTCGAGGGCGAGGCAGCGCCCGAACATGTCCAGTCCGGCCTTCGAGGCGCAATATGCGCTCATGCCATCATAGGGATGCTGAGCCGCTCCGGAGGTGATATTCACGATCGTGCGCTGGGCGCCCCAATCTTGCGTGAAGCGGATGAACATACTCGATAGAAGCATGCACGCAGTCAGGTTCACGGCCACGTGACCTATGATGCCGCGATCATCCAGCTGTCCCACCGGAGCGAGCGGCCCCTCCACCGCAGCATTGTTGATGAGAACGATTTCCGAATCTTCGTCGTTGTTGAGGTGTGCAAAAACCTCGGAAGCAGCCGCTGCGACTTCGGAGCTTCGCGAGAGGTCTATACGGTGATCGAAGTACCGTCCGCCCCGATCAAGCACCCTCTCTTCGAGTGCTCGGTTGCCCCTGCGCGAGACGCCGATTACGGTTGTGTCTGCCTCCCGTGAGGAGAGATCGGCGAAAGCCTCCCCGAGCCCGGACGAGACGCCGGTAATGATAAAAAACCGCATCAGCTATTTCGATTTCGGCAGCAACTCGAGAATCAGCTCTACCTCTCCCCGGCTGAGCTTCGTTGCCTGAGCGATCTGCGGCACCTTCCAGCCCTGATGTGCAAGCCGTGTAACCATGTCGCGCGTCGACAAGGAAGGGGCTCCCTTGTCCTTCTTTCCCTGCTTTGCCTCGTCCTTCAGGAGAGAACCGAGGAGCTTGACCTGTTCCTCGGCCTGCTTGCTGATCTCCTCCAGCCTCGTCTCCGTCCGCGCGAGCCACTCCCGGGCCTGTTGCATCTTCTCGGTTCGTCCCTCGATATCCTTCAGTACGGAACCGAGAGAAGAAAGCTGCTCCACCGCGCTGTCGGCATCCTTTTTGCTCTTTGCGAGAACCTCGATTCGCTGCGAAAGATCGTCGAGTCGCTTCGGCATTGCCTTTACGCCGTTTTCGAGGCTCTGGAGCTGTTGCTCGAGGCTCTCCAACTGCTGGAAGTTCTTGTCCACTCCGTCGGTCGTCGTTTCGAGGATCTTGTCCTTCCCTTCGAGCCGTTCGTACTTGGCAAATACATCTTTCTCCAGCTCCTCGAGCTTTCGGATTTCCGCTTGAACCGCCTGCAGCTCGTCATGGCTCCCAGTGACCTGATCGAGCTTCGCATCGACCGACTGGGAGATTGTGATCAGTTTCTTGAAATCGCCTTCCATGACCTCTATGCGGTGCTTCTCCGCGAGGAATTTCGCAAGCTTCGAGGAAACGTCATCTCCGAGCTTCTTGGTCTTCTGAAAGCTCTTCTCGAGATCCTTGAGCTCTTTGGTCTCCGCCTTAACCGCCTCGAGCTGCTCCTTGAGCTGCTCGATATCCTCAGTCAAAGTCACCTTCAGCGTATCCGCTCGGTTGAAGATTTTCGTTTGCGCAATGAAATCCTTCTGTTTCTTCTCGATCTCGGCAAGGTTCTGCGAGAGTAGCTTGTAGCTTTCTTCGATCTTCGAGGCCAGCCGTTTCTGGGATTCCTCCATACGGTCGTAGCTCTCCTGGGACGAGGAGCGCAGATCTCTGAGACGCTGATCGGCCTCGCCCGCGAGCTCGTGCGTCTTCGCCTGGAGATCTTTCATGAACAGATCGTACTGCTGCCGGAACTCCGAGATGGCGTCCGCGCTCCTCTGTTTCAAATCGGCTTCCAGCCGGTCGACGTCTGCGCCGACGCGCGCAAGATCTTCCCTTAGCCTCGTTCGCTCCTCTTCGCTGCCCGTTATGAGCTCCCCTTTTTCGTGCTCGAACTCGACTCGGAGCTCCTCGAGGTCCTTGCCTATCCTGTCCTCGGCCTCCTTGACCTGGGCAAGGATCTTTTCCTGCCATGAGGCAACATCACTCCTCGTGGCGTCGAGCATTGCCTGGATGTCGCTCTTCCGAGCCTCGAGCTGCTCGGTGATTCCACCGAACTCCTGCTCAACCGTGCGTTCGTACTGAGATACCCGTTCGCCGACCCGCTCCGAGTGGCCCTCTAACTCCTGCGAAATGAGATTCATAGCCGCCTGCCGCGCTTCGGCTATTCGTTCGCGCATTTCAGTGCTGAAGCGGTCGAGAGTTTCCGTTCTGCTCTGGTCGGCCTCCGACGCTATTTCGTCCATTCGGCTACCGATACTCGACTGCCACTCTTCGAGCCGCTCGTTGAGGCCGTCGGTACGCACCTTGAGGTCGGCGAAGAAATCATCCTCGAAAACCTGGAGCTTCTCCGAGACATTCTCGTAGGCCCGGGACTTCAAGTCGGTAAGACCGTGCTCAACCTCTTCAACCGAAGCGTGGATAACGGCGAGCTCCTCCTCGACTCTTTGGCGTTCGGCTTCACGACGCTCGGCAAGCTGCTTCGTCCATTCGTCGAAATCCGTTTCGATCTTTATCCTTACCTTTTCCATGATCGACCGAAGGTTCCGGTCGAGCTCTTCGATATCGATGTTGACCGCCTCGATCTTTCCCATTCGATATGCTACGTCGGCCTCGTAGTCGGCGACCTTGGTTTCCACTTCGGTAAGCCGACCCGTCATATCTTCTTCGAATCTTCCGACCTGACTCGAGAAGCGCTCGATGACGTCGTCGGCTAGCCCGTTGTTTCGCTCATCTATTTCTCCGAGCGAAGTCCGGAAGGAGCTCTCCTTCTCCTCAATGAGCTCTTCGACATTGTTCAACCGATCGCGAAGAGAGGATTCGAGGTCGCGAACGGTGATGTTCATCTCGCTCACGAAAGCATCGAGTTCGTTTCTCTGCTCCTCTTTGCGCTTTGCGGTTTCGGAAGCGAGGGTAGTCAGGTTGTTGTCGACATCCGCAGAAAAAACGCCATAGCGCTCCGAGAACTCCCCTTCCTTGTCTTCGATTAGCTTCTGAATTTCCGCCTGCCAAACCGTAATCTGAGATCGGCTCTCGCCAAACATCTGGTCGAGCTCCTTGCGCGACTCTTCGAGACTCGCCTTCGTTTCGTTGAACGAGCTCGTGAGCAGCTTCTGGACCTCCCGTGCCCTACTCTCAATGTGACTTTTCAGCTGCACGAAGACGTCATCTTCGAGATTGCGCGCCTTCTCGGCAACATCGCGGATGTTCTCCTGGTAGCTTTGCTCTATGGTGTTCACCCGCTCCTGGAACGCGTCGAGTTTCTCGATGATGGTTCGTTCTGTTTCCACCACCTGTTCTTTCAACTCGGAATGGAGCTTTGCGATGCGATCCGTTACGCCTTTGCCGTTTTCCGTCGCTTTGTCGAGCAGTAAATTGAGGTTCGTCTCAAACTGGCCCCGGAGCTCATCGCCGGTGCCCTGCGCGTTCTTGATGAATCCCTGAAACACCTGTTCCAGGTTGCGTACTGTCTCCGCCTCCATGCCGTCGCGGCGCGCCTCGAGGCCGGCGAGGTACTCGGAGAAGCGTTCGACTGACTTCTCCGCCTTCTCGAGCTCCTTCGCTATGGCCGATGCGTTGTCCTTGCTGACCTTCATGACGTTGCCCGACACAACCTTAAGCTCGCGTTCGTTGATCTTGGCGAACTCGTCTTTCAGCTCAGGGATGCTCTTCTCAATTCCTTGCATCCTGACAACGGCATCTTTGATGCGCTTCCCGACCGCATCGACGAACTCCGATTCCTGATGAAGGCGCTTGAGGTTCTCTTCTACCCGTCCGGTCATCTGGACGAGATCGGCCAAAGCCTGGTCATATTCGTTCATTCGAGTGCTGAGCTTCTCGAATCCCTTGGCTCGATCGCCAATGCCGTCCTCCACATTCGAAATGTGCTTGACGATCTCTTTTGCAGTCCGCTGATGAACGTCGAGCTCTATCGAGAGGTTCTTGAGCTCCGTCGTTTTCGATTCGACGAACTCACTCAGCTGATCTCTGACCTTGTCGGAGAAGCGTTTCACCTTGTCGAGTGATCTGTTGTTGCGGTCCAGCTGCCGATAAACGACGAGAACGAGTATCACTATTAATAGAGTGATAATGTTTCCTATCGTCAGAATCATGGTCTCTCCCAGTTTTCAAGAGGTGTGGATATACTTCATGATCGAGTCGCGCAGATCTCCGTACGAGGAGAAGGTGAGATCGGCCTTCGAATCTATCACCTTCCTGCTCGATAGATGCGCAGACTTCATGCCAACCTCTTTCGCACCAAGTATATCATACTTGTAGTGATTTCCAACATACATAATCTTGTCGGCAGGGAGCCCGAGGCGCTTCGAGAGCTCGAGGAACGGTTCCGGATTCGGCTTGAGATACCCGGTTTCTTCGGAGGAAAAGGCACAATCAACGAGGTCGTCAAGTCCGAGATACTTGAGCTTGCGTTCCACCGGAAAGTCGGAGATGACAGCAATCCGGAGCCCGCCGCTGTGTAGCCCTTCGAGACAATTGCGCACGCCGCTGTAGGCAGAAATCCCTTGGAAGGTTTCCTCCCAGCGACCGTAGATGTTCCGCTCGATGAGCTCAGCCGCGTGGTTCGTGGTTACGCGAAGCGAGACTGCGAGTAGCTCCGCCTGAAGGCCGCGGAAGTTGTGTATTGGCCGGATCATCCTGATGGTTCTACGGATTTTTCCGAAGTGGCGCACGAGCCGCGCGTGGGTAAGGAAGAACGGGATGGATCGAAGATACATCTTGTGATTTGGGTACAGGGTACCGTCGAGGTCGAAGGCTACCGCCTGTATGTCCATTCTACCTCGCAGTATCTGCTTGTATTACGTACTGCAGTGTTCCTTGTGCCACCTGGTCGCCGCCAACCGGCTGAAAGCGCCACTTTTCCATCCAAGCCTCCAGCGCGCTGTTCAACTCAGGATAAACCAACGACGGCGTGATATTCAAGACATTGACGTTTCCAGAGGGTGAGACGCTGAACGCGATTTTCAGCTCGATAGTTGGAGGAATCTCATTCAGATACTGCTCCGGAATCTTGAACGGTTCCGGCTGCTGCATCACACGTCGTTGCGCCGAATCGCTCTTCCATTGGATGTTTGGTCCAGTCGAGGAGGGCGCGGATTGCGAACCGACGCTTCCTGATCCGCCTGTGGAGCCGCCTGCCGCGGCACCCGATTGACCTCCGGCGGCGCCGGACGCTCCGGATGTCGACGGCGCGCCTTGACTACTCGACGAGCTGCCCGGAGAGGGGCTCGAGGAACCGGCCGCCTCCGCAAGACCTGAGTTGAAGATGCTGGTGGGGGCCTGAGTCTTGGGACCGTAGAAGGTCTGCGACTGACCCTGGTCCGTTTCAGTGCCGGCTCCGCCGGCCCCTTGTGGCGGTGACGAGCTCTGCTGTGCTCCTTGCGGATAGTTGACGCCGGGCCTGGCCGACTGCGGGCCGGTTACGGGACCGCTGCGCTGTGATGTCGGGCCGGTGACGCCGGTCAGGTTCGTTGACGTTCCGCCACTCGTGCTTGTCATACTCTGCGGGATATTGGGGCCTCGAGGAATCGCCGTAGCCTGTGACGGGACCGGCGAGGGTGCCGCAGAAGGCTGTTGCCGGGAGGCGACCGAGGGGCTCGCCGGCACCTTCGTCGCGGGCTGATCGGACGGGGAGACCACACTATCGGGGGAAGAGACACTGGTCTGCGCGGCTGACTGAGATTCTTCGGTCGACGCCGTCGGCTGCCGGGCAGATGCTTTCTCGGGCGAGGCCGCTTTTGTCTGGGTGGCGGTGAGCTCGCTGAGAGAATTGCCTTCCAGGTTGACGTATACCGACACCGGCGGGGAGATACTCCGGAAGGGGGCCGCCGGAGGCCAATGCAGCCCCATCAACAGGACGAAAATAACGGCGTAACCGACGAGCACGATGCCTGTGCTGAGGGCAAGCCGCTCTCGGTCCTTCAAATCCATCGACTCTCCGCTCTCCTATTGACTCGGCCCGACCGGGAGCAACTTCAAGTTGACTCCCGTGAATCCGTTCTTCCTTAGATCGTCGAGCACCTTGATCATCAAGTCATAAGATATACTCTTGTCTCCCTCCAAGACAACTGAATGGATCGATTCACGCTCCTTCGCGGTGAGCTGCGACAAACGCGTGTCCAAGCTCTGAAGGTCGTATTTCTCCTTGTTGAGGTAGATCTCGCTCGGTGAGACCACCGTCACGACGAGTCGGGTCATGACGACAGGCTCGGCGGTTGAGGATTGCGGAAGTAGCAGGCGAATGCCCGGTGTGACGACGAAGGTGCTCGTCACCATGAAGAAGAACACGAGTTGGAATGCGATATCGATCATGGGAATGAGGTTGATCTGATTGATCGGCGCGAGACGTCTTCGAAACTGCATCTACCTTCCCTTCACCAGAAGCAGAACCATCTCGCCTACTCGGTTTTCGAGTCTGATGATGATATGATTCACCTTCGAGACGAGATGATTGTAGAATGCGATCGAAGGTATCGCAACGATAATCCCAGCGGCTGTGGTAAGCAACGCTACGGCGATCCCCCGGCCCAGCACGCTTGGATCGTTTACGACGCCGCTTGATCCGAGTACCCCGAACGCCTGTATGGTACCTACGACGGTACCAAGGAGGCCCAGCAGGGTCGCGACATTGGCGATTGTTCCGAGAGTCGGGAGGAAGCGCTCGAGGCGAGGAATCTCGAGGTTTGCCGCGGCCAAGATCGCCTCTTTGATTGCCGACTCGGAATGCTCGTGGTGCTCGATTCCGACCCGCATGAGGTTCGTAATAGGAGCCGGGCTGCTTTCACATATACTGAGCGCTTCGTCGAAATGACCTTTTTCCAGCGTTGCCCTCAACCGACTAATCATCTGATCTTCATCGACTCGGATTCTGCGGAAAAAGATCAAGCGCTCGATAATGATCACGGCGGCAATGAGAGACAGGAGGATGATGACTATCATCACGATGCCGCCCTTCTGAATGAGAAACACCATTCTAGTTACTCCTCATAAGGATTTCTCGCCATAGTTGGACCGTCTACAGAGATATTCGAGTGGTCACGGTGACCCGGAATCCGGGCTCGTAGTAGTAGTTCCATGTCTTTCGGCCGGAGCTGAGCGGAGACAGCAGGTCGTTCATGTTCAAATGGAAGCTCACGCCGCTCGATACACGAAGGTATCCCGAAAGGGATATATTGGGCATCTCTGCGGCGAACGGCGAAATGGTGTCCAGGTTCATCGTTCCTGACAACGCGCCGCCGTATCGACCGTTTGTGTCACTCAACTCTGCATCGACGTTGAAGCTGCTCAAAGGTACGAATGGTCCCGGATTCAGGAAGTTGCCTTTCCAGCCGAGCTTCAACGAGAACGGACCGGTGGGATCCCACGAGAGCTCCGCCGACGGACCGAGCACCGTCGCACGGCCCTGCGTGAAGGAAAACAATCCGGTACCGGCCTGCGCCGAACCGGGGAGTACGGCTGCGCTTGCGTCGGAGAAATCCACGCCGCTCTGAAGCCCGAGCGCAGGACCGAAATGCCAGCTCGCGCTCGCTCCTCCATACCACTCGAGCGAAGGCACCAGGTTCGTGCTCTGATCGAGGAACGGATACTCTGTCCAGAGGTCGAAGTAGCTCTGACGATCCACTCGATAGCCTCCATAGAGGCGGTACGTCAGAAGGTCCTTGTACACCCCGTCGAGCTCGAGGGAGAACGGGATCGCCCACCGAATGGTCTTTTCCCATTCCGCTCCGACGCTCCCTTTGAGGGTGAGGGCCAGGGGAAGCTCGGCACTCATGGAGAGCGTGCCGCCTGCAGTCTGTCCAACTGACTGCACCGGTCCGGTAGTTTGCGTAGCGCTATAGTACCCGGTGAGCGTGCCGTTCACCTTCGAGAAATTCAGGCCGAGATTCAGCGCCGGGTTTACCGCCAACTCCTGTGCGTTCAGGGCATTTGTCGGAGAAGGACCGGCGAGACTCATATCTCCACTTGTCGCACCGATGCTCACGCCGAAGGTGAATGGTGAGGCGCCGGCGTACTCCGCTTTCGCCGCCCCGGAAATGAATCGATGGGTGACCGAGCTGTAGGTGTTCGCGTTTCCCTGGAGCCCGTCTTCAGTCTCACGGTAATAGTCGTGGGTATCGAAGTTGAACACGTTCTTCGCGGAATAGGTCAGGCTGCCGACGAGCGCATCCTTCCGATTGAAGAAACCGGCACCGGCCGGTTGGAAGGTGCTCGTCGACGAAGGTGCCAGATAGCCATCGAGTCGTTCGTGCGAGAATTCGATGTTGAACCTCGGGTCGCTTCCGAGCTTGTAGAGGGTAATGTCCCCGATGATGTGGTTCATCGATCCGGCACCGATCAAGCCGTCACTGAAGAAACTCGCCTGAGACTGGGAAGTGGTCTGTACCGAAGTCCCGTTCGGACCCTGAGTCGGGACTGGAACATCGTAGGCGGCGCTTCCGAGCTTGATGTTCTGTACCTGGGGCAGAGCGACGTCGATTTGCGGCAATGAAGGGGCCTGTTCCTCAGGCAGCGGAGTGTCGATCTTCTCCTGAGTAACGTCTTGCACTTTGAGCAGGATCGGCGGAAGGACGATTTCGGGCTCGGACGGCTCCACCTGCTGCGCCGGGAGCGCTGCCGCGGCGACCAGCGCTACGAATAGCCCATAGACAACCTCTTTCACTGAGCGCCCTCCAGCAGTTTCTTCGCCTCCACCGCCCATTCGGTGTTGGGGAAGTTGTTCTGGATCTTGTCGACCATCGCCCTGACGTCTGAGAGATTACCTGAAAGCTTCGCCATCTCGGCCGCCCGGTAGAGAGAGGCGGCGGTCAAGTCTCTGTTCGCAGGGTCGAGTGTGGCCGCGGCAAGAAAATCGTTCGCCGCCTTTCTGAGATCCCCGTTGCGATACGCGTACTCGCCGAGGAGATACTGAGCCTGGGCCGCGTTCGTCGGGTCTTGGCTCTCCTTTTCGATGACCTGATGAAGGAGAGGAACCGCTTGATCCTGTTTCGCTCCGGACTTGTAAATGTAGATCCGCGCCAGGTCGACCATTGCCGTGCGCCCCGCCTTCGTATCGGCGCCTTTGTCCCTACCGATCGTAACGAGCAATTCGGCCTCTTTCTCCGATTGCCCGGTGAGGATGTAGCGTATCTTCTGCGCCTTCTCTGCGGCCCCTACGGCGGCCGCTTCCTTAGGATAGACCGCTTCGAGCTCAGTATAGAGCTTCAAGGCCTGGCGCAAGTCTCCGCGCTGCGAATAGACCTCGGCCGTACGCTGCATCGCATCGGCTCGGTAGGAGCTGTCCTTGTGGTCATCAATCAACTTCTGCCAGAGCAGGACAGCCCCGAAATCCTCGCCTGCCGCCAGCGATGCACGTCCGCCCCAGTACAGCGCGGCGGCTACCCGGTCACCGTTGGGGAATTGAAGACGATAGTCTGTGAAAGCGGCCTTGGCCTCGTCGTATTTCTTGTTCTCGTACAGCAACTGGGCTCGCTTGTAAAGTGCATCTGCAACAAGGGGGCTGTTGGGATACTCGGCCGCGAGCTTCTTGTAGGCCGCTGCGGAGTCTGAAATCTTCTTCTCAGCTGCGAGCACACCTGCGTACTCGAACATCGCGTCATCGGCGTAGTCGGACTTCGGGTTGTCGACGAAGATGTTCTGAAAGGCCACAGCGGCATCCTGCAACTTCCCTCCGGTCTCCAGGCTCTTTGCGTACATGTAGAGTCCCTTTTGCCGTTCACCAGCATTCTGGCCGTTCGCATACTGAAGGAAGTAGCGGCCCGCTCTGTCGTAATTCTTGAGAAGGTAGGCACACCATCCTGCGAGGTAGAGCGTGCGACTCTTTAGGTCACTCGACGCATTGCCGTGGATGATCTCGTCAAACAGCGACGCCGCCGTACTGTAGTCCGCCAGGCGGTATGAGGCCCAGCCCTGGTAGTACAGAGCATATGGCACGATGATCGAGAGGCCGGCCGAGTCCAGAGTCTTCGTTGTCAGAGGCCGAAGCAAGTCGAGCGCATCCGAGTACTTCTTATCGGAAAGCAGCGCAAGACCACGCATGTAGCGAACGATGAGCTCGGCGCGGACGTCCTTCGTTGCGAGGTTGGGGTTGTCCTTCAACACCTTCTGACTCTCATCGAGCACCGATGTGTAGTCCTGGCTTTCGAAGTAGAGCTTCGTGAGGTCAACCTGCGCCGCCACATCCTTGCCGACGAGTGGAAGGTATTCTTTCAATGTGGAAATGGCCTTGTCGACCTGTCCAAGACGGATATACGCAAGCGATTTGAGTCTCAGCATCTTCGCCGCATATCCGCCGGCCGTCGCAGCCGAAAACTGCGCGTCTATTGCCGCGACCGTCTGTTGATAGTCACCAAGCTCGTAGATTGCATACGCCTCGAGATAGCCCGCCTCGCTTCGGTAGGGCGAATTCGGGTAGCTGTCAATTAGCTTCGCGAAGGAGCTTCGGGCATCTTCATAGTCCCCGCCCTGCAGCTCGAAGCCGGCGAGGCGAAACCGGAGCAGGTCCTGGTATTCCGAAGCATTGGGCAGCGCCACCTTCAGGATCGCGACCGCCTGAGAGAGTCTCTTGGTTTTGGCATAGATCTCGGCCAGATAGAGCGGAACCAAGGGGCTGACTTTTCCTTGCGAGCGTAGACCCCATATGCGCTGGAAGTAGGATTCTGCAAGATCGAGCTTGCCCTGCTTGTAGCTATCGATGCCGACGCGAAGCCAGAACTCCTGAAGCACGTCCGGCATACCGGAAAGTGTGATCTCGGCTTTGTTTACGATCGACGTAAGCTTGGCCTGTTCGTTCGAGGCCTGATAGATCGTGAACAATCGCTGGAAAGCGACGCTTGCGATCGCAGGCGGAGCATTCAGCAACATCGAATAGAGCGCCTCGGCAGAGGAGTAATCTCGTGTTCCGTAGTATGCCTCGGCCTTGTAGAGGGTCAACCGATCTCGAGACGAAGCAGGGAGCGAGGCAAGATCGACCTTGTTCAGCAGGTCGAGCACTGCTTGGTAGTTGTGGTCCCGTAGATGAAGCACGGAAAGCTCGGCAAGCGCATACGGTTCAGTGGTCGGATCCTTCACTCGATTCATCAGCTTGACGAGGGTCAGGCGGGCGTCATCGAGTCGTCCGAGCTCGCGCTCACTTGCTGCCTTATAGAGCAGAGCCTGATTCCGAACAGTCTCGTCGTTGCCGCCCAAGTAGGCATCGAACGATTGAACTGCCTGTGAGTACTCCTTGAGCTGGTACTCTGCCAAGCCGAGCCAAAACGGGACATAAGGAAGAAACCGGGTCTGAGGATAGCGAACCTGTATCTTCTTGAACAGCTCCATTGCCGCCAGGGTCTGTCCGATCCGGAACATCGAGACGGCGCGCCTGAACTGGACGTCCGGGACGGAGGAGGAAAGCGGGTATTCCTTCAGGAAGGAGTTGTAGAGATCGAGCGCAAGCTCATAGTCTCCGTTCTGGTAACGTCCCTCGGCCTCCTGAAGAAGTTGGCGTTCACCGGTTTGGGCCCAAAGGGCGGCGGCAACAATCAACAGAAGAATGGGTGCAAGGAGCCGTCTCATAACCGCAAAGATATAGCAGCCAGTATGAATATTCAACATTTTCGGAACTGCCGACTACGGCATCGGCGGGTGAAAATCGGCGCTCGCGGCGATTCGGACCAGATGGATGTACTCGCGCGGATATCGCTTCCGGAGTGATTGAACTCCAGTCTCGAGGTTTCTTTCCATGACGGATACTCGAAACTGACCGTGCGAGTCGAAGTAGGGAAAGAGTGCGACCACATGAGTGAACTCCCTCAAGACGGGATCGCTGCCGTACTCGCGGTTGACCGCCCCGAGATAGAAATAGCCAGGTTCATTGACTGCAAGCTCGTAGAGAATGAACTCGAGATCGTCGATTGGGTAACCAACATTTTCTACGTACCGGAATGATGGAACCTCCGTCACGTCGTCGGTAAGCGGGCCCGCGCTTGAATTATCCAGATGTGTAAGCGCAAGTGCAAGGTTCCGCGTCCAATCGAGCCCGAAGTAGGGGTCGCGTTCCTCTTCGTATCTGCTGCTCCACGGATTTCCCCGGAGATCGAGGTGCTTCTTTTTGAGGGACTCAATGCTGATCAGACGACCGGTTCTCGGCTCGTACAGACCGTCGATTATCCACTTCCCGAAACCGCTGCAGTTGAATCCACCATGGCTCAACGCTTGCAGATTCTTGATGTACACGAACTCGCCCTTCGAGTTCATCGCGCCGTCGGCATGATCCGCAAGCCGAGGGAGTAGCACGCGAATCCTTTCCACCATACCGCCGAGGACACGATCCTCAGGCAGCGGACGAACTGGAAAGACGAGCGACCAGTCAATGGTCGATCCGGTCAGCGCCATCAGCTTCGAGAAGGGGTCAGTGAGAACTTGGCGAAATCTGACCGGGATCGTAACGTCGTGGTAAAGGCGGTAACCGAACAGATAGAGATCCATCTTTGCCCGATCTCCCATGGGGAATATCCGGACGAAGCTGTCAGGATTGCCGTTCAGGAACACCTTTATCTGAACAAACGAGCCATCGCGTTCGCTCCTCTTGATGATATAGCTGCCGCGGCTGTCAATGGGGAACTGACGATTCTCCTCGTTCGTGAACAGCAGATAGAAATCGTCATTCTGGGTGAGCACCTCGAACTTCACCGCTGTGCCGGAGCTGGTGTCTCGGAAGACGGCGCTCGGGGTCGCGAGCGCATCGGAGGTTGAGCCCGTGATCACATCTGCCAGCTGCTGACGGACGGAATGGTTGTCGGGAATACGGGCGACTTCGGCGCGCAGGGCAGCCGGAGCCAATATGATAAGGACAAGAACGGAAATCCGAAACGATCTGTTCACGTCGAAATGACCTTTCTGTATTATCGACATGAACGGAAGACTCATCAAGTCGGAATCAGCTCTCCCGAAGTTCGACCTCGATCGGGATCGATGAGAACCCGAAGTCTTTGCGGATTCGGTTTGCGATGTATTGGACCCAACCTACCGGAAAGCCCCTCTTCCGATTAACGAACAACAGAAAATGTACGGGATTCGTCCCCGTCTGAGTTACGTATCGCACTCGATAAACGGTGCGCCTATCCCTCGGCGGCGAATAGTGCTCATTCCAGCTTTTCATTGCCTTGTTCACCTTCGAAGTGTCGACCCGAATATTGAGCTGGCGCCATACCTTGTGCAGAGTCTTCGTCAGCTCATCCACCCCCTCGCCGTTGAGGGCCGACATCGGAACGATCGGTGCGAACTCGAGCACCGGAAAGAGAAACCGCACGCGATCCTCCTGTGCATTCCGAAGATTCGGAATCCGCTCAAGAAGGTCCCATTTGTTGAGAACGAGAACCAGCCCCTTTCCCTTATCAATCACGAGTGAGGCGATCTTCTTGTCCTGGTCCGTGACCCCCTGAGTGGCGTCGATGACAAGGAGAACGATGTCCGAGGACTCAATGCTGCCGATCGCCCGGTTCACTGAATAGTACTCGAGGTCTTCCTCCACCCGGCTCTTGCGTCGAATACCGGCAGTATCGACAAGGGCAAACTGCACCCCGCGATTTTCGAAGGTTCCTTCGATGACGTCGCGCGTCGTACCCGGGGTCGCGGATATGAGCGAATGCGCGGCGCCGGTCAGGAGATTCATCGTCGTCGACTTGCCGGTGTTGGGTTTCCCGAGAATTGCAAGGCGAACGGTGGCGGCTTGCGACGCCTCCTCGTCCGGCCGTGATCCTTCGACATCGTCGGGCAATCGGGAGGCGATAAGGTCCCGCAGGTCGTCGATGTTTCTCCGGTGTTCAGCCGAGATTCCGATGACCTCGTTGAACCCGTAGGTGTGAAAGTTCCACACGGACGTTTCCTTCTCCGGCCCATCCACCTTGTTGACGACGACCACGACGCGCTCTGCGAGTGGACGCATTATTTCGATAAAGCTCTCGTCCTCAGGAGTCACCTCTTCCACATCCATAACGAAAAGAATGAGGTTGGCACCCTTGACCTGTTCAAGCGTTCGTTTCGTCACCTCAGCGTCGAGCCCCATTCCGTCTACGCGAAACCCGCCAGTGTCGACGAGCCGCATTCGTTTGGCTCCGATTCGGCAATCGACGCCTACGGGATCCCGAGTGACCCCAGGAACAGCGTCAGTGATGGAATGCCGGCGTTTGAGGAGACGATTGAACAGCGTGGATTTGCCGACATTCGGTCGCCCAACGATGGCGACGACGGGAAGTGCACTGGAGGACATGGGGCTAGTTGTTGAGAAAGGAAAATCGGTCATGCATCCATCCTGTCACATAGCTGTTTATTTCGTTATGCGACCTCATATCCATGACCGTACCGACTAATTCCTCCGCCTCGGACATCGAGACGGAACGGATTATCTGTTTTACTTGTGGGATGCTGAAGGCGCTCATACTGAAGCTATCGAGTCCGAGCCCGAGCAGGACGACGGTTGCCAAGGGGTCACCTGCCATCTCTCCGCACATTGCGACGGGGATACTTGCGGCGTGAGCGTTGTCGATAACCATCTTGAGCAGCCGGAGGACTGCGGGATGGAAGGGCTCGTAGAGATAGGCTATGTGCTCGTTGCCTCGATCGACCGCTACGGTATACTGGATGAGATCGTTGGTTCCAATCGAGAAGAACTGAACGTGCTTCGCGAGTATGTCGGTCGTAACGGCCGCCGACGGAATCTCGATCATGCTTCCTATCGACAGCCGCTCGTCGAACTCGATGCGGTCTCGCCGGCACTCCTCCTTGACCTCTTCGAGGAATTCCAGCGTGCTCAAGAGCTCCTCGACGCCCGATATCATCGGAAACATGATCTTCAGATTTCCGTGAGCCGACGCACGAAGGAGCGCGCGCAGCTGAACGCGGAAAATGTCCTTCCTCGACAGGCAGAATCGAATCGCACGCCACCCGAGAATCGGATTCTTTTCTTCACGGTGCTCCATGTCGGGAATGATCTTGTCGCCACCGAGATCCAGCGTTCGAATCGTGACGGATTTTCCCGAGAGGGCCTTCAGAACCTCCGTATAAGCGGCGTATTGAACCTCCTCGGATGGGGGTCCTCCCGGCTGAAGAAAGAGGAACTCTGAGCGGAAGAGGCCAACGCCGTCCGCGCCGTGGCTCACTACGACATCGGTTTCCTCGGGTACCTCAATGTTCGCATTCAATTCAATGAGCTTGCCGTCGCGCGTCTCGGCCGAGAGATCGTTCAGGGTGAGAAGACTTACTTCGTGTTGATGCCATTCGCGGAGACTGTTCACATAGCGCGTGCGGGTCGCCTCGTCGGGATCTACTATCACCAGACCGGCGTTCCCGTCCACGATGATCTCACTGCCGGAGGTGACGTGACGGCTGATGTCGGAAAGCCCGAGGACGGCCACTATCCCGAAAGACCGCGCCACGATTGCGGTGTGGGAGGTCTTGCTGCCCGCGTCCATGGCGATCGCCTTGACCATTTCGCGATTCATCACCATTGTGTCCGACGGGAGCAGATTATGCGTGACGAGGATAACCTCCTCGTTCAGATCTGCAAGTGATACCCGCTCGCGATAGAGCAGGTGATTGAGAATCCTGTTCGCAACATCGTAGATGTCGACCGCGCGCTCCCGGAGATACGAGTCGTTCGATTCCTCGAGCTGGCGCACCAGGGTCTCGATGACCCGGTGCATGATCCACTCGACGTTTCGCAGATCCTCTCCGAGTTGATCTTCCACTTGCCCGATGAATTCCGGGTCGCTCAGCATCAACAGGTGGGCATCGAGGAAGCGATGATCGTGCTTATCGCCTTCTGCTGACGAACGCTTCTTGAGCACCTGGATCTCTTCGCTTGCCTTCTTGCGCGCAACGTTGAAGCGATCCATCTCCGCCGCAACGTCGTCCGGCTGGATCTCGTAGGACGGGATCGGCGGTCTGTCCTCAAGATAGAGGTAGGCCTTCCCGATAGATATACCGGGCGAAACCGAAATGCCCTTGAATTCTTTCATTTGCCACAACTATACGCGGATTCTGATGAGGTGTCAAATCCGGTATTCTCCCTCTCCCGGTGCTCGTGTACCGTTTTGATACCGGTAGTACCCAGAGTTCCCCTCATTTTGGCTCGACATCCTGCCGATCTGTAGAACATGAAACAGAAACGATCACACATTGGATGTCTCTTCTGGGTGGCGCTCATATTGCTCGTTCTCGTGGTCTTTCTGTTCAATCGGCCGAGGATCGACCAGGTAATCAAGAGCACCGGTCTATCCAACCTCATCACAAAACAGGCGCCCGAAAGGAAAAGCCCCCTCGTTCAACGCTCCCCCCAAGTGGACACGAAACCGCCGGTGACGGTCGAGCCTGGTCCTGGCGGTGGCACGGCGAACCCTAGCGGCTCCGGAGGGACCCAGTCGCCGAATGAGCCCGTCAAGTCGCCGCCGGAGAAATCGACGCCGAAAAGCGTCACCGAACAGACTGTTCCGACACGGACCACCCCCGGCACGGGCGTCTCGACATCCGGAGGCGGAAAACCAAGAGTCGTTTCCCGCCAGTATCAACTCTTTTTCGTCAAAGTCGACTCCAACGGTCGACCGGTACTTGCCGCCACAGAGCAGACCATCGACTTCGTCGATTCCCCCCTGACCAAGACCTTCGACACCCTCCTCCAAGGAGTAAGCTCGAAAGACAGCGGTGACGGGATTCGGACGCTGATCCCGGAAGGTACGAAGCTTCTCTCCGCTTCGGTTCGCAACGGGACTGCGTATCTCGATTTCAACGACCGGTTTCGATTCAACTCCTACGGGGTGGAGGGCTACAACGCACAGCTCGAGCAAGTGGTCTTCACTGCAACGCAGTTCAACACGGTTAAACGTGTCCAGATACTTCTGGACGGCAAGGTGAGAAAATACCTGGCTCCGGAAGGCATTGCTATTGACAAGCCACTCGACCGCTCTTCATTCTCCGGGTGAGAGGTTCCTGAGAATCCGCATCAGCTCCGCCTTCTCCACTTCGACTCGGCTTCGAACGAGGAAAAGATATTCGCGGTTGCCTTTCCGCCCGAGGATCGGAGACGCGAGGATCGAAGATGCATAGACCTCCTCTTGCCACAAACGCTCAACTACCGACTCGAGCACCTCGATCAGGATTCGATTGCTTCGAACAACCCCGTCGAAATCGGACGAAAAATCTCGCAGCTCGAATTGGGGCTTGATTAGAAGAATTGCCCATCCTTCTGTGGTCAAACTCAGAATGTGTGCTGCGGCGCCTTGAACCGATCGAAAAGAAAGGTCCGTCACGGCTCCATGGGGAGGCGGGGTCAAGTTCTCGACGCTCATGATGTTCGTCCGCTCGTGGACTGACACGCGGGGATCGGTTCTCAGGCTGAAGGCGATCTGATTATAGCCGACATCCACCGAGTGAACGTGGGCGACTCCGTGCTGAAGCAGGCAATCGGTAAAACCGCCGGTCGAAGAACCGGCGTCGAGCATTACCTTCCCTGCCACGTCGACGTCCCACGTGTCGAGTGCATGCTCGAGTTTTAATCCGCCGCGTGAAACGTACCTCGTTACCCGCCGAGTGACCTCCGCGTCTGGAGCCACTGAGGTCCGGGGATCCCGCGTCCTCTCACCGTTGACGTAGATCTCACCGCAGACAATCGCCGCGTAGGCCTCGTCTCGTGTGAGCTCAGGGAATGCGCTCCGTGCCGCCGTAATCAGCGTGCTCCGTTTCATTTCGGGATCAAAAACGCGACTGCTCGCTAATCCTCTCGATCGATATCGCCTTGCCTGTCTCGCTGTCGATTTTGAGGGCCACTCCATGGATTTCGGCAGGACTGTCTGCGATCGGCATCTTCAAAGGCATTTGGGTCTGTGACCGACGTATCGCCACATCGGGCTCGACGCCGATAACGCTCATCTGCGGACCTATCATACCGAGGTCGGTGATGTAGGCAGTGCCGGCGGGAAGTAGTCGCTCGTCCGCCGTCTGAACGTGGGTGTGCGTACCAACTACGGCGGTGACCATCCCGTCAAGCCAGTATGCGAGCGCCTCTTTCTCCTCCGGCACCTCCGCGTGGAAATCTACAATGATGATTTTGTTCGTGTCTCGCAGTTTGCGCACAATGTCCTTGCCCACGGTAAAAGGACAATCGATATCAGACATACGGACTCTTCCCTGGAGATTTACAACGGCGACGTTCGTGCCCTTGATTTCGACTACAGTGAAACCGCGGCCTACCTTGCAGTGTGGGTAGTTGGCTGGCCGGAGTATTCGCTCGTTACGGTCGAGAACCGGAAGTATCTCTCGCTTCTGCCATACGTGGTTTCCAGAGGTGATGACATGCACTCCGTCCGACAGGAGCTGATCGGCGATTTGGGGTGTGATTCCCAAGCCGTCAGCGGCGTTCTCGCCGTTTACAATGACAAGATCGGCGTTGTAGCGCTTCACGAGCGGCTTGAGTCCAATGAACAGCGCTCTGCATCCGGGCTGACCGACAATGTCACCCAGGACCAGAGCGCTCATTATGCTAGACAATTTCTGCCGTCCAATGCATCGGTCAGCGTGCGTACTCGACGATACGGGTTTCGCGTATGATCGTCACCTTTATGCGTCCCGGATACTTGAGCTCGTTCTCGATCTTCTTCGCGATTTCTTTTCCGAGGTTCTTCGCCGCGAGATCGTCTACCGACTCGTTGTTCACCATGATGCGCAGCTCACGCCCAGCCTGAATCGCGTAGGCCTTGTCCACTCCTGGAAATCCCTCCGCTATCTTCTCGAGCGACTCGAGACGTTTGATGTAGTTGTTGAGCGTCTCCCGCCGGGCCCCCGGGCGAGATGCGGATATCGCGTCAGCAATCTGGACGATCACCGATTCCACACAGCTCGGCTCAATGTCATTGTGGTGCGAGGCAATAGCGTTGATGACGCGCTCGTCTTCGTTTATCTTCTTTGCAAGCTCCACGCCTGCCTCGACGTGTGTACCTTCACCGTCGGTTTCGATTCCCTTCCCGATGTCATGCATCAACGCACCGCGCTTCGCAATCTCTACATCACACCCAACCTCGGAGGCAATCATCCCGGCGATAATCGCAACCTCTTTGGAGTGGGCCAGCACGTTCTGACCATAGCTCGTGCGAAAGTAAAGTCGCCCGAGCGCTCGGATGCCGTCCGGATTCATGTTGTGTATTCCCAGATCGAAGAGTACTTTTTCGCCCTCTTCGTAGATCGTCTGGGTGATCTCTTTTGTGACCTTCTGGACCACCTCTTCAATTCGTGCCGGATGAATGCGCCCGTCCACGATGAGCCGTTCAAGAGACCGCCGTGCGATTTCCTTCCGAACCGGATCGAAACAGGAGATGACCACTGCCTCAGGCGTGTCGTCGATAATGATATCCACGCCGGTGAGAGTCTCCAGGGTTCGAATGTTCCTACCCTCGCGGCCGATGATTCGGCCTTTCATCTCGTCGTTCGGCAGGTTCACGGACGTGACTGTGATCTCCGAGCTGATGTCCGTTGCTATTCGTTGAATCGTGGTGACGAGGATGCTGCGGGCACGTTTTTCAGCAGACGACTCCGCCTCTTGCTCGATCTTGTTGAGCAATGCCTGAACGTCGTGTCGCGCCTCGTTCTCCATCGACTGCATGATGAGTTTTTTCGCTTCGTCGGTGGAAATACTGGCTACTCGCTCGAGCTCAAGCTTCCACTTATCTTCTTGTTCCGAAAGGTATACCTCTTTGTCAGTCAGTTTCCTCTCACGGTCTGTAAGGCCCTGTTTCTGTTTTTCCAGCGCGACAGCCTTACGCTCTAGATTCTCCTCTTTTTGAAGCAAACGCTTGTCAAAGCGTTGAAGTTCGTTCCTTCTTTCCCGTAGTTCGTGTTCCTGCTGATTCCGTTCTCGAATCAACTCGTCCTTGGTTTCAAGAAGTAGCTCTCGTTTCTTAGCCTCTGCTTCCTTTATGGCGTCCTGACTTAGACGCGCAGCCTTCTGTTCTATAGAGGAAAGTTGAAACCGGGCATAAACCCATCGTATGGTCCAACCTAGAATCAAACCGGTGAGAGGAAGTATGATCAGCAATAACCAGTTCATAGTCTTCCCCCACGTTATTGGTCAGCACTATTATAGATAAATCGATAAATATGTCAAGCTTAATATATCACTAAGATAGTTATGTTTTCCTTCAAAGTCCTGCCCTGTCATTCAACGGGCGTCCTGTTTCGAACTATCAGCAAGCCAAGGCAGCCATTGGGGCACCCTACTTGATGATTCGAAGCATGTAATCCTGAATCGTGCGCGATGTGTTTTTGAGACCGAAGAAAAGGTACCCCTGTTTACCATCGAAGACTATCGGGAGATAGATCGTTCCCTTCATGAATCGGAGATCCTTTTCGTCGATCTTGGAATCAAACTCCGGAATTCCAGTCTTCGGAATCCGGATGTAAACGAGATCGTTCTGAGAGAACAGATGTAGCAACACCGCGTCCGTGCTCGAGAATCGCAGCGTCTTCACCGTCTTGTCGTCAAGACCCAGTGAGAACTCCGCGGCCAACCCTTCCGCTCTTGGAACGAGGATTGCAGCATAGATTGCCTCCACCCTCTGGGATATGCGCATGAGCGATTTCATTATCCCGATGTTGTTCGACTTGAATTCGGTCCTGTATGAATCGTAGTCGAAGCCATTCTTCGTCAGCATCACACGTGCGGCCCGCTCCCGATCCAGAAGACGTGGTGCCAGGATGTTGCGGTGAGCTTCCTTTTCAACCTCTGATGGTTCTTCCGCCAGCTGATCGAAGGTCAATTCGACTGTCGGAATGGACAGAAGATCACCGATCGCAGGAGCCTCCGTACCGCTTCCACCTCGTGCAACGACCGAATCAACCAGGCTCTTCAACTCCTCGTTGCCGCCCTCCGAGGTGCGTGCGACAACCTCTTGTTTTATCTGAAAGACCCCTTCTGAGACCTCGATGGCGTCAGCTGGGACAAGCCCCATGGATTTCACGTCTGAAAGACTGTAGACCTCGATCTTCTTATAGCCGATGAGGTCCCGCATACGCTTTTCGAACGCCGTTTCTTGCTCCGACTCTTTTCCCTCTTGGGAGTCTCTCACTTGCTGCCCGTCTAAGCCCGTTGCCGAATCCGATGCAAACTCCTCAGGCTCCTCGATGTCTCCGACAGCCTCAGCTTCCTCGATCTCCCCCTCCTCAGCGAGGGAATCAATCTCTTCGGGAGCCTCAGCACCTTCCAGAGCCTCGACCTCCTCTATTTCCTCGAGATCGTTGACGTCGTTCGGCTCGTCGCCTCCACTCTCGAACACGCTCTCCTCCTCATCTTCACGCCCATCGCCGGAGCTCCTCCCGGTTTCACTTTCATACCTCGATTCGTATTCTCCTATTTCGACAAGCCGGCCGAGCCTCTCGGTTCCGGAATCTTCTTGGTATGCCGGAGAACGGGTCGCCTGAAACTCCTTGAAAAGGCTGTATCCATACGAGACATGCTGAAGGCTGTCATCGCTGACTGCGCCTATTTCGACTCGCGTCAGGTCGGCGCGCTCTTCCGCAGGCTCGAGAATTTCTACCTGTTCGAGCTCTTCTTCCTCGCCCTGTCGAACGATCCGCGCGATATCCGGGTGGGTGACCTCGAGGGGTTCAACCTCCTCCAACTCCTCGTTGTACTCGTCCTCATCTTCTATCTCGTCTCCCAACAGCTCTTCGTCTGTTGCCGATTCGGTCAGATCCTCGTCCTGGACCTCCTCGGCCTCGTCAACCGGTTCGACCTCCTCGACCTCATCTTCAGTCTCCTCGAAGATGTCTATGTCTGCAAGGAGCTCATCCCCATGAAAGATGGCCTCCAAATCGAGCGCCTCGACGTTCTCAAGCTCATCAACCGGTGAGTATTGCGCTTCCGACTCGTCCTCCGCCGGCTCGACCTCTTCGAGCATCTCTGCTTCTTCGACAGACTCAACTTCTTCGAGGTCTTCAGATACCTCGGTGTCCGGCGGCTCCACGGGCGGTTCCATGGAGACTTCAGTCCCACGCCCCGTTTCCTTGACGGCTTCCTCTACGGCTTCGGCTTCCTCTACGGCTTCGGCCTCCTCTACCGCTTCGGCTTCCTCGAGCTCCTCTACCGCTTCGGCTTCCTCTACCGCTTCGGCTTCCTCGAGCTCCTCTACCGCTTCGGCTTCCTCTACCGCTTCGGCCTCCTCTACCGCTTCGGCTTCCTCTACGGCTTCGGCTTCCTCGAGCTCCTCTACCGCTTCAGCCTCCTCTACGGCTTCAGCCTCCTCTACGGCTTCGGCTTCCTCTACGGCTTCGGCTTCCTCTACGGCTTCGGCTTCCTCTACCGCTTCGGCTTCCTCGAGCTCCTCTACCGCATCAGCCTCCTCATCCTCCTTGTCCGGTGCCGGCTGCGATTGGGTCTCCGTACCGGAGGGCCCCAGCGAAGTCGAAGGTTGCGTCCCAGGGGCAGGAATCCCGCGGGAGAGCGCAGTTGCCAGGTCGCCGGAAGACAGGAGCCTTCGGATGGCGTCCTCCAAACCTCTGACTTCTCGCTGTGAAACCGGCTCCTCCTCTACCCTTTTCCCGATGACAGAGAGAATCTCGTCCCAGCTCTTGTCGATAAGCCCGTCCACGGTCGTCTCACGCTCCTTGCTGATTCGTCCCATACCGCGCTTGATTTCCCGTCGAACTTCACTCCGGCGCAGCTCGAGCTCTGAATGCCAGCGTGCCCAATCCAGGGTGCTCTTGCTCTCCAGATACTCCTTCAAAAAGCTGATCTGAAATCGCTTGATGCGGTCGGCGAGAACAAGGAGTTTGTCTTGACGTAAGCTCAGGATCAAGAAGGTGAGCAAGAAGACCGTGAGAAATATCGATACAGAGAGCAGGACCTGAAGTGTCCTGTTCAGTGAGAACTCCGATTGAGGAACGAGCTCACCGAGGTAACCCAAAGAGGAGGTCTTAGTTGTAAAGAGAAACAGCTGCCCTCCGGCCGCGTCCGAGGCGACCGGTATTCCCTGGTCGGGAGAGAGAGCGGAGGACTGCCAGTCCTTCAATATCTCCTGCTCGAGCTGCTGATTGTTCGCAAGGTCAGATCCAAAAACGAAGCCTGCGTCGCCGACGGCGCCCAAGGTCTTGCCGGTGTCGAGAACACCCTGTCTTACCAGATAGCCCTGGAGATCCTGGGTGCCGACGTAAAATACTGCGCTGCCTAACACGTCCCCGAGGTACCCGACCCACGGAAGGCGGAAAAGAATTCTATTCTGTTTGCCTTCGACGTAGACTGCCTGAGTTTTCGAGGTCGATTCCAGTTGCTTCGCGTAAGGTGAATCCGGTTCCGCCCGATTCATCGTTTTGTAGACGGTTTGGTATTGATTGGAGCGAATGATGTCGCTTTCGAGCGTGCTGTAGTGAATGTTGCCGCGATCGTCAATGAATCTTACAAAGAGGATTCCTGGGTAGTCAGCAAATAGTTTTTGGAAGAGGTTCTTTCGATTGAAAATGTCCTCCGCGCTCTGGTTGACCATGTTGATTCGTTTCACCGAATCCTGGGCGATGACAGTCGAGAAGCGATCGAAGTAACGTTTCTCATAGTTAGCAACGAAGCTCTTTGCCGCGTCGAGGTGCTGCGTTATCCCCTCTCTCACCCGGTTATCGTAGAAATTGCTTTCGATGAAGGAAAAGAACCCCGAGAACGCGAAGAGCGCGAAGAGACTAAAGGCAACAACTGAGATAAGGAGGCTTAACGCGATTTTCTGGACAGCCCGCATGAATACGCCTTCATTCCCTTGATTCGACCGAATTACCCGATTCGTAATATTATCGGCGAAATCGGCCTATTAGGAAAGACGGTCGAGCGCACAAAAAAAGGGAGACGCGACTCTCCCTCTATGAGTTTTTCGGCAGACGTCTGCCAGAAATCTTCTATTCTCTTTCGGGGGACGCGCCGGCTTTCTCAGAGCTGTCGGTCGCATTTTCTTCTTTCTCGGCAGGCTTCTTGGACGCCTTGTCGTCCGAACCAACTTTCGAGGTGGACGTTGCCTTCTTCGCCTCGGTTTTCGCCTTCGGCTTCGCGCCTGCCGCTGTCTCTTTTGCCGTCGCTGCCTTCGACTCACCGGTTTTCGGCCTGGCGGCGGACTTCGACTTCGCAGTCGAAGAGGTTTTGGCACTACCCTTTCTTGTCGTTGCGGTCGAAGTCTTGGTCTTCGTCGCAGTTGCCTTCGTCGACTTTGCTTTGGATTTCGGCTCTTCAGCCTTCGCAGCCTCCGAGTCGTTCTCCGGCGCCGTTCCCGAGTCCGCTTCGCTCGCCTCGACAGTGCTGACGTCAGGTTCCGCCGGAGACTGTTTTTCTTGTGCGGATTCCTTTTCCGGACGGACCTTCTCCTCGATCTTGCGATCGACCAGCTCGAGAATTACCATTTCGGCGGCGTCACCCTGTCGCCGGCCAATCTTGAGTACGCGCGTGTAGCCACCCGGCCGCTCGAGATAACGAGGGGCGATCTCCGTGAAAAGCTTTGCGAGGATCTCCGGATCGTGGATTCTTTGAGCGATGATGCGCCGGTTGTGCACCGAGTCCACACGAGCCCGTGTTACCATCTTTTCGGCCACACGCCGTACTTCTAGTGCTTTCGCCTTCGTCGTCTGAACCCGTTCGTATCGGAACAACGAAGTCACCATGTTGCTTTTCATAGCCTTGCGATGGCCCTGTCGCCGGCTGAGCCGGTTGAACCCTACTCTATGCTTCATCGTCCTCGTCCTCGTCTCCGTCGGAATCGCCGCCGTCCACCTGCGCCGGCGTCTGGAGCTTCTTCGCAGTCTTCAACGCGCTGTAGTCGGTCATTCCCAGGCTCAAATTCCATTCCTTGAGCTTTTCCTTGATTTCCAGAAGCGATTTCTTTCCGAAATTCCGCGTTTTCGCGATGTCTTCTTCGGTTCGCCGTGTGAGATCGCCAATCGTCTTGATGTTTGCGTTTTTTAGGCAGTTGCTCGACCGGACCGACAACTCAAGCTCTTCTACCGGGGTGTCGAGGATGGCGCGCACGCGCTCTTCCTCTTCGTCGATGTCGTCGTCGCCTCCAACTGCGTCCTCGTCGAAGTTTATGAAGATGGTGAAGTGATCCTTCGCGATTTTTGCAGCCTCCGCAAGGGCGTCCTCCGGAGAAACGGTTCCGTCGGTCCAGACGTCGAGTATCAACTTGTCATAATCACTTCGGTGCCCGACGCGGGTGTTCTCTATGGAAAACGCAACCTTCGTTACGGGGGAGAAGACCGCGTCGATCGGAATTGTACCTACGACCTCGATGTACTTCTCGTTCGTCTCGGCCGGCACATAGCCTCTGCCCAAATCTATCTGCAGCTCAAAGTCGACGTTCGCCTTTTCCATAAGGGTGGCAATCTTCAGGTCCGCGTTGACGATCTCGATATCATTGTCCTTTGCGAGATCCTTCCCGGTGAGCTCCTTCGGGCCTTTGCTCTCGACGAGAATTGTCCGCTGGTCGATTTCGTCGGGAAGCTTGATCTGCAGTTGCTTCAAATTGCTGATTATCTCAGGCGTGTCTTCTACGACATCTGGTATCGCCTCGTATTCACTCGAAATGATGTGAGGCGTGTTTTCACCGTCATAGCTGGTGATTTTCACCGCGGTTACGGCAAATCCCTGGATCGACGAAAGTAGTATCCTTCGCAGTGTATTTCCGATCGTCGTACCGTAGCCGCGCTCGAACGGATAGGCGATGAACCGCCCATAATTCGCGTCGAGCTCACTATGCTCGAATGTAATACCTTTCGGCCTCTTGAATCCCTTCAATAGGTTTTTCCGTGCCATTCAATCCCTACCTTAATTCTTTCAATTCCATGGTGAAACGGCTTGCGCTGTGGGTCCGAACCCCGTCGGTAGAAGATACCGGGCGTTCGACCCCGCGGTAAGCTGTCAGACTCTCCGGCTTTTCCTGGGTCGGCATCCGTTGTGAGGGATCGGCGTTACGTCTTTTATGCTCTTCACCCAGAGTCCGAGATTGCCCAGCGAGCGAATTGCCGATTCGCGGCCGACTCCGGGACCTTTGACGTATACGTGCACTTCATGCAGACCCGAATCGATGGCCTTGCGTGCGGCAGTTTCCGCCGTTGTCTGGGCGGCATAGGGGGTGGACTTCTTCGCCCCTCGAAAACCGAGTCCGCCCGCACTGGCCCAGGAGACAGTATTGCCGTTGAGATCCGTAATGGTGACCACGGTATTGTTGAAGGTAGCTTGTATGTAGACGTTTCCTTCGTGTACCGTCTTCTTTTCTTTCTTCTTTCCCTTAACCTTCGCCAATTATCCTTACCTCCCGAAGCATTGCGTCGAAGACGCTAAACGGCTTTTTTCTTTCCTGCGACGGTCTTCTTCTTGCCCTTCCTCGTCCGCGCATTGGTCTTGGTACGCTGTCCGCGAACCGGCAGACCCTTTCGGTGTCGAAGGCCACGATAGCAGCCGATGTCCATGAGGCGTTTAATATTCAGCGCCACTTCCGTCCGCAGTCTTCCTTCGACCTTGTAGTCGTTCTCGAGAACTCGTCGCAGCTGGTTCACCTCATCGGCCGTCAGATCGTTCATCCTGACCGTAGGATCCACTCCGGTTTCCTTGCAGATCTTGGCCGCCGAGGTCATGCCGATCCCGAAAATGTAAGTGAGTGCTACTTTGACCTGTTTATTGGGAAGATCAACACCCGCAATTCTTGCCATACTCTCTACCTCTGTCTCTGCTTATGCTTCGGATTCGAGCATATGATACGCACTACTCCGTTGCGGCGAATGACCTTGCATTTGTCGCACATCGGCTTGACGCTGACTCTCACTTTCATAGGAGTAACCCCTTACAAGTTCCTTGATCGAATTCGCCCCTTCTTGACGAGGCCTTCATGGTGGTGCATTCGCAAGTGTCCCTCGATCTGCGACATCGTATCGAGGTCCACGCCGACGATGATGAGCAACGATGTGCCACCCATCAGATACGCAACTTGAACCGGAAAGTTGAAAAAGTGCTGCACCAAGGTCGGTATAATCGCTATGAAGGAGAGGAACAGTGCACCCGGCAGGATGATCCTACTCAGGATCCTGTTCAGATACTCTTCCAGCTTGTCGCTTCTGATTCCCGGAACCGACCCACCATTTTCACGTATCTGTTTGGAGATCTCAATCGGATTTAGGCTGACCTGCGTGTAGAAGTATGCAAAGAAGATGATCAAAAGGGCGTAGAAGATGATGTACGGGGCGCCACCAGGTCTGAGCCAATACGAGAAATCTCCCAGCCATTTGATCTGGTTGCCGAGACTGCCCGCGATCTGGATGGGGAAGGTCAGTACCGAGGATGCAAAGATGACCGGAATTACCCCGGACGGGTTGATCTTGAACGGGATGTATGTGCTCTGCGCGCCGTACATCCTCCGTCCGACAACTCGTTTGGCATAGTGCACCGGAATTTTGCGTTGTCCCTGCTGCTCATAGATAACCAGCGCAATGACCCCGACGAACATGCCCAAAACCAGAATGACGAAAACCGGGTTCAGTTCCTTCGCACGTACACGGTCGACGAGCTCGACAAAGGCGTTCGGAATACGAGCAACAATGCCTGCGAAGATGACAAGTGATATACCGTTCCCGACGCCGCGCTGGGTGATTTGTTCACCCATCCACATCAAGAACATCGTGCCGGTTGTCACGGTCAACATCGCGAGCAGAGTGTAAGGCAAGTGCGCCATCGTGATCGCGTCAGGTATCTGGTTTGCGTAGATCGTTACCGCATACGACTGCACGAGGCAGACGAAAATCGTACCGATTCGCGTGTACCTATGGATCTTCTTCTTGCCGCCCTCCTCTTCCTGAATCTTTTTCAACCGAGGAAAGACCACGACGAGGAGCTGCATGATGATCGACGTAGTAATGTAGGGCATGATTCCAAGCATGAAGACCGAGAAGTGCAGAAAAGCCCCGCCAGAGAAGAAGTTGATGTATTCGACAATTCCGATACCGCTTCCGCCCGACCCCTGCTGTGACATGAAGTAGAGCTTCAGCGCGTTGATGTTGATCCCGGGGATCGGCAGTATGGCACCGAGCCTGAATACGATAAGCACACCAATAGTGAAGAGTATCCTATCCCTGAGATCCTTGATTCGCAAAATGTCCAGTATCGGATTGCTTGTCATATGAGTCTACCTACTCTTCAGTCTCTTTCGACGGAGCCGACTCCGTCGCGTCCTCTTCCGACTCTGGCTCCGGTTCCGCCGGCGCCGGCCGTTTCTGACCTGCCTTTGGTTGGATAGCCTTCTTCACAACCTGCTTGCTGACAGCGGTTCTGTCCGAGACCGAGCCCCCGGCCTTTTCGATCTTCTCACGCGCGCTCTTCGACACGTGTTCGATCTTCACCTCGAGCTTCTTGTCGACGTCACCCATCCCAAGGAGCTTTGTGGGGATGCCGTTTCCCTTTATAAGTCGCTTCTCGAGCAGGCTTTTTTCGTCAACCGTCCCTCCGGAGTCGAAACGCTTGCTCACCTCACCAATGTTGATGATTTGGAAGTGCTTCTTCGAACGATAGTTCGAGAATCCGCGTCGCGCGATCCGCCGGAAGAGCGGCATCTGCCCACCTTCGAACCCGGGGCGAACACCCCCTCCGGATCTGGCATTCTGTCCCTTGTTGCCCTTGCCGGAGGTCCCACCGCGATTCGAGCCGATACCTCTTCCTATAATTCTCTTCTTATGCGTCGCGCCTTTCGGGGCTCTCAGTTCTGCCATACTACTTGACCTCCTCGACGGTCACGAGATGGGCGACCGAGTTCGCCATGCCGAGGATGGAGTCCGTTCCCTCTTTTTCGACGGCCTGGTTGATTTTTCGCAGCCCCAGGGCTTTTACCGTTCGTCGGTGACGCGGGAGCTGCCCGATGACGCTGCGCACCAGCCGAATCCGCACCTTCATGTCTAACCCCACATTTCCTTCAGGGATTTCCCCCGATTGCGTGCTATCTCGCGCGCATCGAGAAGATTCTCCAGTCCGTTGAAAACCGCCTTGACAACGTTGATTGCGTTCTTCGATCCGAGTGATTTGCTCAAGATGTCGTGAACACCGCCCGCTTCCATGATTGCCCGGACCGCCCCGCCGGCGATTATTCCGGTGCCGGGTGATGCCGGCTTCAACATGACCTGGGCACTCTTGTATTCACCGAGGACCTCATGCGGGAGGGTATGCCGCTTTACCGGAATCGTAATGACGTTGCGTTTTGCCTTGTCGATGCTCTTCCGAATCGCTTCGGAGACATCGTTCGCTTTCCCGAAGCCGTATCCGACCTTGCCGTTCCCGTTGCCTACGACCATGAGGGCCGAAAACGAAAATCTACGCCCGCCTTTTACGACTTTGGCGACACGGTTGAGCTTAATCAGCTTCTCGGTGAACTCTTTGTCGACCTCTCTGTCTCGGTCTCTCCGTTGATCCAATCCTTGGCCTCCTAAAGTTCGATACCGGCTTTGCGCACACCGTCCGCAATTGCCTTGACAATTCCGTGGTACCTGTACCCGTTTCGGTCAAACACCACGGTCTTGATCGACTTGTCGAGAAGTCGCTTCCCAACCACCTCGCCGAGCTTTTCCCCGTTCGTCACGTTGGGCTTCAGTTGCTTGAGCTCCTTCTCCACATCCCCTGCGGAGGCGATCGTCGTCCCGTTCATATCGTCGATTACCTGTACGTACACGTGTCGGTTGCTCTTGAAGACGGTCATCCGAGGCCGTTCCTTCGTACCGTAAAGCCTCTTGCGAATTCGGTATTTCCTGCGCAGGCGTCGTCTCTGCTTGTCGAGTACCCTATTCATTCTTCCTTCACCTACTTGACTCCGGACTTGCCGACCTTGCGGCGCACGTACTCATCCTCGTACCGGACACCCTTTCCCTTGTAGGGCTCGGGCGGCCGGATCGATCGAATCTCCGCGCTGACTTGTCCCACGCGCTCTCGGTTCGCGCCGCTGACCGTGATTTTGTTGTTGTCGACTACTATGTCGATATCGTTGTCGAACATATATTCGATCGGATTCGAGTAACCAAGGTTCAAAACAAGGGACTTCCCCTTCACCTCGGCCCGGAAGCCGACCCCGTTAATGAGAAGCTTCTTGGAAAACCCGGTGGACACACCGACCACCATGTTCGACACCAGCTTCCGGTAAAGGCCGTGATATGCGCGAGCCTTCTTCGAATCGTTCCTACGCCGAACGACCACCTGATCGTCCTGAACCTCGACCTCGACGAGGGGATCGATGACCTGCTCCAGCTTCCCTTTGGGTCCTTCCACAGAGACCAGTGACTTCTGGAGGTTCACTGTGACTCCCTGCGGAATATTGACCGGTAGCTTTCCGATACGTGACATACCTTCCGCCTCCTACCAAACCGAGCAGAGAATTTCTCCGCCGACTCGCTTTTCGGCGGCCTTCTTCCCGGTCGTCACCCCGGCAGAGGTCGACACGATCACCGTGCCATATCCGTTGAAAACCCGAGGCATCTTTCGATAGCCGGAATAGATCCGGCGACCGGGCGTCGAAACCCGGGATATGCCGTGAATAATCGGCTTCATCATGTCGTCATATTTGAGAAAGATTCGAATCAGAGCCTGTCCGTCCTGACTCATCTTCTTAAAATTCTTGATGAAACCCTCGTTCTTCAGGATCTTGACGATCTCCAACTTCAGCTTCGAGTTGCTGATGTCGACCTTGTCAAACCGGGCATTACTTGCGTTTCGTATTTTCGTAAGCATATCTGCGAGAGGATCACTGACCGCCATACACTACTCCCTACCAGCTAGATTTGGTAACTCCGGGAATCATCCCTTCGCTCGCGAGGTTGCGGAAACAAATTCTGCACATCTCAAACTTCCGCATGTATCCTCGAGACCTCCCGCAAATCCGACACCGATTTACCCGTCTGGTCATATATTTCGGCTTCCTGTTGGCCTTTTCGATCATTGCTTTTCTTGCCATCCGGATATTCCCTCACTTCCTAAAAGGCATTCCCAATTTCTGGAGTAGGCTCCTAGCTTCTTTGTCTGTTTTTGCAGTCGTGACGATTGCAACATTCAATCCACTCACTCGCTCTATCTTGTCGTAGTCGATCTCCGGAAAGATAATCTGCTCCGTGATACCGAGCGAGTAGTTCCCATGACCGTCGAACGCGTTCGGATTGATTCCTCGAAAATCCTTGACACGAGGCAGGGCCACGTTGTTGAGCCTATCGAGGAACTCCCACATTCGCGCGCCACGCAGGGTAACCTTCGCGCCTACCTCCGCGCCCTGGCGCAGCTTGAAGTTCGAAATCGACTTCCGCGCCTTCGTCTTCAATGCTTTCTGCCCGGTAATCTGTTCGATTTCCTTGATCGCCGCATCGAGAAGCTTCTTGTTCGCGATCGCCTCTCCGACGCCGGCACTCACGATAATCTTCTCAAGACGAGGCACTTCCATCGCGGACCGATACCCGAACTCCTTGCGAAGCTCGTCTGCAGCCTTCCCGTAGTTCTTTTTCAAGGTCGGCGTATAGTCTTTCATTACAGTGGCTCCCCGCATTTCTTGCAGATTCGGACCTTGGCGTCTCCGTCAAACTTGTATCCGATTCGCGTGGGACCGCACTTCGCACAGATGATCATGACGTCGGACACTGCGATCGAGCCTTCGATGTCGATGATACCGCCACGGTCGTTCTGCTTCCTTTTCTTCACCGCCTTTTTCACCATGTTGATCCCATGGAGAAAGACACGGCCCTTCGCGTGATCCACCCTCAATATGCGCCCAGTCTTCCCGCGCTCCTTCCCGGCGATCACACGGACGGAGTCTTCTTTCTTCAGCTTTACGTCTACTCTCTGTTTTCTCTCTGCCATGGTAGCTCCCTACAGCACTTCCGGCGCAAGAGAAACGATCTTCATGTAGTCGCCTTCA
>Ga0315535_1000321_pt1 | contig 33330 bp, 21 predicted proteins | sample SalMarSW160220MG_2_FD_203092 | JGI IMG/M metagenome (GOLD analysis project Ga0315535, IMG submission 203092) | Salt marsh sediment microbial communities from the Plum Island Ecosystem LTER, Massachusetts, United States - Salt Marsh Sediment SW1602-20 ... | reverse complement strand
ACGCCGCTGTACCTTCTGGTCACCAGAGGCTCGGGAATGCTCTCGCCTCTTTTCAGCTTGTCCGCCACCACCTCCGATACCACCGCCCGGATTCCCTTCAGCGCCGCTTCGGGCTCTGGGGCCAGCCAGCTCAACAGCGGAAACTCCGCGCACAGTCCGACGAACTCCCGATCTTCTTCGTGCCACTGGATGCGATAGGTGTACTTGTCCGCGTAGTCAAGCGCGCCGGCCCTTGGTTTCGTTTTCTTCCTGTTTGCCATAATTACTCCTCCAGCAAGCGAATCGCTTTTAATACCTGGCGAACCTGGTAGCCCTTCGCCATGCCCCGGTCCGATTGAATGTTGACCGGGAGCCCACAATGACACCCTGTTTTACGGCTCTTCATTGTCTCCGAGATCTTCAATGAAGATGATTTACCGGCAGAGAGTTGCAATCTGTGGTCGGAGATCCTCGATCACGGTTTTGAAGGGGGGCAAATCCGGCACCAGCGGACCGAGCCACTGGTTCCATGTCTTCTCAACATAGGCGAGCATGGTCTCCTGGAAGAAGTCCTCGGGGCCTGTAAAATCGACATTGCGGACTGCGCATTTCTTCCTCAGGAACGAGGAAAAGCCGGACAGGTTCATTTCGGCTTTGTAAACGCCCAGCACCCGCCAGATGTCATAATAGTCTCGGGCTCGCGAGCGGCTCCAGCCACGCTCTTTTTGCTTTTCAACGTGTTGCAGGATCGCTCGTAGTTTCTCGGAGACAATTTCCTCCAGGTTGTAAACCCTGGTTCGAGTTTCTGATGGCTCTCCGTACTCATGGAATGTTCCATCTCTTTGCCTGCTGGCGGACTCCCGACGGTGGAGAAATCCAGATCTTCCGAGAAGCGGTAGTCGCCGAAGTAGCACTTCTTGAGCGCTGTGCCGCCCTTGAAGACGAGCGTATCCCTGAGCGAGGCGACCTGGCCGATGCCAGCCAGCACCCAGGAGAGGAGGTAGTCCCGTTCGAGGACATCCCAAGGAATACCGAGCCGTTTTCGTGCTTCTTGCAAGCGTGTGCGCAGGGGCTTCATGGTGTAACCTTTCCGGGAAGGTTCTCCTGGACCATCCAGCGACGGTTGTATGACCCGTTGCGCGGACCGGTCGGATCCAGCTTGCGGTACCCTTTGATCGGAACCCGCTCCAGCAACTCGAGATACGCGGGGCCAGTGCCCAGGTTATCGAGGACCCATCCCAGCCGCTTGGCCGTCGCGGTGTCCTGTCTAAGGGCGTAGTCGACGATCCGCTCGAAGTTCAGCTCCTTGCCCCGCAGGCGGAACGCTTGCAGGACCTCGGCGAAGTCGCCGCAGTACTGGGGCCTGGACAGACCGTCGAGCAAGGTGCGCTCCGGATCGGTGATCACCACCCGGGCCTCACCAATCCACACCTTCTCCGTCCCATAGAAGCGCTCGAGCTTGACCTGCACAAACTTGTAGACCGTCTTGCCGACCGAGTAACCGTCGCTTCCGTTCCTACCAACCTTGGCTCCTCGCACCCGGGGAACCGAAGTGGCTGTTGTCAAGACGAAAACCTTCCTATGAACCTGATCGGTCATTCCGTGATGTTGAAGCGCCGACCAGTGGCTGATGGCGGCCGGATTGACCAGGGCCATGGCAATCTCGAACTCGTGCGCGGGATTGACGCCTGGTACGGACGGAGAAATCGCATACAACCCGCGTCGTAGCGAGACAATCCATTTGTTCCGGCGGAGGTGAAATAGTGCCTCCCAGAGGTACGAGTCCTTGATCCCGACTTTGGAACTCAGCTCCCGCGCCCGATCCGTTGAAAAGATGCGGTCACCCTCGGTGGCCAGAAGCCGGACAAGCTCCACACCGACATGGGACTTCTTTAACTTTTGCATGGAGTTCATTGGATATTCTCCAATGTTTGCCATAATCAAGTTATCAACCAACATCAGTAAATATGCAGCATTCCTTGGAGACTGTCAAATGTTTGCCTGATAGAAACTATCTCAATCGTTGATCAGTGAAACTCCCTGCTCCAAGGGGCGGGGAGTTTCGCTACGAGCAGCCTATTCTGCCCATTCAGAAGAACACCCATAAATCGTAGAGCACGTGCACCAGGATGGTGGAGCGCATGTTGCCGTAGATGTCGTAGAAGGCCTGGATCAGCAGGGCGAAGACGAAGCTGGTCAGCAGGCCGGGCGGGCCCTGGCACCAGTGGATGGCGGCGAACAGCAGGGCGGACAGCAGCGCGCCTACGCGGCGGGAATAAATCCGGCGCAGCTTCCCGGTGACATAGCCGCGGAAGACGAGTTCCTCGAAAAATCCCGCGCTGGCCGCCGCGTAAACGGCCACCAGCAAGCGCACCGGCTGCTGCTTGGGCAAGGACCATCCGTACGACCAGATTTCCGGCAGCAGATTTCCGCACAGCAGGTGGCGGATTGCGAAGTTGCAGATCATCAGCAGCACGAGGGCGGGCCAGATGGCCCAGACCAGGTCTTCCAGGAATACTCCCCCGCGCAGGTGGTAGTTGCCGATGTTGATCCAGGCCTTCTTCAGGTAGACCCACACCAGAACCCCCATCGGCACGGGGTAGACGAAGAAGTCCACCAGCCACTGCGCCCACACCGGCAGGCTCCCGGACAGAAGTATAACGAAGACGTCGTTGACCAGCAGCGGCGAGATCAGCAGCAAGACCAAGAACCAGGTGCGGCGCACAACCATAGGACAGCAGAAAAAGCGCCCCTTGACAACCGGCCGGGGCGGGATAATTGGGCGCTATTCCAAAGGCACCCGGCCATTATCACGCAGCAGCTCGGCCAGGGAAAAATGTATGAAAGGCTGGCGCGGCACCGGCAGGCCTCCGCCGTCGGCCAGGTAGAACTCTCCCCGGCCGGGCAGGAAGACCATCGAGTAGACGGTGGCCGAGTTGCCGATCGTGCCGCAACCGTCGAACTGATCGGGCGGGCAGGTCTCCTGGCTGCGCGGATTGTAGTTATCAGACAGCACCGAGATCATCCCGCCGACATCGAGCTTGCCGTACAGGCTGTCGCCGGCGCCGGGTTCGATCAATTGCTCGAGCCGCTCGTAGCGCGCCCAGGAATCGCTCCCGGAGCTTTCCTCCTCGCTCAGGCACAGATCGACCATCTCGGGCGACACGAAGTGGTTGGTAAGCCCCACTACCCCGTTCTGATCGAGGTAGCGCACGCCCAGGTGGTTGGCCGTCATCTCGAACACCGCCGCCCGGCCGCTGTTGCCGTCTGAGATGGTAATGGCCTCGGCGGTCATGTGATCCTGCCCGCGCAGGAAAGCCTCGGCCTGGTCGAGAGTAGAGCATTCCTGAAGCATGCGAAACATCATCTGCTGGTGGGAGCGCCCCTGTCGATCGATGTCGTCGCGCGCGTCGATCTCGTCCGAGGCGATTGCCAGTCCGGCCGCGTTCATGCCGGAATATGGAACCACGCTGCCGGGAAAGCCGACCACCATGAAGGGGATCTTGCCCTGCGGGCGCCTTATGATGATGGTCGGATGATCGAGCAGGAAGCTGAGCTCGCTCCAATCCATGTTGCGCCCGTGCACCAGCTCGCCGTCCGGTCCGGCCGGCCCGGACGCCAGCGCCTGGGTGCAGGCCCCGCCCGAACCGTGGGCCAGGTGCTCGATGATCACCTCGCCCCAGGCCAGGCCCATGCAAAGATCCATGGTCCATTCCTCGACTCCCGCCTGCGCCGCGGCCTCGACCATGCCGCGGCACTCGTCCAGCACCTCGGGAAACGACTGGGCCATGGCCTCGTCCAGAAATCCCATGCTGCGAGCCAGCGGCACCAGCAGCGAGAAAGTCGGGTCGTTGTTGAGCCACTCCACTCCCTCCTCGAGCTCGTCCGCCATCAGATCTCCGTACTGCAAACCCATCTCGTAAGGTGTCCCGACCAGCCGCAGGATCTCCAGGTGCCCCACCCGCTCGAACGAAGCCTGCTGGTACTGCGTTACGGCCTCCGGCCCGCAGCCGAAACAACAAAGCTGTCCGGCAAGCGCCAACACCAACGGCCACAACATCCACCTGCTGGACTGTTTCAACTTTTTAACTTTTCTATGATCCACGACAATTCCAGTCCCGATCATTTGTACTCGTAGCTCACGGCCCCGCTGGCGACGTCGGCATCCATCTTGTCTCCCCACAGGTAGCTCGTCACCCCCGAGCGCTGGCGCAGGAATCTCTCCAGCCAGGCCGTCAGGTAGCGCCGCGAGAGCCTGCGCACCTCGGCGTGATCCGCTTCGGGATTGTCGACGCAGGCCAGGCAGGCCATGCCGCAAACGAGGTCGTCCACCCACGACATGTGCTGGGCCTGGCTGAAGGTCACCTCCAGCGCCGGCAGACCGGCCGGGGCGTGCAGGTAGAACTGGTGGTAGTTGAGCTCGAGCGGGGCGCAGTACTGCACCCCGATTCCGTGCTCGCCGCTGAAGGTTTCTCCGAGAAGCAGCAAGGGCGCCTGCATCTCGCCGATCCTGTCCGGCAACAGGTACGGCAACGGCGAATCGACCGGATCCAGGCCGACCACCGCCCCGACCAGGCCGGGGTGGTCGAGGCTGGCCAGCAGGCTGACCTTGCCTCCCAGGGAATGTCCCACCAGCGCGACACGCTCGGCGTCCACCTGACCGTTAAGGTCGGGATGTCCTTCCGACTTCAACCAGTCGACCACTGCCACGAGATCGTCGGCCACCAGGTCGTTGGTCGCCGGCGGGATGGTGTTGGTCTGGTAGTCGCAAAGGACGCTCAGGTAGCACCACGAAGCCAGGTGCTCGGCGGTGCTTTGATAAAAGGAAGCCGGCACCTCGAAACCGTGGCTTATTACCACCGCCGGGTAGGGAGCGGGACGGCCGAAGGGCAGGAAGAATGTCACAGGAACTTTGCGTCCATCGGCCGTGTTTTGCACCTCGGTCGTGAAAGACGAGTATGCGCAGGGACCAGCGGAGCCCGGATCCTCCGGCCATTCATTGTCATTATCGGTACCGGTGTCACCTTCGTCGTCGATAGCGGATCCGTCTCCCGCATCCAGGATGTCCCCGTCACTGGCCGAACCATCGTCATCGCCCTCTCCCGCATCGTAACCGTCCGCAACCTGCCGGTCGGGTCCGGAGTTGGTTTCCGAGGAGCAGGCGCTCAGGACAAGCACCAGGCTCAATGAAACACACCACGCCATAAACTCAGCGTTCGAATTCATGATCGCTTCACGATCTTTTCTTACAGGCGATGTTGGCCGCCACCAGGACGGGATCCCAGACGGGAGCGAAGGGCGGGGCATAGGACATGTCCAGGGCGGCCAGGTCTTCGACCGTCCAGCCGGCCTGCAGCGCGGCGACTATCACGTCCAGGCGCTTGGCCACTCCCTCGCCGCCAGCCATCTGGGCGCCCAGCAGCTTGCCGCTGCCCTTGTCCAGCACCAGGCGTACGGCGATGTCCTTGGCGCCGGGGTAAGCGTGAGCGCGGGTGCGCGCCTTGATCATGGCGGCTGCCGGATCGAAGCCCGCCTGCCGGGTCTGGTCCTCCATCAACCCGGTGTGCCCGACCGCCAGCCCGAAGACCTTGGTCACCGAGGTGCCCATGACTCCTCGGAAAGACTGGCCCGCACCGGCCACGTTGGCCCCGGCGATCTTGCCCTGCTTGTTGGCCGTTGTCCCGCGCGGAATAAAAGCGCTCTTACCCAGCAGGGCGTGATATGCCTCGGCGCAGTCTCCTGCGGCAAAGACGCCCTCAGCCGATGTCGCCATGCTCGCATCCACCGCGATGGTGCCGCCCGCGCCGAGCTTGATCCCGGCTTGCTCGGCAAGCGTAACCTCCGGCCGCACTCCGGTCGCAACAAGCACGAAGTCGGCATCTAAAGAACCGCGATCGGTCTTCACCTTGCGCACCCGGGTATCACCCTCGAAACCCAGGACTTTGACACCGGTCTCGAGTTGCACACCGTAGCGCGTAAGCTCCTCGCGCACTATGGCCGAGATCTCCTCGGGATATCCCGGCGGCAGCGAAGCCGATCGCTTGAGCAGGCTCACCGACAGTCCTCGCGCCGTCAACACATCGGCCATCTCGAGCCCGATGTGCCCGCCGCCGACGACGACCGCCCGCCGAATAGAAGAATCGTTCAGGTAGCGCTTGATGCGCTCGGCGTCCATCAGCGTGTGCAAACTGAATACGCCTTCGAGTTCGACTCCGCTGAAAGCCGGAATCTGCGGCCGGCAGCCGGTGGCGATCACCAGCTTGTCGAACTCGACCCGGCTCTCTCCGTCGGTCCGGCGCACGACTACGATGCGTTTTGCAAGATCCAGCTCGAGCACCTCGGTGCGGGTGCGCACGTCGATGCCGCGCTCGGAACGAAAGCGCTCGGGCGTGATCACAACAAGATCATCGATTGCCCGCTTGGGATCCTGGATATTATAAGGCATGCCGCAGGCGCCGTATGAAACCCAGGGTCCCTTCTCGAAGACGATCACCTCGGTTTCGGGGCTGCGCCTTTTCACTTGCGAAGCCGCGCTCATTCCCGCGGCCACCCCGCCCACCACGACCAATCTCTCGCTACTCATCGTCAACCACTCCCGTTCGTACTCCCCTCTTTACGAAAGTGATCGTACCCCTTTTGACGGGCCTCGGTCCAGGTTCCATTTCGCCGCAGCCTGATCGCCGGGCCGGAAGTGATCTCGCCCACCTGGTGGATCTCGATTCCCAGCTCCAGGCGACAGAGCCGCCCGGCCTCGTCCTGCTTGCCGGCCGGGACGCAAAAGAGCAGCACGAAATCCTCACCGCCCGAAAGACCCCATTCGATCACATCATCTCCAGACGCCGCAGCCAGCCGCCGGGCGGCGTCAGAAATCGGCAGATGATCGGCATCCAACTCGGCCCCGGTTCCGCTGCGTTCGCAGATGTGACCCAGATCCTGCAGCACCCCGTCGCTCACGTCTATCATGGCGCTTGCCAGCCCGTGTTCTGCAAGCAGGCGTCCCAGCGCTATCTGCGGCCGCGGCTCGAAGTGAGCCGCGAGCAACAAGCGCCTGTCCGTCTCTGAAACGTCGCCCCGCCCACCCAGCAAGATCTCCAATCCCGCCTTGCTGTCGCCCACCGTCCCGCCCAGCATAATCCGGTCGCCGGGCCGGGCGCCCGCGCGAGTGACGACCCGGCCGGCCCTCGCCCGGCCCAGCACGGTCAGGCAGGCGACGATGTCGGTACGCGTCGCGATCGTGTCGCCGCCGAGCAGATCTACTCCGTACTCCCTAGCGCAATCAGAAAGCCCGTCACGAAAGCCGCACACGAAATCCGGTTCGAGATCTGCCGTCAGGCCCAGCGCTAAAAAGGCCGCGGTCGGCTCGCCTCCCATGGCGGCAATATCCGAAAGGTTGACAGCCAGCGACTTCCTGCCGAGTTGCCAAGGAGAGATTCCTTCGCGCAAAAAGTGCACGCGCTCCACCAGCATGTCGATCGTAACCAGCAAGCGCTCACCGTCCCCGATTTTCACGACGGCGCAATCGTCCCCGATGCCCTGCTCCACCCAGCCGTGCTTCGGCCGAGTAGCCGCCTCGAAAAGCCCGATGATACCGAATTCTCCCAGCGCCGATAGATCGTTATCCATGACGTTGCGCTCTTCCCTTGCGTACTGCGGCAAGCAACTCATCGCAGGCGGCCCCGACATCGGCAGCCGCCATGACCGCCGAAACTACGGCGACACCGTCCGCGCCGGCCGCGATCACTTCGGCCGCATTGTCCGCCTTGATGCCTCCGATGGCCACCAGCGGCAGGTCGCTCGCGGCCCTGATCTCTCTTATGCCCTCGAGGCCGATGTGATTGTCCAGATCTGTCTTGGTTTGCGTCGCGAAGACCATGTTGGCCGCCAGATAGTCGGCCCCGGCCCGCTCGGCCGCGCGGGCTTGCCCGGGCGTCTGCACCGAGGCCCCGATTATCGCCCCGGATCCCAGAAGTGCGCGGGCCTCGGCCAGCGGCGCATCATCCAGACCGACATGCACGCCGTGCGCGCCGCAGGCTTTGGCGACGTCCGGCCGGTCGTTTACGATGCAGACGGCCCGGTAACGATCGGCAAGCGCCCGCAACTCGCTACCCTGTTTTACGAGCTCGGCAAAAGACGCGTCCTTGTCCCGCAGTTGGATGATCGTAACGCCCGCTTCGAGGGCCTGTTTGCAAACCGTGAAAATTCCGCGGGTCCCGGCAAAGTACGGATCGCTAACGATATACAGCGATAGATCGAGTTCCCTCACTCCGTCTCCTCGATGCGCACACCTTTCCTGATAGTCTCGGCGTCGAGATTGGCAAGCTCGTCCAGCAGAAGCGGCACAAATGTCCCGGGCCCCCCGGCCCGACTCGCGGCCCGTTCGGCGGCCAGGCCGAAAACTGCAAGCGCACAGGCTGTCGCCCGGCAGGGCTCATCGGGGGCACCCGCCAGAAAGGCCGCCACGGCCGTAGTCGCCGAACAGCCGGTGCCGGTCACCCGCCCCAGTATGGCATGCCCGTTCTCGATCTTGATTATCCGTCGCCCGTTGGTGACCAGGTCGACCGGACCGGTGACGGCAACCGTAAAGCCATGTTTAGAAGCGAAATCGGCCACCAGAGAATCTCTCTCGCCGACCGCATCCTGTGAATCGACGCCGCGCACCTTGCCGCCCGCGCCTGCCAGGGTGAGCACCTCGCCGGCGTTGCCGCGCAGCACTGAAAGACGAATTTCATCCACGATCTTTTTGGCCGCATCCGTCCTGAGCGATGTCGCGCCCGCGCCGACCGGGTCGAGCACCACCGGCACACCCAGATCGTTTGCCTTGCGCCCGGCAGTCAGCATGCTTTGCACCAGTGCGTCGTCCAGCGTGCCGATGTTGAGCAGCAGGGCGCCGGCAAAAGTGACCATCTCTTCGACCTCGCGCCGGCATGGCGCCATGACCGGCGCCGCTCCCAGGCACAGGGTCACGTTGGCCGTCAGGTTGGTGACCACGTCGTTGGTCAGGTGATGAATCATGGGTCTTTTCTCGCGCACCAGTCCGGCGAGCGCGGCTGCCTTTTCCGGCCAGTCCGTCATCTGAAACCTCCGCTGGGCAGTGCGCGAAAGGCGAATGTGGAAGTAAGGCAATCGCGGCCATGGATTTCCTTCCGCCGGCACTACCCGGATCAAGTTCCTGGGGTTTTCTCTCAGGCCCGTCGGGGCCACCCCCAATCCATGACTGGATTGTTTCTACATTTCCCGCCCAGAAGTGTCAACCGACAATCAAGGCTTGACTTCTATCGGGCTTCCGAGAATGATCGGCCTTGCGCGGACCGGGATGTCTCCGGTTGCAGCGGGGCGGGTGGGCGAGATTAAACCCGCGCTGGAAAATTTCTTCCGGTGCCGCTGCCAGGAGGTGTCTCGTGACCATCGTCCTAGATGGGCAATCCCTGAGTGTAGAGAAACTGACCGCCATAGCCCGCGATCGCCAAACGGTTGAAGTGGCCGAGCAATGCTGGGAGAAGATCGCCAACTGTCGCGCCATGCTGCAGAAGAAGATCGACGCCCACGAGATCATGTACGGCGTCAACACCGGCATCGGCGAGTTTTCGGAAGTCGTGCTTGACGACGATCAGGTGCAGAAGTACCAGCGCTTTTTGGTCTACAGCCACGCTGCCGGGATCGGCAAGCCCATGCCGGAAGAGGTCGTGCGCGGCGCCATGGCCTCGCGCATCAATGTTCACTGCCACGGGCACTCGGGCCAGCGTCCAATCGTCACCAAGACTTTCGTCGAAATGCTCAACAAGGGCGTCACCCCGGTGGTCTGCGAGAAAGGTTCGGTCGGAGCCTGCGGCGACCTGGCGCCCATGGCCCAGTTGGCCCTGGTTTTGATCGGCGAGGGCCAGGCCTTCTACAAGGGAAAACGCATGCCGGGCCATGAAGCCATGCAGCAGGCCGGCATCCAGACCATCACCTTCGAGGCCCGTGACGGATTGGCATCGATCAACGGCTCCAACATGCTCACGGCCATAGCCGCCATGGTCGCCTACGATGTCGAACGTTTTCTGAAAATCAGCGAGATCGGCGCGGCCACAACACTCGAGTGTCTCAAGGCCAACATGAAACCCTACGACTCGCGCCTGCATACCGAGCGCGGATTCCAAGGAGCGGTCGCCTCCGCCCGCAACATCCTCAAGCTGACCGAGGGTTCCGAGATCCTGGCCCAGAAGGGCAAAAAGGTCCAGGACGCCTACTCGATGCGCTCGACTCCCCAGGTAACCGGAGCCGCCCGCGACGCGCTGGCCTATGCCCGCTCGCAGATCGAGATCGAATTGAACGGCGTGGGCGACAATCCCGTTTTCATCTGGGAGGACGACACGGTTCTTACCGGCGCCAATTTCCAGGGTACTCCGGTAAGCTTGCCGACCGAGATGGTCGGTACGGCTGTCTCGATGATCTCGGTCCTTTCCGAAAGAAGACTCAACCGGCTGATGAACCCGGCCCTGTCGATCGGCCTGCCTCCCTTCTTGACCGAAGGTGCCGGAATGCACTCGGGTCTGATGCTCAGCCAGTACACCGCCGGCATGTTGTGCGTCGAGAGCCGCATACTGAGCCAGCCCGCCGCCAACCAGTCGATCCCGGCCGCCGCCGATCAGGAAGACTTCGTCTCGATGGGCATGAATACCTCGCTCAAAACGCGCCAGATACACGAAAACGGCCTGGGCGTGCTGGCCATAGAACTGATCGCCGGCGCCCAGGCCCTCGACTTGCGCGCGCCGCTGAAGCCCGGTCGGGGCGTAGCCGCTGCGCATCGAGTAGTCCGCCGGCATGTAAAGCATCTCGACGACGATCGCCCGCTGTTCGACGATCACAACGCCATGGTCGAAGTGCTGCGCTCGGGCGAGTTGCTTTCCGAAGTGGAGGAGGCGGCGGGCCGGCTGGAATGAGAGCCCGAAGCGTACTCTCTGGAGAATCATTGAACGCGGAAACCGGCATTTTAGGCGTCGATGTCGGCGCGGTCAGCATGGCGCTTGCCAAGGTCGACGAACGCGGTCGTATCTTGCGCTCTGTAAGCCGGACTCATTCTGGAAACATCGCCGCAGTATTTGCCGATTGCCTGTCCGAAATATCCGATTCACAAGCGGGATTGATTGCCGCAACGACCTCGACGCCCTCGTTGATCCGATCGACGCGGCAAGTCGACAATCTGGTGGCCGCAATCCGCGCAGCCCAAGCTCTTCATCCAGGGCTGGGGGCCTTACTACTGGTGGGCGGTGAGAAGTTCAGCCTGTCGCTGTTCAGGCCCGACGGCAGCTACCGCGAGAGTCGTTTCAACAGTCTTTGCGCCGCGGGAACCGGTAGCTTTCTCGACCAGCAGGCCAGGCGACTGGGCCTGGCCGATAGCTCCGAGTTAGCCGCTACCGCCATGCGCAGCTACGGCGACAGTCCGCGCATCGCCACTCGCTGCGCCGTTTTCGCAAAGACCGACCTGGTCCACGCGCAGCAGGAAGGCTTTTCCATCGAGGCCATCTGCGACGGGTTGTGCCGCGGCTTGGCGGCCAACGTGCACGATGCCCTGTTTGCAAGTGTTCCTCCCCCCGGATCCATTGTGTTTGCCGGCGGTGTGGCCAAAAACCCGGCCGTCGCCAAGCACATGCAGCAACTGCTGGATCGTCCGCTGTTGGTCGACGAGCAGGCTTCTGTCTACGGAGCTTACGGGGCCGCCCTCGATCTGCTTGCCGCCCAGAGGCGTGGCGAGTTGGAAACAACCGACGGCGCGCAACTGCCTTTAAAAGAAATCGTTTGCCGGGAACGCGAGCTGAATAAGACCTACTATCCGCCCCTCGATACGACACGCGGCGCCTACCCCGATTTTTCCAGCCTGGAGACCCGCATCTATCAGCCGCGCCGGGCGAAGTCTTCGGCGGGAGTGGAAGTCGACATCTATCATCCCGTAGAAGCAGGCGCTAGTTACGAGCTTTTCCTTGGAGTGGATATCGGCTCCACCTCCACCAAGGCGGCCCTGTTGCGGGTCGACGGGACAGATCAGCCCGGCCCTGGCGACGAGAACATTGGCGTGCTGGCCGGCTTCTACACTCGAACCGCGGGACGACCGCTGGCGGCGGTGCTGGCCATTTTCGAGGCAATCAGCGACTGGTCGCAGCGGGCCGGGATCGGCCTGAATGTAGCCGGCGCCGGAGTCACCGGCTCGGGGCGAAAGTTCATCGGCGCCTTAATAGGCGCGGATTTGATTCTCGATGAGATTACCGCTCACGCCCGCGCGGCGGTGCTGCTCGATCCGCAAGTGGATACGATCATCGAGATTGGCGGGCAGGACGCCAAGTTCACGACCCTGCAGAACGGCAGCGTCACGCAGTCGATTATGAACCATGTTTGCGCGGCCGGGACGGGAAGCTTCATCGAAGAGCAGGCGGCGCGCCTGGAGTGCTCGCTTGAAGAGATTTCCGAGCGCACAGCCGGAAGCCGGGCTCCTTTGGCCAGCGACCGCTGCACGGTTTTCATGGAACGCGACATCAACCAGTTCTTGTCCGACGGTTATGGGCTCGACGAAGTGCTGTGCTCGGTGCTGCACGCGGTGCGCGACAACTACCTGCTCAAGGTGGCTCGGGTGGGAAGCATCGGCAAGCACATTTGCTTCCAGGGCGCCACCGCCAAGAATCGCTCACTGGTTGCCGCCTTCGAGCAGAAACTCGGCAAACCGATCCGGGTTTCGCGTTACTGTCACCTGACGGGCGCGCTGGGCGCGGCAATCGAGCTGCGCTCGCAGGCCGGGAACTCACTCGGCACGAGTTTATTCCGGGGCCTCGATCTCTACACCGAGGACATCCCGGTACGCGGAGAGATATGTGATCTGTGCCAGAACCATTGCAAGCTGCGCATCGCCGAGGTGCGCGGGCAGCAAGTGGGCTACGGCTACCTGTGCGGGCGCGATCCCGAAGACGAGCATTTCGTATCAGCCAACTGCTCGGGATTCGATCTGCAAAAAGCCCGCGCGCGCCACTTCCGGTTTTCAGGCAGATCCGGGAGACACAAAGTACGCATCGGTCTTCCGGCCGCTCTCTACATGCTCGAAGAGTTGCCCTTCTGGAAGAAGTTCTTCGATGAACTCGGCGTGCGCACGCTTACCAGCGAAAAACTCGACGACCCGGTCGGCCGCGGCAAGCAGCTCGCCCAGGCTGAATTTTGCGCCCCGATATCCGCCTGGCACGCGAACGTTGTGAATCTGGCCGAGCGCGCAGATTTCGTCTTCACGCCTTTTTATCTCGAGTCCGAACGTTCCAGGGGCGAGCGATGTCAGTACTGTTACTACACCCAGTATGCGCCCTCGCTGACAGCCAACCTGCAGATTGAGGGATTGGCCGAAAAGTGCCTGACGCCCGCATTGCACGTCGGCGCAAAAACCTTCGGTTCATGGTCCGAGTTGCACCGCTCGCTTGTGCGCGCACTCGGACCGGGCCTGAAAAGATCGCAGGTGGTCCGGGCCTATAAAAAGGCACGGGCCTTTTTCGACGGGCGCCTGAAAAGCTGGCCGCTGGTCATGCAAGAACAGTTGGCCGGGCGGGAAGAACTGGCCGTGGTGCTGCTGGGCAGGCCTTATACCGTCAACGATCCGCGGATGAACAAGGGTATTCCCGACATCCTGTCCCGGATGGGCATCAAGGTTTTCTACCAGGACATGCTGGCGCCTTCCGCGGCGGACGACACGCGCGAGATAGCCGATCTGCTGCGAGCGGCCAAGTGGCACAACGTCCGCAAGATGCTGGCCGCGGCCGACAGAGTGGCCCGCACGCCCGGGCTCTACCCGATAATGCTGACTTCCTTCAAGTGCACGCCGGATGCCTGCATAATCGAGTACTTCCGGCGCCTGATGAACGCGCGCGGAAAGCCCCATTTGATTCTGCAACTCGACGAGCACGATTCACATGTTGGCTACGAGACACGCATTGAGGCGGCCTTGCAATCTTTCCGCAACCACTACAACGGCGCCAGGCCTGCGGCCGACCGCACTCGCCTGCCGCGCGTGCCGAAAATGACGCGCGATCTGGACGGCCAAACCTTGCTGGTGCCGCCTTGGGACACGCTGGCCAGTCCGCTTTTTATAGCCGGCCTGCGCGAGGTGGGCATCGACGCCCAACTGATAGACGAGAGCCACGATCTGATCCAGCAGAGCCTGTCTCACAACACCGGCCAATGCATACCGATCAGCATCATCGTTCATGAGTTTACCCAGACGGTTCGCGCCCGAGATCTCGACCCGGCCCGCTGCGCCCTGTGGCTGCCGTGCTCCTCGATCGGCTGTAACATCTGCTTCTACCCGCAGTATGCCAAGGGTTTACTCGAGACCATCGGCGGCGGCTTCGAAAGAGCAGCAATCTACGAAGGCGAGACCAGCGCAATAGACGTCTCGCCGCGGGCCACGTTGAACGCCTTCTTCGCCTATCTTTTCGGCGGCATGTTGCGGCGGATGCAGTGCCGTCTCAGGCCCTACGAGGTGCGGGCCGGGGAAACCGATCGCGCCACAAGATACGGACTAGAGGTATTTCGCAGTGCGATCCTGGGCCGGACGCCAAAAATGAAGGCCGTCCGCCGGGTCGTGGATAATTTTCTGGCGATCGAAACGGCAGGCGAGCGGCGGCCGAAAGTGGCCATCTTCGGCGATCTTTACTCGCGCGACAACGACGTGCTGAACCAGGACCTGATCCGGGTCATCGAGGCGCACGGCGGCGAGGTTGTCACCACCCCGTATTCCGATTACATCCGCATCATCGCCAAGCCGTACCTGCGAAAATGGCTGCGCGAGGGCCTTTACAAGGACGTGTTGCTGTCGGCTCCGTTCGCCTTTGGCATGGACCTGCTCGAGCTTCCATTCCGCCGGGAGTTCGCCCGGGTGCTTGGAGACTTGAAGCCCTCCGCTCAAGGCCTAAAGAGCGAGGAAATCCTGGCGCGCTTTCATGTCAGCGGTTACCACACCGGCGAGAGTTTCGATAACTTGCTGAAAATCTTCCACCTGGTGGAGCGTTACCCGGATTTGGCACTCTTCGTCCAGAGCAATCCGGCCTTCTGTTGCCCCTCGCTGGTGACCGAGGCCATGTCGCGTGAGATCGAGCGCCAGACCGGTGTGCCGGTAGTCACCGTGACCTACGACGGAACCGCGGCTTCAAAGAACAAAGTTGTCGCGCCCTACCTCGAGTTAGCCGCGCGCCGCGAATCGCGTCGCGACAGCGTAAGGAATAGCGCCCGGGTTTGACATGTTGTATCCTCGGGCGTGTGCAGTTTTCAGAGGGGTCGGTGATGTGTGTCAGAGGGGTCGGAGGTGCGTGTGATGATGGATCAAAGAGAGGAAGACAAAGTCTGGCTCGATGATAAGCAAAGGCTGTGGTCGATACTCGATGGTGTCTACGAGTTCGACCTGCAGGGCAGGCTGACCTACGCCAACGCGGCCTGCCGCCGCTTGTTCGGATACGCCGAGGATGAGTCGCTCGATGACCTCAATATCAGGGATTTGATTTCCGAAGAAGACCGCGAACCCTCGCGCCGCGATATTCAGCTGATTCTCGAGGGCCAGACGCTGGTTGCCGAAAGGAAATTCTTCAGCCGAAACGGTTCTTGTTTCTATGGAGAAGTTCATTCGGGTCCGTTGTTGAAGGACGGGAAGATCATCGGCATCAGGGGCGTCCTGCGGGATATCAGTCGCCGCAAAGAAGCCGAAGCCGCCTTGAGAGAAAGCGAGCAGCGCTTCAAGACGGTTTTCGATCTGTCTCCAAATGCGGTTGCACTGACGGAAGAGTCTTCGGGTAAAATCGTGGACATAAATGCCTGTTTCGAGCAAATCACCGGTTTTTCAAGAAGCGAGCTGATTGGACGAAAGACGACCGAGATGGGCTTCTACTCGGGCGACGACCGCAAAAGATTCCTCGATCAATTGTTGGAACACGACCAGGTCAACGGGCTGCCGATGATTTTTCGAGCCAAGGACGGCTCTGATATCCATGCCCACATGTTCGCCAGGCGCATACACATCGGAGACGAAAACCTGGTCATGACAATCTTTCAAGACGAAACGCACAAGAAACGTCTCGAGGCCCAATTCTACCAGGCGCAGAAAATGGAGGCCGTGGGCACGCTGGCTGCCGGTGTCGCCCACGATTTCAACAATCTATTGATGGGTATTCAGGGTTACGTCTCTCTCCTGCTTTCCGAAATCGATTCGGACAGCGTGTTGTTTTCGAGATTGACGGAAATCGAAAAGCAGATCGGCAAGGGCGCCAATCTGACCCGGCTGCTTTTGGGCTTCGCAAGGCGCGGAAGCTATGACGCCATGCCGACCAACCTGAACATCCTGGCCAAGAACAACATCGAGATGTTCGGGCGCGCCAAGAAGCGGCTTACGATACACGAAAAGCTGCAGAAAGATGTCTGGCCCGTGGAGGTCGACAGCGGCCAGATGGACCAGGTTTTGATCAACCTTTTCGTCAACTCCTGGCATGCCATGCCTCAAGGCGGCGACCTGACCATCGAGACCAGCAATCAGCTGCTGGACGCTCAAGCCGCGGAACTTTATTCGGCAGAACCCGGCAAGTATGTGCGCGTCAGGGTGCAAGACAACGGCTGCGGCATGGATCTTCTGACCAAGAACAAGATATTCGAACCGTTTTTCACCACCAAGGAACGCGGCGTCGGCACCGGCCTCGGACTGGCTTCGGCCTACGGGATCATCAACCGGCACGGCGGATTCATCACCGTCGAGAGCGAACCGGGTCGCGGTACAATCTTCGACATCTTTCTTCCCGCTTGCGAAGAACCTTCCTGCCACGAGCCGGCCAGATCGTTCGAGGTGCAGCGCGGCAGCGGCACCATCCTGACAGTCGACGATGACGAGGTGGTCCGGGATGCCAGCAGGGCCATGCTTGAAAAATTGGGATATCGAGTCCTGACTGCCGCCGGCGGGGCGCAGGCAATCGAGATCTACGAAAAAATCGGCCCGGAAATAGATCTGCTGATTCTGGACTTGGTCATGCCCCATATCGATGGACGTGCGGTTTTCAGGCGCATTACCAGTATCGACGCGCACCAGAAGATTCTTTTCTCGACAGGCTGCGACATCCAAGCGGAGTTTCCCGAACTCGGTCAAAGCGCTTGCCAGGGGATAATCCAGAAACCGTATACGATCCAGTCGCTATCCGCCAAAGTCAGGTCAATTCTCGGGGCTTGAGAAGTATTCGCGGCTCATTGGGCTTGCCTCGCGCTCCGGCTGCTAATAACATGTGCCCATGCTGAAGAGCGAAAGCCCATCGGTGCTGCATTCCGTAGCCTCCATGCTTTCGAAACAAGTCACCAAAGATCGCCTGCTCCGGGCAATGGTCGACCGCGTGGTTGCCGAGCTTGCCGCCGAGCGCGGGACTCTTTATCTGGTCGACGCCGTCACCGGCGAGTTGCACAGCCGGGTGGCCCACTTACCTGAACTCGATGAGATTCGCCTGCCCGCCGGCCAGGGCCTGGCCGGACACGTGGCCGAATCAGGCCGGTCTGTGATCGTCCCCGACGCCGCTAGCGACGCCCGCTTTTTCCCGGGTGTCGACAAGGCAACCGGTTTCAAAACCCGCAACATGTTAGTGGTGCCGATCCGCGACAACGAGGGTGCTATCCGCGGCGTGCTTCAGGTTCTGAACCGCAAGCGTGGAAACTTCGGGGCAGCAGACAAAGAACTGCTCGAGGATCTTGCAGAGCAGGTTGCGCAGGCCCTCGAACAGACATCCTTCAGACCCATAGGCGACCGCGCCCGGGGTGTCCTGGTGGATGGCCCTTTCAACAATATCATCGGCGAGAGCCCGCCGATGAAGGAGCTTTATACGCGCATACTTGCGGCCGCAGGCGCCGATGTCACGGTTCTCGTTCGCGGCGACAGCGGAACCGGCAAAAGCCTTGTTGCCCGGGCCATCCACGACAACTCCGAACGCTGCGAAGGACCGCTGGTGCACGTTGACTGCACTACGCTGCCGGCCGGGCTAATCGAGAGTGAGCTGTTCGGTCACGAGCGAGGCGCCTTCACCGGAGCAGAGCGACGGGTGGAGGGCAAGTTCGAACTGGCCAACGGCGGCACCCTCTTCCTCGACGAGATCGGCGACTTGCCGTTGCAGTTGCAAGGCAAGCTGCTTCGTTTTCTGCAAGAGCACGCCTTCGAGCGCCTGGGCGGCCGGCAAACACTGCGGGCCGACGTTCGCGTAATCTCGGCCACCAATGCCGAGTTGGAAGGCAAGGTAGAGCAAGGCTCGTTCCGCCGAGACCTCTACTATCGCCTGCGAGTGCTCGAACTGCGTGTACCTTCCTTGTACGAACGTGGTCCCAAGGATATCGAGCGCCTGGCGGGGCATTTTCTCGATCTGTACTCCCGCCGCCACCGTCGGCAGGCGCGAACCTTGAGCGAGGCGGCCCTGCTACGACTTTGCGCCTACGATTGGCCGGGCAACGTACGCGAGCTCGAACACTGTATCGAGAGCGCAGTGATCCTTGCGACGGGCGAGTCGATCACCGAAGACTTGCTGTCGTTGCCCGCTGCGGCAACGCCCGTGCCCCAGGCGACCGGGTATCCACCCGGTACGCCGCTTTTCGAAGTCGAGCGCGATCATATTCTTCGCACGCTCGATGCCTGCGGTGGCAATCGCACCGAGGCCGCCCGGCGTTTAGGCATCGGCCGCAACACACTTTCGCGCAAGCTGAAGTAGTTGTCTACTGAGCCGTCTGGGAGGAAGACATGATACAAATTGACGCGCCCGGCTGGGGTCGGCGGTCCATCGAGCACGTGGTGCTCGATTTCAACGGCACCCTGGCGATGGACGGCCGCCTGCTCGATGGAGTCGAAGAGCGGCTGATGAAATTATCAATCAAAGCCCGCCTCTACATTTGCACGGCGGATTTTCACGGCACAGTGGCGGATGAGACCAGGCGTTTCGACCTGGCGCTCAAGGTGCTGAAATCGGCCGACCAGTCTTTAGAGAAGGCCGAATTCGTGAGGCGTCTGGGACCCCTGAATGTCGCGGCCATCGGCAACGGCAGCGCCGACGTCCAGATGCTAGCGGAGTCTGCCCTGGGCATCGCGGTCATCGGGCCGGAAGGCGCGTGTCCGAAAGCAATCAATGCCGCCGATATCGTTTGCGGAGATGTCCTTGAAGCCCTCGACCTGCTGCTGGCCACCAAGCGCCTGGCCGCGACGCTGCAGCACTGAAGACGAGACAACAAAACAATGGACAATTCCCGGCCCGAAAGATATTCTCTGCAAAACTGTGCAAGGACCTGAAAATGAGTGCTTCCCGAGAAAATCATCATCTTTCTGAACTGCGTTTTCAACTGACGGTAACGCGCGCCATGTTGGGCACTTTGAACCTGGATCAGGTTCTTTACATCATCCTCTCCGGAATAACCCACGGAGATGGACTCAACTTCAATCGAGCCTTTCTCTTTTTAGCCGACCAGGACAGCAAGGAGGTCCGGGCATCCACGGCCGTTGGTCCCAGCGATGAGGAAGATGCGCACCGTATCTGGGAGGAGATGGAAAAACACGAGCTCGATTTGCCGACGCTGCTTGACGCATTCCAGGCTGCCAGCATCGATCCACGAACGCAAAACCTGGCCAAGAAACTGGCCGGTTTCTCAATGCCGTTGTCCGCCTCGGCACCGCCCACTCCCGAAGAGGGCGAGGATGTCCCCGTACAGGCCCTGGTGGCCCGCTGCGCCGCCTCGAAGAAGGCATTTTTCTCCAACACACTGCGCGCCGTCTTTGCGCCGCCACCCGCTTCGGGCGGCAAGGTGATGCACTTTGCCAAGGTCGCGGCCGTACCATTGCTGCTGGCCGACTCGGTCATCGGAATAATTTTGGCGGATAATATCTACAACAAGCGGGACATTCATGAAGAGGAACTGCGCGGACTGACCACCGTCGGCAACCTGGCGGCAATAGCCATCGAGCGTGCGCGCCTCCATCAACGCATCAAGGACATGGCGGCCCTGGACGGCTTGACCGGCGTCTTCAACCGGCGTCACTACGAGCAGCGACTTGAACAGGAAGTGGCCCGCGCACGGCGTATCGGACGCTCTTTGGCCCTTCTGATGTTCGACATCGATTATTTCAAGCGCTGCAACGACAGTCACGGCCACGAATGCGGTGACATGGTTCTCCGTGACCTGGCCGCCTTTCTGAAAGACCGCGTGCGCACCGAAGACCTGGTTGCCCGATACGGCGGCGAAGAGTTCGTTGTGCTGCTCACCGGCGGGGCTACCGCTGAGGAGAGTCTCCTGGTGGCCGAGAAGCTCCGGGCATACATTGAGTCGCACAGCCTCGGGGGCCGGCCGGCGGGGGAAATCACCGTCAGCGTGGGTGTGGCCACCCAGACGTCGGATGAACTGGACGGTGCCGAGATCTTCCGTCGGGCGGACAAGGCGCTCTACCGCGCCAAGGACCAAGGCCGCAATCGCGTGGTCGGGGCAACGGGTGACTGAAGCGGGGCCATAACTCTTGTCGGTACTACAACCAATCTCCAAGATCGGCTCGGGGCGTTCTGGTGGCCATCGGGCGGCGGGCATTTGCCTGATTGTCGGTATCGCACTGGGTGGAGCCGGAGGATTTTTCATAGGGCAGTCTAGCGAGCCTCGAGAAGTTGCCAGGACCGTGCCCTGCACGAATGCAACGGCGGCGGGCGATCGTGAGGCTGACTCGCATGCCGTAACACCTTTAACCGCAGAACCATCCGGAAACAGGGACGCTTCAAAGGACACTCCCAAGACTGAAGACAAACTGCGGAAGCTGGACGTGTCGGTCAAGGGCTCGCTCTATTCCACTCTGGCCCGCGAGATCAAGGGACATGAAGCGGACGTCCTGAACGCCCATATGGGACGCATCATGGTGTGGTGGCTAGATCTGCGCCGCGATGTCATGCACGGCGATCGGGCGCAGGTCCTCTACCAACCCGCCGAGAACCCGGAGAACATGCAAGTGCTGGCCCTGCATTACACTAGCTCGAAGCTGGCGAAGACACTCGCCGCATACTTCTACAAAGCCCGGGGATCGGACTATGGACGTTATTACGATCGTGACGGCGTCGAGATCGAGCTGCACTTGAAGCATTCGCCAATCGAAGACTACGAGCAGATCACCGAGCGCATGAATATGGCCGGCCGCAAGCATCATGGCGTAGATTTCAAGACCGATGAGGGCACCCAGGTTGTCAGTCCATACCGGGCCCGTATTGAACGGCGGAATTTCAACATTCATCGAAATGGCAACTGCCTTCAACTGCTCTACATGAAATCGGGGATCCGGGCATATTTCCTGCACCTGAGCGAAATCCTGCCGATCGCCAGACCCGGACGGGTAGTCGAGGCCGGCACGCTCATCGCCCGCTCGGGAAATACTGGTCACTCCACTGCGCCCCACCTGCACTACGAGTTGCACGGGAGGGACAACCGCCTGCTTGATCCTTTCGAAGTGGACGAAACCGAACACAGGCGGCTTACGGGCAACGCTTTGGCCGAATTCAAGGTCCAGCGCGACAAGCTCGACAAGGCTCTTGGCGGTGCGGCACAAGTTCGTGAATCATCTGAAGCGCTTTCCGGTTCCAGCGCTGCGAAGGCGACAGGAGAATAAAACGCTCCAGGTTTCGCACGGCGGTGTTCCAGTTGCCGCGTCTGGAGTTAATCAGCGCTAGAAGCAGATGTGGTCCGGGTTCGGTCGAATCCTCATTGGCAAGCCCCCCGAGCTTCTTCCAGACCTGCGGTAGTTCGTCCCCGTCGATATCATGATCGAGTGCGTCGTTCATGCTTTCGGCCGCGCGATCGAAATCTCCCGATTGTGCCAGACACAGGGCAATATCGAAGCGCGCTGAAACCAGCTCCGGGTTGCGTTCGACGATCTTCTTCCCTACAACGGCACAACCGCTGAAATCCCTCGTCCTGCGCAGCAGATCCATGAGAACCAGTTGAGTATCCTCGTCCGCCGGGTCCAGAGAAGCCGATTTTTTCATCTCGAGCACTGCGCCGGCCAGGTTGCCGTCATGCACCAAGGCAACACTCAACGCAAAATGAGCCGCGGCGGACTCAGGGCTCAGGCCAACCGCCAAAGACAGGGAGCGAATCGCGGACTTCGTCTGGCCGGCCTGGAGCAACGCCTGGCCCAGAGCGAAGAAAGAGTCCGGCTCGCGGCGACCCATTGCAATTGCACGCATAAAGTGTTGTGCGGCCAACTGAGGTTGCTCGCACAGAAACAATTTCAGACCCTGGGTGAAATGCGCATCGGGATCCTTTGCAGCCTTGGTAAACCCTCTTTCGAGAACATCTGCGGCCTCGGCCAATTTGCCCAGGCGCACAAGACTTACGGAAAGAACCTGGTAAGCCTTGGGTTCTGCCGGATCTTGTTCGATTGCGCGCCTTAGTCTCAGCGCCGCCTCCTCGTTCAGCCCGAGTTGCTGGCAGGTAAGCCCCAGCGCCAGATTCAGCGCCCGATCAGCTACGCCCAGTTCCGAGGCCCTGAAGAGGGCCACTGCAGCCAGAACTGGATTCTCGTCTCCCATATGAGCCAACCCTTCGAACAGGTATGCCCGTCCGACCGCCGGAGCCAAATGTGCAGCATGCCTGAAAAGAGACGCGGCCTGATGATACTCGTTTCTGGCCAGCAGGGTCCCGGCACCATTGTACGCTGCCGCGAACAATCCGGGTTCTGCATGCGAAGCCTTTGCATACTCGATCAGTGCCTCTTGCATTTTCCCGGCGGCGGCTAAAGCCCGCCCCATGTTATTGTGAGCCACCGCCAGGTAACCCGGCTTCTTGGCCAGATCCCGGAATTCACGGATTGCATCCTGGGGCTGTTGCAACTCGACGAAGATATTGCCGATGCCGTTCATCACATCGGGATTTTTCGGAAAGGCCGCTGCTGCCCAGGTGTAGGCACGCGCGGCTCCAAGCTGATCACCTTGCATGAAGAGTACGTTAGCCAGGCCCACTCGCAGCACTACGCTATCCTCTCCGGCAGCGATCCGCGCCCGAATCGACACGGTCGCCTCCTCAATCCGCCCGGCCTTTATTTGATCGCAAGCTGCCCTGAGCTTCAGACAGTCCATTCCGCTGACCACTGCAACCGACCCGGCCTTGCTACCCGACGAGAGAAGCACCTGGAACCTTTCCGCTCCACTGGCTACGATCTGCCTAATCGTGTTCTCTTCTCCTGGTTCGCTTGGACCTGACAGATTGTCCACGCTGTCGCCCTCCGATGCCAAGACACCGCTCCCCTGCACCATCGAACCCGCCACGATCAGAAAGATGCCCATCAAAACCAGGCGTCTTACGGCACGCACGGTTTTCGTTAGCCTTGCGCCTAGCGAAGCTACGCATGCTGAAAACATCGTAATCACCTCCAGTCCCTTCAACTACTCAAGACGGAAGGTGATAGCAGATCTGTATGTGGAAATACGGGCGGTTTGCCAGGCTATGAATTGTTGTCGCTGATTCGCCCTCGCAGTGGATTCGGCGCTGAAACAGTCTTGCCCAGCTTCGGGACACTACGTTTTTCCATAGCTTGTGAGACAATTTCTTTTGGAACTTGTCCTGAGAAAGCACGCGGCAAGGGTTGTTTCTGCATGTCGACAAGCAGGCTAAACTCGTGGCAGCAGCGTTGGCACATGGCCAAGTGGTTGCGTAATCGCAAAGCTTTTTCGGCAAAGAAAATACCGTCATACAGGCCGGCTAACTCTTCGACTGAAAGGCAACTCACATACCACCTCCTGACTTGACACGCTCTCTTCCGCTTTTTGTCACGACGGAAGTCCCGAAAGGATCTGGAGCAAATTTCTAACTTTTTTCTTGCAAACAGTCATCCAGCCAACCCTCGACGCGTCGCACCTGTTCCTGTCCGATTCCGGCTCGAGCGAGACGTGTTTTCACGTGTCGCCTGGCCTTGCTCAACTCGTCGTATACTCGCTGCCGTTTTCGAAAGCCCATGACCTTTTTCGTCTCTGCCCCCGAAAGCCCTCGCAGCATCCGAAACATCAGCACGTTACGAGTCACAGCAGGCAGGCAGTTCACGGCTGCGACCAGTTCGCAGGCGACCTTCTCTGCCAGGATTCCGTCCCGGGCCATTTGCAGCAGGAGATCCGGTCTGCCATATGGACTCAGGTCGGCCACTTCGATCGGTCGCGGATCCTCTCCCGGGCGCGGGCGGTCCAGACTCAAGGGAGGTACGCGACGCAAGAGATCCTGGTAAATATTCCAAAGGTTTCTGTCCGAGAGCTTGTTCGCCAACAGATCGAGTTGCCGGTCGAAATCAGGACGGGTGAGATCCGCGTGCGAGCCCTTGAGCGTTTCGAATGCCTCGTCCTCTGTAAGACCCTCCCAAAACAAGCGACTAAACACCTCTTGCCCTAGTACACTCAATCCCTTGACTTCCTTGGGTAGCGTCCGGCGTCCCTCTCGCCCCCGGTACCAGTCTCTGTACAGGTTCTTCACCACCAGTGCCAGCCAGCTGCTGAACTTGCTCCGTCTTCCGAAATCGCCGATAGAATCCAGATAGTTGCGCAAGCGGTAGAACTCTTTGCCGTCTGCTCCGGGCTTACGTAGTCCCTCTAAGGCCCATAGCACTAGCTCAGAGGCGGTGTCACGATCGCCACGGGCGTAGCGCCAGGCCAGAGAGTAAAAGAATCCTGAGTATTCGGTAATAAAACGTTTCCAGGCCTCCAAGTCGCCCGCTACTACGGCACCAAGCAGTCGAACTGGCCGCTCGCTCCTCGCTGGACCTGTCTGTTTACGAGACATATCGCCGATTCTACTCCATTTCGTACAAGGGACACAAACATCCAACCAGTGAACAGTGAAGTCAGGAACGCACCTGCCACCACCTTTTCGCACATTGACACCTATCTGAACAAACGCTGGCCGTGTCTCGAAAATATGCTTATTCGCTGATTATAAAACAGAATATAAGAAACCGGCAGGTCGGATCGAAGTTTTGTAAAAACCATTTCACACCCATAGTAGAAAAACAACTTCCCGGAAGTGTATGACACTGCGTGTAATCCTGTAAAATCAAACCGTTAACAATAAGGCACATTTTTTGCATATAGGCGGTCCAACTCATGACAAACACAAGGCCGGTTTGTAGTTCATAACCGACCTAATTATTTACGGTTTCATGTGAGTAGCGGTCTTTTAAAAAGGGAGTATGAAATGATTCAGCCGGAGATGGATAAAGAAGAACTCGATCTCGTCTTGTCTACCATAAAAAGTTTCGCCAAGAAACGCCTTGATATCGATACCCGCCTGGCTTTCGACCGGGAAGAACGCTGTCCCGAAGAGTTGATCAGGGAACTTCTTGGCCCGGATGTCGGACTGCATCTGGCCTTCATCCCGACCGCCTACGGTGGGCTGGGCGGCGGAGCCATGGAGATTTTCCAGATATCCGAACTGGTCGCCGGAATCGACCTGGGAATCGCCACTTCTTTGTTGGGTGTATCACTGGGAACCGACCCCATCAGAGTAGGCGGTACCGACGAACAAAAGAAACACTGGATGGGCCAGGTGGCAGAGAAGGGCCTGGTTGTGGCCTACGCGGTCACCGAACCTTCGGCGGGTTCCGATCTGGCTCATATAAAAACCAAAGCCACACCAGTCATCGAAGACGGCCGAACCACGGCCTACTTACTGAACGGCAACAAGCAGTTCATCACCAACGGCGGTATCGCCGACTTGTACACCGTTCTGGCCGTGGCCCCGGGCGGGCCGTCCTTCTTCGTGGTCGAGCGGGGAACGAAGGGCTTCGATCCCGGGCCTCCGGAGATTAAGCACGGCATCCGTGCCTCGAACACGACACCAATCAGCCTCGAAGATGTCCGCGTTCCGGCCGCCAATCTGCTCGGCGGCATCGAGGGCCAGGGCCTCAGACAAGCGGCCATGGTTTTCGGCTATACGCGGGTGATGGTGGCCTCCTTCGGACTGGGGGTCGGCGTGATAGCCCTTGAAAGAGCCATCGAATACGGCAAGGAAAGATATCAGGGCGGCTCACTGCTGTGCGAGAAACCAGGCTGGACACACAAGCTTATCGTTCCTCACGCCGTAGCGCTCGAAGCATCGCGGGCGCACATCGAGTATGTCGCCCGACGATTGGATTCGGGCCAGGAAGGTCTCGAAGTCGACGGTGCCGTGGCCAAGATGACAGCCACAGAGTCCGGCAACGCCGCTGCTGAGGCCGCCATCCAGGCTCACGGCGGTTACGGATACATCAACGCCTATGAAGTGGAGAAGCTCAAACGCGACGTGCGTATCACCTGCATCTACGAGGGTACCACTGAGATCTGCCAGCGCAGCATAGCCCAGGACCGCTGGCGCCTGCACATGATGACCAAGGGAGCCAACTACAAAGAGCTGGCCGCCGAACTGGATCGGCTCGAACAGAAAAGCCCGGGTTGCGGGGCGGCCCCGGCAGCGCGTAGCGCACGCGCCTTGGCGGAGATAATGGAAGTTTGCCGTACAAAACGGCTGACACGCAACCAGCACGTCTTGTTCACACTGGGCATGTTATGTGCACACCTGGAAGTCGCCGCGGCCTTCTGCCGCAAGGTATCTGCGAAGGATCCCGGCACATCGAGGTACTCACTACCTGCCTTGGCCGCCATGAGCCGTCTGTGGTCCCGGCAAGTTTCACAGGAAATCACCTCCGAGGGGCTGGGAATCATCGCCGGCTCGGGCGCACTGGCCGGTTCATTCCTGACTTCCTTCGTGCAGTTGATCGAAGTCGACGGCATCTACCAGGACCTTTCGGGCAAGCTCGATGACCTGGGCGAAGTCGCTCGTGAAATCTTTGCGGACTAAGCCGATGCTTATTCGCAGCAACTATTTGGAACCTGCAATCAGGAGAAACACATGAACGCTGCCAGACCCAGCACTCCCATTGCTATCATCGGACTCGGCGCAGTGATGCCCGACGCCAACGATCTGGCCACTTTCTGGAGTAACATCCGTGGTGGTAAATACAGCATCCGCGAAGTTCCCCGCGACCGCTGGCTAACCGAGGATCACTACGATCCAGATCCCAAGGCACCCGACAAGAGCTACGCGAAAATAGGCGCTTTCATACGCGGGTTCGATTTCGATTCACTATCTTACCGGATCCCGCCGCGGGTTGCCGAATCCATGGATGATGTCCAGAAATGGGCCGTCGAGGCATCTCGACAGGCTCTCAGCGATGCCGGATACGACAAGAAAGATTTCGATCGTAACAGCACCGCCGTGGTGATCGGCAATGCCATGGCCGGCGAGCTGCAGTACACTACAAATCTCAGGGTCTACTTTCCACGCTATGCCCGTGCCCTGAGAACGTCTCAAACCTTCGAGGGGCTGCCGGCAGACACCCGCGAACGCATCGTCGACGAGTTTCATGCATTGTTTACCGATGGGTTGCCGCCGATAACCGAAGACAGCATGCCCGGCGAGTTATCCAATGTCATCGCCGGCAGGGTGGCCAACGTCTTCGGCCTGCGCGGGCCAAACTTCACCGCCGACGCAGCCTGCGCTTCGTCCCTTGCCGCTTTGGAGGCAGCCATCAACGGCCTGGCCGAACAGCGTTACGACATGGTTCTCACCGGCGGCACCGACTCGAGCATGGCCCCGCACAGCTTCGTCAAGTTCTCTAAGATTGGAGCGCTGTCGGCCAAGCTGAGCTGTCCGTTCGACAAACGCGCGGACGGATTCGTCATGGGCGAAGGTTGCGGCATGCTGCTGCTCAAACGTCTGGTTGACGCCGAGCGCGACGGCGACAAGATCTACGCCGTTGTGCACGGTCTCGGCAGTTCTTCGGACGGCAAGGGCAAGGGAATCACGGCCCCCAATCCGGCAGGCCAACAACTGGCACTCGAGCGCGCCTACGTAAACAGCGGTCTTTCTCCCGCGGACGTTACCATGCTCGAGGCCCACGGCACCTCCACCATCGCCGGCGACCGGGCCGAAGGCAACCTGGCAGCCGAGTTCTACGGCCGCTCCGGTGCCGCACGGCACTCGATCGCCATGGGATCCGTAAAGAGCCAGATTGGTCATCTCAAGAGTGCCGCCGGGGCGGCCGCGCTGATCAAGACGGCCCTGTCCATTCACCATGGACTGATCCCGGGATCAATAAACTTCGAACAACCCAATCCCGACATCCCTTTCGATAGCGCTCCGGTCTATGTACCCAGAGAGACTGTAAAGTGGAAGGTTGCGGGCGATAAGCCGCGTATTGCCGGCCTGTCGGCATTCGGCTTCGGGGGAACCAATTTCCACGCCGTTCTGGGCGAATACCGCCCCGCACAGAAACCGCGAGCGTTTCCGGCAGGAGGCAACGGGCAAAACGCAAAGGACGAGGCTTCACGCAAGATGCTGGCAGTGGGAGCCACAGACGTGCAAGCTTTACGACACTCGCTGGAAGAAGCTCTTTCCCTGCCTCGCGAAAAAGACACAGCTATGCCGGCTGCGGAAGTGCTTTCGTCCGAGGAGCGTATCGTCATCGAACACGGATGCGAGGAAGAACGTGCCAAGCGTGGCCAACGCGCGCTTTCTGCCCTTGATAGCGACAATCCCGCCGCCTGGCGTGCTTTAGCCGGACAGGGCATCTTTCGTGGCCATGGGCACGAGGCCAAGGTAGCCTTCATCTTTCCGGGGCAGGGTTCGCAGTATATCGGCATGTTCAAGGAACTGCGCGAGCAGGAACCGGTCGTCGAGGAGACCTTCCGCGAGGCCGACCGGATCATGGAGCCCATTCTGGGCAAGCCACTGAGTACATTCATCAATGCTGAAGACAACACGGCAACCCGCGAGGCGCTCAGAGACACCAACGTCTGCCAACCGGCCATGTTGGCAGGTGATATTGCCATGGCTCGCCTGTTCGAACAGTATGGCATCAGGCCCGACATGGTGGCCGGCCACAGCCTGGGAGAGTACGCCGCCCTGGTGGTATCCGGCATGCTGTCCTACCCTGAGGCGTTGCGGGCTGTGTCATCACGCGCGCGTGAGATGTCGAGCGTCAGGGTCGACGACCCCGGAAAGATGGCCGCGGCCCTGGCATCATTCGATGAGATCCTCGCGGTTTTGGATGGTCTCGAGGGAATCGTCCCGGCCAATATGAATAGCCGCCGGCAGACGGTAATAGCCGGTGCCAGTGCTCCTTTCGACGAAGCCATGCGCCGCTTGAAGCAGGCCGAGATCAGGGCCATCCAGCTTCCGGTGTCGCATGCCTTCCATTCATACATCGTGGCACCGGCAATGAAACCGTTGCGGGCGATGCTGGCCAAGTTCGATTTTCATCCCCCGCGTATCCCGCTGGTGGCCAACGTCGACGCGCAACCATACGATCCCGATCCGGCGGCCATGAGCAACAACCTCGACAGGCTGGCGCAACAAATCGCTTCACCGGTGCGCTGGGTCGAGAGCATCGAAAAGATGTACGAGTTGGGCGCCCGGGTATTCATCGAAGTCGGCGCCAAGCGTGTCCTGGCCAATTTGACCTTTGATATCCTGAGCGATCCCGAGGTCGTCTCGACATCCTCGAACAATCCCAAGCTGGGCGACCGGACATCCTTCAACCTGGCAATGGCGGCGCTGGCCGCAGCCGGCCTGCCGCAGCCCGAGATCGAACAGAAATTTGTTCAAACGGCAACCACGGAGAATGTGATGCCGACCGTCGGCACCCAGGACACGGCGTTGCCCGAGGCCGGTCCGGAGATCATCATCAGCGGGGCCAGTCTGGGATTACCGGGAGTAGGCCATCCCGTCTTCGATGAAAACAACACCGAGCGTATCCTCGAGGGACAGGCGTGTATCGATCCTATTCCCTTGGACGATCGCCGCAAGATGGCCGGGCAAAGAATAGTGCGCCTGATAAAAAACGCCCCCGGAGGTCCGGCCTTCGAAGTGATTGAGAGCCCGGACGAAGTCGCCCGGTTGACGGGACGCAAGGGACCGTTCGACCTGGCCGAGGAGTTCGGCCTCGATCCCAAGCGGGTCGAATCTTACGATATCACTACCCGACTGGCGATCGCCGCCGGGTTGCTGGCCTTGCGCGACGCGGGCATCCCACTGGTGATGCACCATCGCAAGACGAGCACCGGCTCCAGGTTACCTGTTGGCTACCGCCTGCCCGACGAGTTGGCCCCGGAGACGGGCATCATCTTCGCCTCGGCCTTCCCCGGCTACGATCAGCTCGTGCAACAGATGAATAGCCGCCAGCGAGACGAACTGTATGAGGCGCGCATCGCGGAGCTTCGGCTGCTTTCGGAAGATGTCGGTCCGCTGCACGCCGTCACCAGGCGAATCGAACAGCTCGAGCAGGAGCGCGGTGAACGATACGGGCTCGATCGCAAGTTCATTTTCCGGGCGCTGGCATTCGGACACGCCCAGATGGCCGAATTGATAGGAGCCCGCGGCCCTAATATCCAGGTTAACGGCGCCTGTTCCTCGACCACCCAGGCCGTGGCAATAGCGTCCGACTGGATTCGCCTTGGCCGTTGCCGGCGAGTGCTGGTCGTCGGCGCGGATGACATTACCAATCCGAACTTGGCGCCCTGGCTGGTCGGCGGGCTTCTGGCGACCGGCGCGGTTACCAACGAGGAACGCCTGGAAAAGGCCGCGCTGCCTTTCGATCGCCGGCGTAACGGCATGATCCCCGGCATGGGCGCGGTCGGCATGCTCGTCGAAGATTCATCAGAAAGCCGTCGGCGGGGGGTCAGCGGAATCACGCGGCTGCTCGGTTCCGTTGTCGTCAACAGCGCTTTCCACGGCACACGCCTTAACGTCGAACACATTGCCGAGACGATGAACTCCTTCATCGAACGCATGGAACACGAGCACGGCTTCGATCGGCACCAGATAGCGCCACAGACGGTCTTCGTATCGCACGAGACTTATACACCCGCCCGCGGCGGGAGCGCCAGCGCCGAAGTGCACGCATTGAGGCACACATTCGGCCCTGATGCCGAGAAGCTGGTAGTCGCCAACACTAAAGGTTTCACAGGACATCCAATGGGAGTGGGCATCGAGGACGCGGTTGCGGTCAGAATGCTCGAGCACCAGATTGTGCCGCCGATACCCAACTACAAGGAAGTCGATCCGGAGCTGGGAACTCTCAACCTCTCGCGCGGCGGCCATCACGACATTCGTTACGCATTGCGATTGGCGGCGGGCTTCGGGTCTCAGCTGGCGATAAGTCTGATGGAACGTGTGCCGGGCAATGGCGAGCGTATCCGCGAAGCCGAGCAGCTTGCCTGGACGCAAGATGTCACGGGCATCGCCGGACCCGAACTGGAGATCGTCAACAAGACTCTGCGCGTCAAAGACACAACCGACTATTCCCGCGCCGCGGCCGCCTCCAAAACCACAGCCGACACCAGCGTCGCCGTAGGGGCGCATAGCGATGCGCCCCTACATGCCGTGCCCGAGCACAAGACGCCGGAACCAACACCGGCGCCGGTCGCCGCAGCGGCCCTCGACGCCGACGCGATCGAGGAGCGCATTCTCGGGATCGTGGCCCAGAAGACCGGTTACCCGGTCGAGATGCTCGAACTCGATCTCGATCTCGAGGCCGACCTGGGCATCGACACCGTCAAGCAGGCCGAGACGTTCTCTGAAGTCCGGGCCGCCTTCGGCATTCCCAAGCAGGAAGACATGAAGCTCTCGGACTACCCCACCCTGGGACACATCATCCGCTTCGCCATGCAGAAAGCCGGTGCGGCTATCGACGCAGAGCCTGTGCCGGAGGCCGTAGGGGCGCATAGCGATGCGCCCCTACATGCCGCGCCGGTGCACAAGATGCCGGAACCAACACCGGTGCCGGTCGCCGCAGCGGCCCTCGACGCCGATGCGATCGAGAAGCGCATTCTCGGGATCGTGGCCCAGAAGACCGGTTACCCGGTCGAGATGCTCGAACTCGATCTCGATCTCGAGGCCGACCTGGGCATCGACACCGTCAAGCAGGCCGAGACGTTCTCTGAAGTCCGGGCCGCCTTCGGCATTCCCAAGCAGGAAGACATGAAGCTCTCGGACTACCCCACCCTGGGACACATCATCCGCTTCGCGGTCGAGAAATCCGGGGCACCCGAACCGGCCTCGACGCCGGAACCGACGACGCCCCAAACGGCCGCGACCGAACAAGCGCCGCAGGACAAGCAGGTCGAGCCGCTTATCAGTATCGAGGCCGAGTCTGAGACAGTTCGTTTTCTTGCGCCGGTGTTGGTCGGCAGGCCGCGAGCCCGCGAATGCCTGCCCAGCGGTGTCGATCTCGCCAGCCGTTCTTTCATTATCGGCGCTGACAATGAGATTGCAAATACCCTGGCCGCGGCCATCAAGGCCAAGGGCGGCCAGCCGCTAATAATCAATGGGTCCGGCGACCCGGATAGCGTGGCCAATGAGGTCGAGCGCCTGGCAGGCGAGGATCCGCCCCGGGGAGTGTGGTTGTTGACCGCTCTCGGCGATCCGGTCTTGCCCGGCGGCGATCCGTCAGCCTGGCAGAAGGCCGTCGATTCACGCGCTCGCCTTCCGTTCAGGGTGGCCAAGGCGCTCGATCAGGCGCTTTCCAATGCACCCGGCTCGTTCTTCATGGCGGCAACCCGCATGGGCGGCCACCTTGGTCTGCGACCCGGAGGCGGCTCACTGGATCCCGTCGCCGGGGCCACCTGCGGCCTGGTAAAATCACTCGATCGCGAATGGTCACAAACTCTCTGCAAGGTCGTCGACATGCCTGCCGACGCTGACGCCGATTACATTGCCTCCACATTGATCGAGGAGGCAGAAGTCGACCGTGGCGTGTGCGAGGTCGGACGCTCGGGAATTCGCCGCTGGGGCGTCGGCCTGAGCGAATACACACCCTGTGTTGAAGAAGAAGCACGCGCCGGCATGGGCTGTCTGCCCGCTTCGGATCCCGTGGTTCTGATAACCGGCGGGGCCGGCGACATAACCGGCAGCATCGCGCTCGATCTGGCAAGCGAACTGGGCGGCAGTTACTATCTGGTCGACCTGGCTCCCGAGCCCGACCAGAACGACCCGGACATCGAACTTCTGGGTTCCGATCGGGATGCATTGAAAAAGGTCATCCTGGGACGTTTGCGTAAGAATGAGGCACGCGTGACTCCGGTCATGGTCGAGCGCGAGTTGCGCGGCGTCGAACGCCGGGCAGCTGCGATCGAGTCCCTGCGAGCCATACGCGCGACGGGCGCCGAGGCACACTATGTTTCTCTGGATGTCACCGATACGGCCGCCGTCAAGCAGTCAGTCAGGCACATCCTCGATCGTCACGGCCGGCTGGATCTCGTGTTGCATGCCGCAGGCCTGGAACACAGCCAGAGAATCTCGCGCAAGAAG
>Ga0315535_1000320_pt1 | contig 33531 bp, 27 predicted proteins | sample SalMarSW160220MG_2_FD_203092 | JGI IMG/M metagenome (GOLD analysis project Ga0315535, IMG submission 203092) | Salt marsh sediment microbial communities from the Plum Island Ecosystem LTER, Massachusetts, United States - Salt Marsh Sediment SW1602-20 ... | reverse complement strand
ATAATGGCTTCCCGAGATGCCGTAAAGACTCACGCACACCCGAGAAGCTTTTCAAATGCCACTAAATACTCCCTCTTTTAAGATATAACCTTTGGAGGCTTTAGCCATCGCATGGTTTATAAGTATGTGTTGAAGTTGGGCGGCATTCAAATTCTAATATTGATTTTGCCTATCTCTTTCTAACCTTCCTCCTGAACCCTGATAGACCGACTAAATGAAACAGTGATTTCGGAAGGTTATCGACAAGCACCTCTCATCTTTTAGAAATAATTAACCCTACATTTTTAATATTTCATATCATTTTGCATAAATAAAAGCAATATGTCAAGCTTTTATTTTTTTTTATTTATTTTTCTTAGTTTTATAAAACTTTTTCTAAATATTTCTCCATCTTTTAACGGAAAAACCGTCGGCATATTGATATTTTTCAAAATTCAGGAATAAAAGATTTTCTCCTGGACTGTGCATATCTTGTGGTGCTACTTGAGTCTCGGAAATGCCACCTTTCTTGAACCTGGAATTGCGTTTTCGCCAAGATTATTTTGCATTCTAACTATTCTGCAATATGTTTTGATTACAGATAACTGCTATGTTGGTCAGCTTTTTAATGCCCAAAAAACCTTTGATATCAATCAGATAAGTCCACAAAGATCGGTTGCCGGAGTGAAGGCCTTCTCAGCCTCCACCCCGAATTGATTGGATTAAGCGTAGAGGTTCTCAATCCACCTCATGGCTTCGGTGTCAGGAACCTTTACAAGATAAATCTGAGTCGTTGAGAGATGGGATGAACACGTGCTCCCGCTCTTTGCCGCTTTTGGGGCCCCTGAGGGTCAGTTTCCTGTCATGGACATCTCTGGATCTCAATTTTAAGACCTCGCCCACTCTCATTCCTCCTCGGGCCATCAGTTCCAGGATAAGGCGGTTTCTGGGTTTTCCCGCTTGTGTGATTTTCATTTTTTGCCCTCCCCTCCGGGGCATAGGCCCGCGGGCCGGAGGCTTGTCTTTGGGTTAATAATACCGTTACCTCAAGATGGTCGTACAGAAATAATCCGCGCCCGTCTTCTAAGATATAAACAAATTGAAACGCTTTCATCTGGTCAGTTTTGCACTGATAAGCCGGTTCAGACTTACGCCCTCTTCAGCAGCTTGGATTGCTAAATGTCTATGGACTTCCGGGGGAATCCGCACAGAAAATTTGCCACTGAATTTCTTATTGGATAAAGGCTCAGGAATTGAGTCGCCATCGGCCTCCATAATCTTAATGCCCTCCGCAACAATCCTGCGGATACCTTTCAGTGCCGCCTCCGGCGTTCCAGCCAGCCAACTCAAACTTGGGAACTCCGCGCAAAGGCCCAAATACTCGTGGTCATTAGCTGACCATATTACTCGATAAGCGTATCTATCATTTTTTAATATCATTTTCCTTCCTCCAATTTATCAATGGCGTCCAAGACTTGTCTTACCTGATAGTCTTTGGCCTTACCCTTGAAATTTTGGATATTTATGAGCGGAGGGTAAATCCAACTTACCTTATATATCCTGTGGCTTGTGCCTTTTTGTTTTGGGTCTCCAAAATAATGATCACAAACCCTGCATACGTCTCCAAACCTTACATTAAAAGGGCTTAGCCTCATCTTCACCAATATTTTTTGAATGTCGACCATGAGTTACATGATACCACTATTAGTGTCATTGTCAAGGCAGAAATGCACCATCTATTTTGAAATTAATGAGCGGAAAAACCAATTAAAGGAACTAATAAATCTTGCGATGGACTGCATGGGGGTTGCCGTAACGATTATCGATAAGAAAGGAACGCTTCTATACTATAACCAGCATTCGGGAAAGATCTCGGACCGGAAACCTGAGTATATCGGGACGGATATCCATTCACATCATAAAAAGGCAGATACCAACAAAAAATTGGATCTGATGCTTAAGGAATTCGAGGAGGGAAGAAAGGACCCTTTTCATTATGAGGCCAAACCCTCTGAAAAAACCTTCTTCGTGACCCTTTCACCCATTATAAAAAATGGTGAGTTCATCGGATGTGTTCAAACTGTAAGGCCTAAAAATACTGAATTAGAGAATGAATAGCCCTAACCTAAGAGTAGAATAATAAGTGCACCAAAAGGCTATCATTGTTCACTGACACCGGAGGCAGCCCCGTCCTTCAAAGATTTAACTGTATCTTCAGGGCTCAGTGCGTTGGCGGTCAGCATCACCGCGATGACCTTTCGCTCGACGGCAATCTCAAGGAGCTTATACCCGTCAACCCCCATAATATCCAGAATAGCCAAATCGAAGTATTGAGTGGTCAGCAGATTTTGGCCTCAAGGAAATCGGAGGCCTTAACCACATCATACATGGATAACAGATCTTCCAATATGGCCAGGACATCCGGTTCATCATCCACAATGAGGATTCTCTTTCCATCCAACAGACTTTCATTCATTATCATATCTCCTTAAAATCATCTCAACATCTCCCTGTCAAGGGTCCGGTATTGAATCGCCTCTGCCACGTGGGGCGGCTGCATGCCCGAACCCCTCAGTTGCATGAAAATGACTATTGCACAACCGAGGATTTATATAAAATACTGGTAATGAAACCGGACACATTCAGATGCAGATTGAGGAGACGCTGCTACCCCGCGCCAGCAAGAGCTGATGTGAAAAGGGACTTTTCTGAAACCTTTAGCCGTTTTCACGGATGCCCGGGGGGTCACCATCGGAGGCAACGCCACCGAGCTAATGAGGGTGGTCGTCAGAAGAATGACTTTTTCCTTGCAACCTCCGCCATATTCCAGTAATAATTTAACATAGTGCTCTTCGTCCGGATTTGGCGCCTTGAATTCGAGCCAAAATCCTGTAAAATCTCTGGTGCATCGTTTTTTTCCACGCCACTAATCCTGCTCCGCGCGGCACAAATGGATTTTTTGAAAACAAACCCCCTCTGTGCATCACTGCAATTTTTCCCCATCCACTCTTCGGGAAGGACCTTTACATGGATTTGACACCGGAAGCATTAAAGCAGTTTATCGAAAAGCCGTTTGCCTTTGTAGAACGTATGGGGCTGAAGGCGCTTGAATTGAAACCCAACTATGTCAAACTCGCCGCCCCCATCGCGGGCAATGAAAACCACATCGGCGGGATGTATGCAGGTGCGCTGTTCACTTTGGCAGAAATTCCCGGAGGCGCCCTTTACCTGACGACCTTTGATGTTTCCCGGTTTTATCCCATAATCAAAGAGATGACCATCCGGTTTGTTGCCCCGGCTAAAACCGATGTCACCATAGAGACACATCTGCCAGAGGAAGAGGCTTACCGTATTGAGGCAGAGGCAAAGGAAAACGGAAAGGCCGATTACGTGCTGGAGGGCGAAGTAAAGGACGCATCGGGTGTGGTGGTAACAGTCAGCAAAGGACTTTATCAGTTGCGGGCCTTCGGTATCTGAGGACCATTCATGAAGGCCGTCTTTAACCACTTAACGAGGTCTGGAGAGGAGGTCCACATGACCGGAATATGTTCTTATGGGGGCTATGTCCCGAGGTATCGATTGAATCGTGGTTTGGTTTATAAGGCCATGGGATGGATGAATCCCGCAAATATAGCCCATGCCAGGGGGGAAAAGGCAGTTGCCAATTTTGACGAAGACAGCATCACCATGGCCGTGGCAGCGGGTATCGACTCCCTCGGAGGGATTGAGCGATCAAAGGTGGGTGGTGTCTACTTTGCCTCCACCACCATGCCCTATAAGGAGAGGCTCAACGCCGGCATTATAACAGCTGCGCTCGGTCTGAACGCCCATATTAGGGCAGCAGACTTCAGCGGGGGTATTAAGGCCGGCACTACCGCGCTCCTGGCAGCACTGGAAGGGGTAGAATCCGGAGGGGCAGATAACCTACTCGTCTGTTCTTCCGACTGCCGTATGGGAAAACCCGCCTCACCCCAGGAGTTGATCTTTGGAGATGCTGCCGCCGCACTACTGGTGGGGGATGAAGACGTAATCGCACAATACAGGGGGTCTTACTCCGTGACGTACGATTTTGTCGATCACTACCGCGGGGAGTTCGCCAAGTATGATCGCCAGTGGGAAGACCGATGGATTCGAGACCTGGGGTTTGACCAACTGGTCCCGGAGGCCGTAAACGGCCTGCTTGACAGGTACGGGTTAAAGATCTCGGATTTTTCAAAGGTGGTCTATCCCTGCCACTACGGAGCTGCACGCAAAAAGCTCAACAAGACCCTGAGTATCTCACCTGAGGCGGCCCAGGACAATCTTCAGGCCGAGATAGGGGAATCGGGAACCCCTCATTCCCTTGTAATGCTGGTCCGCGCCCTTGAGGAGGCAAAGCCCGGCGACAAGATCCTAATTGTAAGTTTCGGCAGTGGATGCGACGCCCTCTATTTCGAGGTCACCGAAGACATAAGAAGGATGAAAGACAGAGATGGTATCTCAGGGTGTCTTGCAAGGAGGGCGGATCTGGACAACTACACGAAATATCTCATCTGGCGTGACATCCTGCCCGGTGACGCCGGTATGCGGTCAGAGGAGGATCTTTGGACCCGCTGGTCGTCCTTGTGGCGGACAAGAAAGATGGTTTTAGGGCTTTGGGGCACTCAATGCAAGATATGCGGCACCCCACAGCTTCCACCCCAGAGGGTATGCGTAAATCCTGACTGCGGGGCGGTCGACGAGATGGATGAGTATTGTTTTTCAGACAAGGTGGGGCATATCGCCAGCTACACAGGAGACATGTTAGCCGCTTCCAACAATCCACCCGCTGTTTACGGGGCGATCGATTTCAATGGGGGAGGCAAATACTATTTTGACTTTACCGATTGCGACCTCGATGCACTGGAAACAGGCATGCCCGTTTCCATGAGCTTTCGCAGAAAATATTATGACCAAAAAAGAGACATCGTGGGATATTTCTGGAAGGCAGTACCCGCAAAGGAGGTGAAGGAGAATGGCTGATGGGATAAGAGACAAGGTTGTTATTATCGGTATGGGGTGCACCAAGTTCGGTGAAAGATGGGAGTCCAGTGCCGAAGATCTGATGGTAGAGGCCTTTGTGGAGTGCCTGGAGGACGCGGGTATCGAAAAGAAAGAGATACAGGCGGCCTATCTCGGCACCCATTTTGACGAAGTGAATGTGGGCAAGGCTGCCCTCCCGCTTTCCATAACCCTGAAACTGCCCTATATCCCGGTAACGAGGACAGAGAACTTCTGCGCCACGGCCACGGAGGCCTTCAGGGCCGCCTGCTACTCTATTGCTGCAGGCGCATACGATATCGTTCTGGCCCTTGGCGTGGAAAAGCTGAAAGACACGGGATACGGCGGGTTGCCGGGTGGCGCGGGAAGGGGCGTTAACTCCTTCATGGTGGGGGCCAACATGACGGCTCCGGGCATGTTCGCCCAATTGGCCACTGCCTACGGGGCCAGGTGGGGAATCTCCATGGAGAAGATCAAGGATGCCATGGCCCATATATCTGCAAAGAGCCACGCAAACGGCGTATTGAATCCCAAGGCCCATCTACGCAGGGCCGTATCTGAAGAACAGATCAAGGCCGCCCCCATGATTGCCTATCCCCTGGGACTCTTTGACTGCTGCGGGGTGAGTGACGGCGCTGCCTGCGCCATCATCACAACACCGGAGATAGCAAAGAGCCTGAAAAGAAACCAGGATTTCGTAAAGGTGAAGGCCTTACAGATATCGGACAGCTCCGGTGAAGAGGCCATGTTTTCAAACTGGGACGGATCCTATTTCGTCACCACAAGGAAGGCGGCCACAAAGGCGTATGAAGAGGCGGGCATTGAAAACCCGAGAAAAGAGATCAGCATGATGGAGGTACACGACTGTTTCTCCATCACCGAGATGGTCACCATGGAAGATCTCCATATCTCCCCGAAAGGGGGCTCTTATGATGACATCATGGATGGATTTTATGACCTGGACGGTGAGGTCCCCTGTCAGGTGGACGGCGGGTTGAAGTGCTACGGCCATCCAATAGGTGCATCAGGACTGCGGATGATCTATGCCATGTATGAACAGATTCTTGAGAGAGTTCCTGAAGAAAGACAGGTAAAGAACGCTCGGATGGGGTTGACACATAATCTGGGCGGTACGCCTTGGATGAATGTGGCAGCCATTTCAATCATCGGTAGAGATTAAAAAAGGGGAGACAGAAAATGGATTTTAGATTCAGTCCTGAAGAGGAGGCCTTCCGCCAGGAATTTGTCGCTTGGTTAGAGAAAAACCTTCCAGACAACTGGGACCCATCCAGGTACCGGAATTATGATTCAACAGAAGAATGGGCCCGTGCCTATTGCGACTTCCAGAAGCGGCTGTCCGATGCCGGTTATGTCGGGCTCCAATACCCCAAAGAGTACGGCGGTCAGGGGAGGACCCTGATGGAAGAAGTCGTTGTCTTACAGACTCTTGCTTCCACCTGTATCGAGTTAAGAGTCCCCGGGGTCGTCACTCATGGTATGGCCGTTCCCACCATCTTCGTTTGCGGCAATGAGGAGCAGAAACGGGAATTCCTCCCCAAAATCCTTGATGGCACTCACATATGGTGCCAGGGATTCAGCGAACCCAATGCCGGGTCCGACGTGGCCAATGTATCCACCCGGGCCGTAAAGGAGAACGGTCATTATATCTTAAATGGACAGAAGGTCTGGACAAGCTTCGCCCAGGTGGCGGATTACTGCATACTCCTTGTTCGAACGGATCCCAATGTGGCCAAACACAAGGGGATGAGTTATCTCCTCCTTGACATGAAACTGCCCGGTGTTGAAGTCAGACCCATCACGCAGATAACGGGAGAGAAGGAATTCAACGAACTCTACATGGAAGACGTGAAGGTGCCTGAGGAAATGTTAGTGGGAAAAGAGGGTGACGGGTGGAGAATTGCCATCACCACTCTCATGTTCGAGCGAGCGATCGGAGATGCAATGATGGCCGCTGCCTACGAAAAAAACCTCCAGATAATGGTAGACATGGCCCGCCAGTGCAGGCGTGCCGGCAAGCCGGTCATTGAAGATCCCATCTTCAGGCAGCAGCTTGCCCAGAACTATATAGAGGTAATGGTATTGAAGTATCACGGCCTGCGAAGCCTTTCCACCCAGATCCAGGGAGGGATTCCAGGGCCTGAAGGCTCTATAGGTAAGCTTCTGTGGAGTGAACCCAACCAGAGGATCACTGAGTCCGCCCTTGGTATGCAGGGACCCTACGGTCAGATCATGGGAGGATCTCCCTGGTCGGTTCAGGACGGTCACTGGCAATACGGCTTCTTGCGATCAAAGGGGAACACCATCGAGGCAGGGAGTTCGGAGATACAGAGAAACATCATTGGCGAGCGTGTCCTGGGGCTTCCCAAGGATATGAGCCGTGCCGCAAGGCAATAGTAGAGGAGGTGGCCTAATGGATATCAAATTGAACGAAGATCAGGTGGAGATCACCAGGCAGGCGCGCCGCTTTTTTGAGAACGAATCCCCCATGGATTTTGTCCGGGCCATGTTCGAGGATGATCGGGGGTTTACTGACGAATTCTGGCGCAAAATGATCGAGATGGGCTGGCCGGCCATGCGAATCCCGGAAGCCTATAACGGGTTGGAAATGGGACTTCTGGACCTGGCCGTGGTCCTTGAAGAGATGGGCAGGGCCATGGTTCCAGGCCCCTTCTTTTCTACAGTGTTGCTGGCCGCAGCTACTATCAAGGCGGCAGGAACAGATTCACAGAAAGAAAACTATCTCCCAAAGGTTGCCGCGGGAGAAATACGGGGGACTATGGCCCTTTACGAATCGGATGGCGGTGCGGACATGGGCTATATCCAGATGGAGGCCCGCACCGATGGGGACGGGTTTCTCATTGATGGAACAAAGCTCTTTGTACCGGATGCCCATGTGGCGGATTTTTTGATTTGTGCGGCCCGCACCCAAGCGGGAAACGACCCGGCCGAGGGAATTACTCTTTTTCTTCTAAGTACCCACGCAGAAGGGATTTCTATCTCCCTAATGCCTACCATGGATGGCACCCGAAAGCTCTGTGCGGTGGAATTTTCCGGCGTGCATATAAACGGAGACAGTATCCTGGGGGGAGTAAATGAGGGATGGAATGCCCTTCGCCCTGTCTTGCAGTGTGCCCAGGTGGGGCTTTGTGCCGAGTGTGTAGGAGGGGCACAGAGGGCCATGGAGATCGCAACGGAATACGCAAAAGTGCGTATCCAGTTTGACCAGCCTATAGGTGCATTCCAGGCAATCAAGCACCGCTGCGCCCAGATGTACGTTGAAGTGGAAAGCTCACGCTCCGTCCTGTACTGGGCAGCCTGGGCCCAGGACCACGCTAATCCCGAGGAGGCAGCGCTCGCCGCATCAGTAGCAAAGGCATATTGCTCGGAGGTTTACACCAGCACGGCCGCAAGCGCCCTGCAGGTCTTGGGGGGTACAGGCTTCTCCTGGGAGCATGACATCCACCTGTACCTCAAACGGGCCAAGGCCAATGAGGTGACTCTGGGTGACCCTGTCTACCATCGTGAGCAGGTAGCCCAACTCCTGCCCGGCTGACCATCGGCCATTGCGAGAAGCGACAAAACAATCTCTATTGAAAGGAAAGGTGAACAACAATGTATTTCAATGAAGAGCATCATGCCTTAAGGGATATGGTCAAGAAATTCGTGGACAAGGAGATCAACCCGAAGGTCGATGAATGGGAGGAGGGGACCGTTCCGCTTCACGAGTTATTCAAAAAGATGGGAGATCTTGGTCTTCTGGGCATCACCTACGATCAAAAATACGGGGGACAAGGACTCGACTACTGGTTTGATCTGGTATTCTTGGAAGAACTTGGGCACATTAAGGCAGATGGCGTGCCCATGGCTATCGGGGTTCACACTCACATGGCCACCCCTGCCATCCATGAGTACGGCAGCGAGTATCTCAAGGAAACTTATCTAAAGCCGGCCATAGCAGGTGACATTGTTTCGGCCATCGGCGTGACCGAGCCGGACGCCGGATCCGACGTGGCCGGTCTGAAAACCAAGGCGGTCAAGGATGGAGATTCATATGTCATCAACGGGTCAAAGCTCTTTATTACCAACGGCTGTCAGGCCGATTTCGTGACTCTGTTAGCCAGGACAGATGATAAACCCGGCTTCCATTCGTTTGGTCTTTTTGTTGTTCCCACCAACCTGCCTGGATTTGTCGTCAGCAAGAAGCTGGATAAGCTTGGCATGAGATCCAGCGACACGGCGGAGCTTTTTTTTGACGACCTTAGGGTGCCTGCTGAAAACCTCATCGGTGAACCGGGTGAAGGCTTTATTATTCAGATGAAACAGTTCCAGCATGAACGTTTTTACGCCCTTCCCGGAACGTGTATTAAGGCCAGGGACACCATAAACATGACAATTAATTATATAAGACAGCGCATGGTCTTTGGCAAACCCTTGATCAAAAACCAGGTCTTGAGGCACAGGCTTGTTGATTGGATCACTGAGATTGAGTGTCTGAAACATCTAACCTACCACATTGTCAGAATGAAGATAGAGGGGCTCGATGCCACCCGGGAGATATCTATGGGGAAGCTCTTAGCCGGTCAACTGAGTTTTAAGGTCAGTAACGGTTGTCTGCAAATGTTCGGCGGGATGGGCTATATGAATGAATCCTTGATTTCCAGGTACTTCAGAGACTCACGTCTTCTCTCCATCGGCGGTGGGGCCGACGAAGTCATGAGGGAGGTCATCGCCAGGTTCGAGGGAATTTGAGGAATTATTCTCTTGACAAGCGCTACTGGTTTTTTTAGGTTTGAAACATCCTTTGCCGCTAAGGCAACACAACCTTTAGCCCACATCGCTCTCATGGAGACCCATCATAGCAGTTTATTGTCGCTGGGCTTCCTTCAAGTTAGGACATTTTAATTAATGTAAGGAGGTGAGGAAAAAGAGTCCAAAACTGTCCGCCTTTCATTCACTAACAAGGGTGGTTCGCTGTCTGGACTGCCCCAAGAGGAGGAGGAGTCATGAAACAGAGAGCATTTTTTGTTTTGGCATTTGTCCTGTCACTGTTTTTACTTTTCAGCGGTTCCCTTTCAGCAAAAGAAATCAAAACCCTTTCACAGTTCCCCATGAGCGGGCCTGTCGGTTCCCTGCCTGAATTCGGATGGGGATTCATAGACGGCATGAACTGGGTCAACAACGAGGGTGGCGGTGTAAACGGCAAAAAAATCAAGTGGTTCTTGGAGGATATGCGCTATAGCCCCACAGTGGAGGTGGCCAATTTCAGCAAGTATTGTGCGGAACACAGCCCGGACGAGTTCCTTATGGCCACCGGATATATTACCGGGGGCCTCAAGCCCTTGATTGACAAGGTGAATAAGGAGCAGAAGATCCCGTGGCTTGATGGCTCATACTCAACGGAGATCTTCGGGGCCGAGGGGGGGCCGACAAAATACCCGTATTACTACTCCTTAGGCGCCACCTATGGCGCTCAACTCAAGACTCTCCTCAAGTGGATCAAGGATAACTACAAGGGGAAGGGAAAGCCGAAAGTCGCCCTTGTTTACAGCCCCACGGCATGGGGGAGGGACGGCATTCCTGAGGCCAAGGCCTATGCCAAGAAAAAAGGGATCGATATCGTTGCAGAGATAGAGTATCCGTACACCGCCACGTCTGCCACCGGCGAGTGCATGGAAATCCGCAAGGCCAAGGCCCAGTATGTGATCTATCACGGTTATTCCGGCGCGACGGGGCACACCGCCATCTTTTTCAAGACCGCCAAGAAAATCCTCAAGGGTGTCCAGCTGATGGGAACCCACTATACCACCGGGAGATTTCCGATCCTGGTCTGCCAGGACGCCTATGACGGATATATCGGGGTTGCGACCCGGCCTTTCTGCGATGCCGTGCCCAGGGCAAAGACCCCCATGGACAATCCCATGGTAAAGATGGCCCACAAATTTGCCAAGAAGTATCGGCCAGATAAATATAAGGATGAGAGTCCTAGGGGAAAAGGGATCAAAGACACATTCCTCTATATGGAGGGACTCACCTATGCCCTGATGCTCCAGAAGGTTTTGACCGATGCCGACAATGCGGGTGATCTCAGCCGTGAAGGGGTCAAGAAGGCCCTTGATAAAATGGTTTGGGACTTTAACGGCATGTTTGGCGGAAAGACGTTTTCTTACAAATCCCATACCATACCCATGTTGCAGATCTTCAAGGCCAAGGTCAAGATGGTCAAAATGGGAGACAAGATGGTGCCGACGGGAGGCGTGTACCCCATTACCGAATGGATCAACGTCGATGAGGTGAAGTGGTAGGCAATAGGGTAAAGCCAGGGCGGGGGAACACCCCCCGCCCATCGGGCCTTTAGGTCGAGTAGCTGAGACTGCGGTGCCCAAAACATCATATCTCCCCGGAGGTCAACATGGTTGATTTTATTCAGGCCTTAGGTTCCGGAATATTGGTCGGTTTGGTTTACGCCCTGTTGGGTCTCTCCATTGTCATTATCTACAGGGCCTCCGAGGCATTCAACTTTGCCATTGGCGAATTTCTCGTCATCGGCTCTTTTCTGTTCTATGTTTTTTTCTTCGATCTCAACCTCCCATTACTGATTGCCCTCCCCTTGGGACTGCTTGCCGCCGGCCTGGTGGGCGCCCTGGTGGAACGACTCACCATCAAACCCCTCTTGGGGAGATCACCGCTCTCGATGACCATCATAACATTAGGCCTGGGGTTCTTTCTGAGGGCATGTGTCCAGCTCATATTCGGCTCACAGAGTTATTCCTTTTTTCTTGAGCTCCCGGATATCACTCAGGAATACGGCGATCTCCTCTTCCTCTCTGATCCCATCTGGGCGGGAATGCTGTCCCTGTGCACATTTGGCCTGATCATTTTCCTGCTGTTTCGAACACGCTGGGGTCTTGCCATCCGGGCCACATCCGAAAGCCAGGCCAAGGCCATGGCATTCGGTATCGACGCCCGGTTTATCCTTTTGATTGTATGGGCCATCAGTGCAGCCTGCATCGCGGTGGCCGGTATCATGATCTCTAATTTCGGCGCCCTCTCCTCCATGTCGGCCATTGTTGGACTCAGGGCCATCCCCGTGGTCCTTATCGGAGGGATGGACAGCATCGGAGGCGCGCTAATCGGGGGAATCATTGTGGGTGTCTGCGAGTCCTTAGCGGGCGCCTATATTGAGCCGATGGGTCTGGTCGGCTTCAAAGAGGTGGCCCCCTACCTGTTGCTCCTGATCGTGCTTCTGATCCGGCCTTACGGACTCTTTGGAGAAGTCCGGATCGAGAGGGTTTAAGTTATGCTCAGCATAGAAAACCTTCGCGTCGTCTATCATGATGTTATCTCTGTCCTGAACGGCATCTCCGTCACTGTAAACGACGGAGAGATCCTGATCATCATTGGGGCCAACGGCGCGGGAAAGACGACCCTTCTCCGCTCCGTAGCCGGTATGATAGACTTTTATGACGGTGATATCATTGATGGTGATATCAAGATGAACGATGAATCCATCAAGGGCCTGGATGCCACCGACATCATGAAGCGATTCGGGCTCACCTATGTGATAGAGGATCGGCCTGTCTTCTGGTACCTCACCATAGAGGAGAATCTGGGTGCCGCCTCATTCTCCCGGTGGGACAAACGGGTAAAGGCCGATATGGAGAAGGTCTACGGACTCTTTCCGGTTCTCGGGAAGCTGAAACACCGAAAGGCTGGATATGCCTCGGGCGGGGAACAACAGATGTTGGCCATCGGTATGGCCCTGATGACCAAGCCGCGGATGTTGCTTCTTGACGAGCCTTCCCTTGGATTGGCCCCCCTCATCACCGAAGGGCTTTTCAGTATCATCAGCCAGCTCAACCAGACGGGAATGACCATCATATTAGTGGAACAGAATGCCCATGCTGCCCTGGATATCGGCACCCGGGGTTATGTCATGGAAACCGGGCGTATCGTCCTTGACGGAAATGCACGGGAACTCCTTGAAAACGAGGATGTGCGCGAGTTCTATTTAGGGTCCGGGAAGAAGGAACGGAAGAGCTACAAGGACGCTAAAAGGTACAAAAGACGAAAACGATGGCTCTAATGGGAACGAACAAAAACGATCTGTTGAGGATAGAAGGGTTAAATCTGGCCTTTGGGGGCGTGCAGGTCCTGACGGAAATCAGTCTCTCCGTTAAAAAGGGCGATGTTTTTTCCATAATAGGACCCAATGGCGCAGGAAAGACCAGCCTGCTTAACTGTATTAATATGCACTACCGGCCCCAGGGCGGCGGCATTATCTTTGATGGCAAGGAGCTGAATAGACTCAAGCCGCATACCGTCGCGTCTTTAGGGGTGGCCCGGACATTTCAGAAGGTGGAACTGTTCCAGGGCATGACCGTTTTAGACAACATCAAATTGGGCAGACACTTTTTGATGAAGTTTTCTCTAATGGGGAGCTTTTTTCGTCTTCCCAACATCGCCCGGGATGAACTAAGGCATCGGGAGGAGATCGAGGAAGAAATCATCGATTTTATGGGTCTCTCAAGCTTTCGTTATTCGCCGGTGGGAGTCCTTCCCCTCGGGGTCCGCAAGAGGGTGGACATGGCCCGTGCCTTAGCCATGAAACCGAAACTGCTTTTGTTGGACGAGATCATGTCGGGAATGGCCGTCGAGGAGAAGGAGGACATCGCCAGCTATATCTTAGACGTGCACCGGGATTTAGGCGTGACCATTGTCTGGATCGAGCACGACCTGGCCGCTGTCATGGATCTGTCCGATCGCGTCTGCGTCCTCAATTTCGGGACCAAGATTGCCGAAGGCACCCCCGACGAAGTCCAGGAAGATCCGAATGTCATTGAGGCATATCTTGGCAGACAGAAGGAGAGGTAAGGGGGATCATGTTAGAGGACACGCTGCTCGGCCTTATCATAAAGAATGCGGATGAGATACCTGACGAGGTAGCCATACGGGAGAAGCGGTATGGTGTATGGAGTCCCATGACATGGCGCCAGTTCAGGGATAACGTCCAGCGGTTTGCCTTAGGCCTGAGGTCCCTCGGTTTCGAGACCGGAGATAATCTGGCCATTATCGGGGATAATAAACCCGAGTGGATTATTGCCGAGTTTGGATGCATGGCCGCCGGAGGACTCCCCACCGGCGCATATCCTGACAGTATGGCAGAGGAGATGGAATATCTGATCTCTTATTCCGACGCAAGATTTTTAGTGGTGCGGGATCAGGAGCAGGTAGACAAGATCCTCGCTATCTGGGAAGGGATCAAGGATCAGGTATCCAATGTGATCGTCTGGGACTCAAGGGGTATGAGCCACTACTACGGGGAATATCCGTTTATGGAACGTTTCGAGAAGGTTCTTGATTTAGGAGCAGAAGAGGAAACGGGCCAAAAGGACTATCTCTTGAAACTGGTCGAAGGGCTTGATCCTACCAAGCCTGCCCTGATGCTCACCACTTCAGGGACCACGGCCAAACCAAAGCTTTCTCTCCTCAGCCACGAGAACTTCATTGAGGCCTCCAAGAGCTACGGAGAAGTAGTGGAAATGAGAAGGGGTGACGAACTTCTCTCCGCTGCCCCCCTGTCGTGGATCGGGGAGCAGTTATATAATGTGGCCCGGTTTCTTACGGTGGGGGCCCACTACAATTTCCCGGAAGAGACTGAGACCCTTCGAAAGGACCTTCTGGAACTCCAGCCCTACTATTTTGGCGGGACACCCATTGTATGGGAGTTCATCATTTCCACTATACAGGCTGCCATGGACAACGCTGATGTTGTTAAGCGTTATTTCTATAACAAGGCTATCGGGACCGCCCTCAAATGCACGGATGCCGAATTGGCGGGTCAAGACCCGGGGCAATGGAACAGGTTCCTGCACCGCACTCTCACATTCTTTGTCCTGAGGCCTCTCAAGAACAAGGTGGGCCTCGGACGGGTCAGGATGGCAGTGACAGGAGGGGGGGCCATCTCCCCGGAGGTCTTCAAGTATTTCAAGGCCCTGGGACTGGATCTCCGCCAGGTGTTCGGCCAGTCTGAGTGCTCGGGGATCGCCACCACCCACAGGGCGGACGATGTGCGGCCGGAAACGGTGGGTGTCCCTATTCCGAACGTTGAGATCAAGCTTTCCGAAGAGGGTGAAATCCTTGTGCGCGGAAAGAATACGCACATAGGCTATTACAAGAACGAAAAGGCCACAAAGGAAGGATTTACCGAGGACGGTTTCCTCCGGACAGGTGACGCCGGATATTTCGGAGAGGATGGGCATCTTTATGTATTTGACCGGGCCAAGGACATAATGACCCTTGAGGATGGCACCCGGTTTGCCCCCCAGGACATTGAGACCCGACTGAAGTTCAGTGCTTACATCCATGAGGCCATGGTATGCGGGGGGGAACGTCCCTATGTTACCTCCATTGTAAGCATTGACCTGGAAAATGTGGGTAACTGGGCCAAGAAGAGAGGGATCTCTTTTACGACCTTTCAGGACCTCTCCCAGAGAAGTGAGGTCTACGAACTGGTACGGAATGAGATACGAAAGATCTGCGAGAGATTTCCCGAAAACATCAGGATAAAACGGTTTGCCATTTTGCTCAAAGAGCTTCATCCGGACGATGGGGAGCTGACAAGGACCAGAAAGATAAGGCGCGCCTTTGTCAACGAGAGATATCATGACCTTATTGAGGATCTCTACAGGGCCAGGGAAGAGCATAATCTGGGTATAGAGATACGCTATGAAGACGGTCGGATCTCTGAGTTCAGCGGAACCATAGCCATAACGGAAGTTTGAAGTTTGAAGTTTGAAGTTTGGGGTTTGGAGTTTGGAGTTTTTCCCGCTGCGGGACTTATGGCTCGCAGCTCACGCCTCAAAGGAGATTGTTCAGTGCGTTCATTATCCGAGTGGTACAGCGACTACTTCTCTTCTACCGCCGTTTTCAGCTATAAAGAGGATGAAAGGATCTTTCGCACCCTCTTCATGCGTGTGTGGTTTGTCATTCTTCTTGTCTTTGTGGGCCTCTCCCTGTTGGGATCGACTTTCGGGATCGGTCCCAATGAATACCACTATTTCATCGGCAACCTGATCCTGGTCAATCTCATATCCGCCATCGGGCTGAACCTTTTAGTCGGATTTACCGGTCTCCTCTCCCTCGGTCACGCAGCCTTTATGGGGGTGGGCGCATACACTTCGGCCCTTCTGATCACAGAATACGGCTGCCCATTTATTCTATCCATACTGATTGCCGGTCTGATGGCGGCCCTGTTCGGGTTAATCGTGGGTATTCCATCCCTGCGCATCAAGGGTTTCTACCTCATGGTGGCCACCCTGGCGTTCCAGTTTGTGATCGAATACCTGATCATTCACTGGGATAACCTCACCAGAGGAATAAGGGGGATTGAACTGCCCACCCCCCACATCTTCGGGGTCTCGTTAGAGAAAAACCAGGCCTATTTTGTGTTCCTGTTTGTCTTGGTAGTGATCCTTATGTGGGGGGCAAAGAACCTCACACGCTCCAAGATCGGCCGTGCCTTTATTGCCATCCGTGATAACGATGTATCCGCCGAGATCATCGGCATATCCATCTTCCGCTACAAAATCCTCTCCTTTGCCATCAGTTCCTTTTACGCAGGCGTAGCCGGGGCCCTCTATGCATCACTGCTCAGGAGCGCCATTCCCGGAGAGTATATCTTTATCAATTCCATCATTTTTCTGGCCATGGTCCTGGTCGGTGGATTGGGAAGGCTGGTGGGCACAGTGTTCGGGGTCATATTTGTTACCCTCGTCCCCGTCCTCCTGGATCTCGGCGTAAGCTATCTGAGCCGGGTCTACGACCCCAATGTGACCATATATCTCGGGCCGGTGAAGGAATTGGTCTTCGGGGGGCTCATCATCCTCTTCATCATCTTCGAACCCGAGGGATTGGTCGGGATATGGATCAGGATAAGGGACTACTTCAAGATCTGGCCCCTACCCTATATATCGGAATAGATTGTGCAGGATTGAGGAATTGAGGAATTTAGGGATTGGATTGAGAAGATTGTTTTTAATTCGTTTTTCCTGCTTGCCCAGTTCACGGAGGTGAAAGATGTTAGTTCAGGATTTTACGCTGTATGATGTCATTTGCCGCAATGCACAGTGCCATGCCGATCGTGACGCCATCGTCTTTAACGACCTACGCTTGACCCACAGCCAGTTCAAGGAGCGGTGCGATGAACTGGCCACAGGCCTTTTGAAGTCGGGTATCGAGAAGGGGGATCGTTTGGCGATCGTGGCCCATAACTGCGATGAATTTATGATTCTGTATGGGGCCGCTGCAAAGATAGGGGCCATTCTCCTTCCCGTAAATTGGCGATTTCAGCAGGAGGAGATGGAATTTGTCCTCAACGACGCCACCCCTAAGTTTGTCTTTGCAGGGTCCGAATACCAAAAGACCGTTAAAGAGATCGCTGGCAAGGTTGACACCATTGAAAGGTGTTACACCATCGGGGGAGGAGACGTCCCCGACGGGTTTCACCCCTTTGAAACGCTATATTCTGAAGACGGCGCTGACACGCAGTTCCTTATCCCGGCAGACTCGGGGTTTGTTATTATTCATACGGCCGCAGTCGCCGGAGAGCCACGGGGGGCCCTACTGAGCCAGTCCAATGTGGTCCATTGTAACCTGCAGATGATGATCGGCAACCATCTTGGACCGGAGGACTCCCATATATGCATCCTTCCCCTATTTCATATTGCGGCCCTCTCCATGGCCATGGCCGTGATGCACGCAGGGGGAAAAAATGTCATTATTGAACGATTCGACCCGGAGATCACCCTAAAGTTGATAGAGAAGGAAAAAGGGACCACCTTTTTTCACTTCCCACCTATCCTTCAGATGATCTTGGCAAAGTATGATGAGGGAGAGGGAGGGTACGATCTCTCCAGTCTGAAGCACGTGGGAGGTCTGGATAGCCCTGACAACATCAAGCGCTTTAAAGAGATTGCCCCCAATGTCGTTTTAGGGACCGCCTTTGGTCAGACCGAGGCTCTCCCTGTCACCGCAGGACCCATGGAAGAGAGACCGGGCAGCGCGGGAAAACCCACCCCTTTGTCAAAGGTCATCCTTGTCGATGACTATGATAACGAAGTCCTCGTCGGGACCCCGGGTGAGATCTGCGTCCGGTCTCCGGTCGTGTTTTTGGGTTATTGGGGTCGCGACGAAGATACCGCCTATACCTTTAGAAACAACTGGCACCACACCGGGGACATAGGCCGTTTTGACGAGGACGGATACCTGTGGTATGTGAAGCGAAAGGCCGAGAAGGAGTTGATAAAACCGGGCGGAGAGAATGTATACCCCGTTGAAGTGGAAAAAGTAATCCTCGAGCACGAGTGTGTGGAAGAGGTCTCCGTAATCGGTGTGCCCGATAAACAGTGGGGTGAGGCCATCAAGGCCATATGTGTGCTCAGGCCGGAAAAATCACTGGAGCCTCAGGCGCTTATCGACTTTGTGGCATCCAAGATAGCCCGATACAAAAAGCCGAAACACGTCGTCTTCGTGGATTCCCTGCCTAAAACCGGAAATAGTGAGATTGATAGGGATCAGGTAAAGAAGGCTCACGGGGGCAGATTCTGAACTTCGGCAGCAATTCATCAATCCCCCAACACTCCGTCCGCGATCTTCATGCGGGATATCTCCGAGGATGTGCCTGCGATCTGGAGGTACTTGGCATCCCGATAGGCCTCCTCTGCAGGGTTGCCGCTGAGATAACCCTGCCCGCCCAAAATCTGAAGGGCATGGCTCGCCACCTCTTCCGCGGACTCGGTGCAGAATACCTTAGCGCAGTGGGCAAGCACGGCAGCCTCCCTGTCTCCTGCTTCCGCCATCCAGGCCGCCCTGTAGGCCAACAACCGGGCGGTTTGGAAAAGGGTCGCCATCTCCGCTAACTTGAACCCTACTTCCTGATAGGCGATAATCGGTTTGTTTCCACTCCTGTGGCCCTTGGCGAATTTCAAGGCCACATCAAGAGAACGCTTGATAAGGCCCAGGCTCGAGGCCGTGAGAATCTGATCCTCCCACGTGCGGACGGTCTTTAACTGCTCTTCCCCGTTAAATGGTCCTATAATACAATTTGATGGGACAGGACAATTTTCAAGAGATACCCGGGAAATGGTCAGCCCATCGTATCCGAGCATGGAGAGCCTTTGGCCAATGGCCAACCCTTTAGTTCCTTTTTTGACAAGAAAAAATGCAAGCCCGTCGCCCGTCTTTGCCGCCACCGCAATCCAATCTGCAATAGGGCCGTTAACTACATGACCCTTTGACCCGGAGACCAGGAAACCATCATCATTATTTACTCCCGAGGCATTTAGGGGATCGTTCTCAATGTTCATGGTATCTTCGGAAATGGCCACTGCCCCTATAAGCCGTCCCTCCTGCAAGGAAGGGATGATTTCATCCTTCTGATCAGAAGTACCGTAAACAGCCACCAATCGGCCGAAGATCCGGGCGGTAACCTCCACTGTCAAAAAGAGCGATGGGGAGATCGCTGCTAAGCTTTCCTGGATTGCCGTAAGCCCCACGTTATTTTTTCGGTCATCCAGACCAGGAGTTAGATAGCCTGCCTGAGCAAGGACCCTAAGCCACTTCATGGTCGCATCGCGAATGTCATTCACGTCTACACTTTCAAGGTTTGCAAGAGAGGCTCTGGAATTAGCGTCAAACAGTCCCTTGATCTTTTCGCAAATGGCCTTTTCCGTTTCTCCAAAATCGAAATTCATAGTTTGAGTTCCTTTATACGGATTTCGTCAAATCAACTTGGAGATAATCATCTTTGCTATCTCCGAGGTTCCGCCGCCTATGGGCGCAAGCCTGCCGTCTCTGAAGGCCCTTTCCACGTCATATTCGTGGCAGTACCCGTACCCGCCGTGCAGGGTCACTGCATCGTTGGCCGGACCGAGGCTCCAATCTCCGATAAAGAGTTTGGCCACAGCCGCTTCGAGATGATTAAGCGGTTTCCCCTGATCTTTGCTCCAGGCAATACGGTAAACCAGGGACCTGGCCGCCTCAATAAATATTTTAATGTCCGCCAATTTGTGTTTAATGGCCTGAAATTGAGAAATGGGCCGCCCGAACTGTTGGCGCTCCCTGGCGTATCGGACGCATTTATTGAGGACATAGGTCATGCCCCCGACAAACGGGGCCATGAGTGCGCTCCGATCCCACTCCACTGTCTGCATGGCCATGAGGAAACCGGCCCTTTCCTGGCCGATCAGGTTCTCCTTCGGGATCTTACAGTCATCAAAAATCAGCTCCGAGGTATGAGAACTCCTCACCCCCATTTTGTTCAGGTTCTTTCCTGCGGAAAATCCGGGTGTGCCCTTTTCTACTATAAAGGCGGATATCCCTGTATGTTTTTGATCCTTTTCGGTCTTGGCATAGACAACCGCCACGTCTGCAATGGGCCCGTTTGTGATAAACATCTTGTTCCCGTTCAGGACATAACCATCTTCCCGTTTTTGTGCGTGCGTGGTCATGGATGCCACATCCGAGCCTGCGCCCGGCTCAGTGAGGCCCATACAGCCTATCAATTCGCCCGAGCACAACTTTGGGATATATTTTCCTCGCTGGGTATCCGTTCCATGCGCAAAGATAGTATCGGCGCAAAGAAAGGTGTGGGCGCCATAGGCAAGTGACAGACCGCCGTCCACGCCGGCTTCGCCTAACGCCTCTCCCGCTAAAGTTGTAGTGACCACATCCGCGTCGCTCCCTCCCAGGCCTTCCGGGAAATGAAGCCCTAAGACGCCGAACTCGCCAAGCCTTCGAAAGGACTGGAAGTCAAATTCCCCCTTGAGATCATGTTCCTGGGCCCTCGGCACGATCTCTCTTGTGGCAAAGCGGATGACCTGATCTTTAAACATCATTTGTTCTTCAGTAAAAGCAAAATCCATAATATCCTCGATTTAAAGACGCTCAGCTATAAGCGATCAGCTTTCGGTAAAAGAATCCTGGAGCGAAACGACTTCCATAAATATTCAATTTTCAATAGGCAATTCCGGCTTCGCCGCTTTAGGATAGGAGAATCGGATTGGAAGGTCAATAATTAATATTTAAGATCTTACCCCAATGCAGGTTATCAGGGGCAAAGGTCATTTGCCATGATCTCCGGGTATGTAAGGGAGGTTGTTTTTCGTTTCAAGACCAGAGGTTGACTTTTATGGCCTGCTTTTGATATATGAATCGCACACTGTCGACCAACGCCTGTTTCAACACGCTGGCATCCTGATCTTTTCCACAGATAGTTGAAGACGGAAGAAGAGAATTTCACGCCATTCAGGGAGAGAAAATGGGGCAAATCGATTTTGACGATAAAAACAGATTGTATTTTCAGTGGACGCCTCCGACCCAAAAAGGCGTTCCCAGTTTCGTGTTTTTCAATGCCTTGACCGGGGACCATGAGACCTGGGAGGCCTATATCGGCCCCGAGTGCCGCGGGGCCGGATACGGAACCCTGGTTTTCAACTATAGGGGCCAGACCGGCAGTCCCTTTTCTCCTGATCTCAGACTTGACGACAAGCTTATTGTGGCCGATACTTTCCGTTTGTTAGAAGTAATCAAACCACCCCGGGCTATTCTTGTGGGTCTGTCCATTGGCGGTCTTTTTGCCGCCCGAGTCGTACTGGAAGGTTTCCAGGCAGCCGGCTTGATCCTCATCAACACCCTCCGTCGCGATGGGCCCAGGCTGAAATGGCTTGGGGACGCGCTGGTCCAAGTGGCCCGGGTCGGTGGACTGGAGCTGCTGCGCGACCTCTATCTACCCCTTTTGATGAACGAGGAATGGCTCGAGGCAAACCGGAACAACTTCCTGGCCCGTGCCGGCTATGCCGGGCTTGATCCGGAAGCAGGCGCCTGCAAACTCCTATCAGAGGCCGGCCGGCTATCCGACTGGGCACTCCCCTATGAAGAGTTGTATCTGCCAACCCGGGTTATTACGGGTCTTCAGGATCATGTCTTTTACAACGAACCGGATGTGGCCGCCCTGACTTCCCGCATAAGCCGAGCCAAGCGGATTGATCTGCCTCAGGCCGGCCATCTCATACCGGGCGAGAGACCGGCCGAATTAGCTGATCTGCTCATCCAGTTCGCTCAGGAGGTGTGATATGGGACTCTGGCACCGATACGCCTTCTTGGCTTACGCCGCTGTTTTTGTGGCCGTGGTCGGTCACGCTTCCAGCGAATTCGTTTCAGTCCTGTGCAAAGTGAGCGGACCGGAACTCTCGGTCTGGCGCTTCGTATTGGGGAGCGCCGGGCTCGTGATCATCTCCCTGATCCTCCCATCCACCCGAAATCTCCTCGAACCCTTGCGGCAGGAGGGTTTCAAACTCATTCTGCTTTCCCTCTGGGGAGTCAGCTTCTGTTACCTGATGTTTCACTGGTCTCTGGACTACGCCACAGTGCCCCAGGTGGCTACCACGGTAACGACAGTTCCCATTTTTGTCGGTCTGCTTAACCTCTGGCTTAACCGGCAACCCTTTACACCGGCCAAGATTTTTACGGGTCTCTGCGCTCTGGTGGGGGTTGCCCTCCTTATCACCGATGGCTATCTAAATAAACTGGCTACGTCGGCCAACAACCTGACAGGCATGGCCATGGCTCTGGCCTGCACTATCTCCATGGCCGGCTACTTGGTTATCGTACGTCCCATTATCGAACGGCACGGTGCCCTTCGGATTACCACCCTGACCCTGTGCATCGGCGCCCTGGGATTATGGGTGGGCGTCGGCATCTTTTTTGGACGCTGGGTCAATCCGCTGAGCCTTTTCCAGCGGCCTCCCGGGCAGATAACTGCCCTCCTGAGCCTCGGCATCTGGAACACCACCATCACCCAATTCCTCTGGATCGGGGGGCTGGCGGCCGTACCGGATCAAACCAGGGGGAGTTACCTCTTCTATCTGAAGCCGGTCATCGCCGCATGTCTGGCAGTGTTCATTCTCAACCAAATGATCACCACCTGGGGAATCCTGGCCATTATTGTCATTTGCGGATCGGTCTTTATCGAGCCCTTTTTGAGCCGATTAGGATCGGGGAGGGGAAAAGGAGTATGAAAAGACCGGATGCTCCCGGTTACGTTCCCACGAATCTCCCCGGCTATTCCTGGAATATCTCTCTGGCCGTGACGAGCCTCATGATTTGATTCGTGCCGGTGTAAATTTGGATGAGTTTGGCATCACGCATCATCCTTTCTACCGGATAATCCTTCATGTAGCCATAGCCCCCCATCACCTGAACGGCATCGGTCGTAACCTTCATGGCATTGTCTGAAGCGACAAATTTGGCCATGGCGCACGATTTGCGAACAAGTCTCCATTCTTTCCTGTCAAGGTATCTTGCCGCCTGGTAGGCCAAGAGACGGGCGGCCCCTGTGCCTGCCTCCATATCTGCAATCATGAATTGAATGGCCTGCAGGTCGGCAATGGGCCTCCCGAACTGGACCCTTTGTCTGGCATAGCTAACGGCCTCATGGATGGCGCCCTGAGCCAGACCGACCGCCTGGGAAGCGGAAAAAAGCCGGCTGGTGTCCAGGGCAGCCATCATATGGGCAATCCCTTTACCTTCATGGCCGATGATATTCCCTGCGGGTATCTTCATATCTTCAAAAAATAGTTGCGAATTGACACAGCCGCGCATACCCATCTTGTTTTCGTTCTTGCCATAATTGAGGCCTTTGGTGCCTTTCTCTATTAAAAAGGCCGAAATCCCCTTTGATCCCTTTTCAGGGTCTGTGAATACGTAGACGGTTAAGACATCGGCAATGCTCCCATTGGTGGTGAAACACTTCTGGCCGTTTAAGATATAGACATCTCCCTTTCGAACAGCACGGGTCCTCATGGAAAGGATATCCGATCCGGCCTCGGGCTCTGTGGCTGCAAATCCGGCCAGTTTTCCCTTAGCCAGTCCGGGAAGATATTGGTCTTTCAGCGCTTCACTCCCGGCACAAAGAATAGGGAGCATGCCGTCGGCCTGGGCAATCAGGATAAGGGCTGAAGAGGCACAGGCCTTTGAGATTTCTTCCAAAATCATTGAAAAGGTCAGATAGTCTAACCCGATACCCCCATATTTGGGGGGGAGCAGGGGCGCTAAGATACCGTTTTCCGTAAATATTTTCACCGTGTCCCAAGGGAATTCCGCCCGCTCGTCTATTTCTGCAGCCCTGGGCCGGATCTTCTCTTCAACAATCTCCTTAACCGTGGCAAGTATCATCTTCTGTTCAGCGTTTAATTCTATCATGGGCTTTTCCCTTTCTATTCAGTCATACTGCCGTGAGTCCCGAGCCCCCCAATATCCTCTTTTCTCCAAGAGCCATATGCATGTCGTCTCTCTCAGACTCTCTTGTACAGATTATGCTCCAGGGGTCAAGCATTTTCAAGGGTTTTAACTTGGATTTTCAGAACATGATTCTCTACCCTCTTTCATTTCCTGATCCCGGCCTGTGGAAGGGGCCCAATATGATTTTTTTTGACACGCTGCAAAGCCCCTGTCTATACCCTAACGTTGCATAAGCCTTCGGTCCAAAAACGCTACGCCCGCTCTATATCAGGCCATCAAGAAACGCTGGCCCGTTTTCAAGACTGTGTCCTATGTTCAATACGCTTTCATCCTTGAAAACGGCCCAACGCCCCTTACTGACCTAATCTAAAGCGTTTTGAACTCAAATTTTATGCAACGTTAGGGTTTATTCAGTGAAAAATCGATCTACCAACGGCTCCAAGTGGCATTTTTTGACAGGGCCGGTGCATTGTGCCAATATAAGACCGAGGCTTAATGGGAAAACTATGAGAGTCCGGGTCAATTGCTATTCAGGGTATCGAGGCAAGGAGACTCCTCAACTCAACACACATCCTTCACCATGATTCGGAGACCTATGAGTGGGAATTGGAATGAATATGGGATTTGAAGAAATAGATTATATACACGCGCTTGCAGAGAATTTCTACTTCGTCCAGGGAGATGGTCAGGGCCATTTTCCTTTCTGCAACGGATACCTGCTCTCAGGCAAAGAGACTTTCTTGATCGATGTCGGTATGGGCGCTGAGAAGATTAAGGAGATCGACGCCAAAAAGCGGATTGATGGGGTCATCATCACTCATTCTCACCCTGACCACATTCTGAACTGGGGCCTGTTAAGAGACCGGTACCTCCTGCTGCCAGAAGAGACTCCTGACGCGGTCAGCGACCTCGATCTGCTCGGCCAACGCTTCGCTGGAAATCAGGAAGGCGGCGCAAGGTGGGTTGAAGTGTTTGGCCGTGGACTGGGGCTTTACCCATTGAGGGAACCTGACGGCAGATTCTGTCACGGTGATTTATTGAAGGTGGGAGGTGCCGAGCTTGAAGCAATCCATGCGCCTGGCCACTTGAACGATCATTACTGTTTTCTTGACAGGCGGACCGGAATCCTTATAACTACAGACATCGATTTTTCGCCTTTTGGGCCGTGGTACTGTAATCCTGAAGCCGATATAGAGGTTTTTCAGGCCACTGTCAAAAAGATTATGTCGTTACCTTTTTCTCGCGTCTGTTCATCACACAGCGAACCCTTTGAAGACCGCGCCACTACTGAGTTCGAAACCTTTCTGGCAGATTTCGACCGCCACAGGCGTACCGTATTAGACCTCTGTCATCCCTACACAACCATTGAAGAAATTACGGCTATGTCTCCTTTTTTCAAGGGCCGGATGCCAGACAAGGTAATCCAGAGAACATTCGAGGGCAACATGATCAGAAAGATTCTGGCCCTTCTTGTAAGGGACGGACTCGTTGAAGAATCAGAAGGCTGTTTTCGGAGGGTGTAGGAGAGACAAATGCAGTAGCCGATTTTTCTTGACATAAGGCATCTTTTATCATTTCATTAGTTAGTGCCTGAACGAAAACTGTCTTTTTCGCCCATATCTGTGTCAGACTCAAATTTTAATCCTCGAAATACTCAATGTATTCCTGCGGTTAAAATTATCGTTTTCCTTGATCTGAACGAAAAATCCAAGTTTTCGTTCGGACACTAGTTACGGGTATTCCCACCAAACATTCAACCTCTATTCAGGAGGTTAGCCCATGAGAAAACACTCAAGATGTATATGCTCAGCTCCTAATAGGGAGTAGTTTCCCCTGTTGGGAGCTCAAATTTTCTTCTAATCAAAGCCAAATCCTATAAATTATATGTGGAACGTCTGATTCAAAAGGCCTGCCAAGAAACGCTAACAGGCTCATCAGTAGAGATATCTAAAGGAGATGGTTTTCTCGACATCTTTGGTAAACCCTAACGTTGCACAAAATTTGAGTTCAAAACGCTATAGATTGGGTCAGCAAGGGATGTTTGGCTATTTTCAAGGACGAAAGCGTATTAAACATACGGTAAGGTCTTGAAAATGGGCAAACGTTACTTGATGACCTGATATAGAGCGAGCGAAGCGGTTTTGGGCCAAACATTTATGCAACGTTAGGGTAAAGGAGGTCGTTAATGGGCATTATAACAGTCGCAAGAGGTTCGTATAGCTATGGGCAAGAAATTGCTGAAAACGTAGCGCAAAAGTTAGGATACGATTGTATCTCTCGGGAAGTTATTCTGGAAGCCTCCAAAGAATTTAACATTTCCGAGATAAAGCTAACTCAGGCCTTTGAGGATGCTCCCTCCATTTTAGATCGCTTTACCCATGGAAAGAGAAAATACATTGCTTATACTCGGGATGTCCTCTTAAAGCATTTAACAAAAGGAAATGTAGTTTACCATGGGTTTGCAGGTCACTTTTTCATTGAGGGTATATCCCACGTCCTCAAAATACTGATTACCGCCAATATCAAATTTCGAATTTCCCTTGTGATGGAACGGGATAAAATTTCGAGAAAAGAGGCTTCCCTTCTAATAAGTAAGATTGACGATCAGAGAAGGAGATGGGGGAAAACGCTGTATGGGATCGAACCGTGGGATCCTTGCCTCTACGATCTGACTCTCCATATCGACAGGATCACGGTAGAGGATGCTGTAGAAACAATATGCCAGGTTTCAAGGTTAAGGCAATTCCAAATAACCCCCGAATCTGAAAAAGCAATTGATGATCTGGTTCTCGCCGTTAAGGTCGAGAATTTCCTCATCGATGTAAGACCAAGGGTGGATGTATTTATCGACAACAAATTCGTTTATCTGAAACCTGCGGTTCCGTTAAGTGAAGAGTCTGAGATAGTCAGCAGAATGGGGGAGATCATGAAAACGATTCCGGGTATCAGAGGGATCCAAGTGGTCACATAGAGCCACCGCCTTCCTGTTTGGCCCGGTTAAAGAAGGAAAAGGTTGGTCTACGATGAACGTCGAAGGCTAACGGCTCACTCAAAACAACAAGATGACGATCCGGCATCGCATGGCCCTTATGCAGTTCAATCCCTTTTTGGCGGCAGAAATCTCTTATTATCCCTCCTATCTTCTTCCTCAATTCGCCATAAATGGTCCTATGTCGCTATTTTAGATAAATACTAAATGGTATTTACAGTCCCACCTTACATATGATAATGATTTCCAGTCGCTCATTGATTCCTCTTCTTGCCCTTTTGGGGCTTTCCCGGAGGAGAAACCTATTCTATTTCTCGCCGAAACGGTGCAACCTTGTGAGGTCGCACGGGCATAGGCCGTGGTTTAATTAAAAGCAATTAGACGCCTTGCTGTTCTTTCAATTTGTTGAAATCATGCAATACCCTTTTTCTTGTATTTGATTTATGCCGATCACCTCAAATGCCAATGATCCAGTCATAAATTTGACACTCTGGCTTTAAAATTGGCCTTGACCTCAATCCGGTTCACAAAATGGAGATCACAATGACTAAGATGAATAAAAAAGAGAAGACCAAGGGCAAGAACCTGGGAATTTTCCCCAAACTCCTCTTATCTATTTTGACCCTCTCTATTATCCCCTTGATTGTCCTGGGATACATGGCAAACAAGAATATGGCCGAGACAGGTTCAGAGGCAATTGCCATTGCCAGGGGAATGGGGGAGAGAAATTTGGGATCAGCAAGGGAAATAGGAAATGAGGCCATTGAAGATAGTGTACGGTCACTGGATGTCAACGCCACGGAGGCAATCGAGTTGAGGACTGTGGAACTGGCCCGGAAGATCGCCGATTTTCTATATGAAAGAGACAAGGACATCCTTCTTTTATGCACTTCAAAACCGGATCCTGAAACGTATCTCAAGGCATATTTATCATGTAAAAAGGGCGTCATCATTCCTGGTCCCTGGCCCCGAGAAATGGAAACAGGAAAGACTGATCAGGGTAAATTACTCTGGGAAAATCTTGAAAACAGGGTTTCATGGCGTCACAGATCTCCTGATAATTTCAAAAAAAAATCAATCCCCATTTATAAAGAGATCACTTTTATCGACCTGAAGGGCCGTGAAAAAATCAAGATCAAGGACGGGAATATTTCTGATGACCTGAGAAACGTTAGCCTTACAAAAAACACCTATTGCAAGGCGGAAGACTATTTTTCCCATCTAAAAAGTTTGAAAAGAGGTGAAATCTACGTTTCCAGAGTCATAGGCCCATATAAAAAGGGCTGGCTTCACAAAACCAACGAAGGTATCAGGGTGAAACCTGAAAGCGCCTATGCAGGAAAGGAGAATCCCTATGGTCAACCATTTGAGGGCATCATCAGATGGGTCACCCCCGTTTATAGAGGCGACAGGAAGACAGGTTATCTGACCATGGCCCTGGACCATACTCATATCATGGAATTTACCGATCATATTGTACCTTCCGAGGAGAGGTTTTCCGACCTGTCAGACGGCGGTTCCGGTAATTACGCCTTCCTCTGGGATGATCAAGATCAATGTATCTCCCATGCCCGTGATTTTTTTATCTGCGGGTATGATCCGCAAACGGGCAAAGAGGTTCCTGGATGGATTAGCAACGATACATATCAAGAATTTAAAAAAAGTGGCCTTACTTTAGGAGAATTTGTGAAAGATCTGCCAAAATTCAGAGATTTCACTCAGAGGAAGAAGGGTTCAAAGGAGCAATTAAAATCAGGTCGTATTTCACTGGACTGCAGTATCCTGGATACGGCCCCCCAGTGCCAGGGCTGGCATAGGGGCACTGAAGATGGTGGTTCCGGTTCTTTCCTGATCCTCTGGAGCGGTTTATGGAAGCTGACCACCTATGCCACAGTCCCATATTATACGGGGATTTACGGTTCTTCAAGGAGGGGGTTCGGTTATGTAACGATTGGCGCTAATGTAGATGATTTCCATAAGGCCGCCAACATAACCAGGGACAATATTGAGAAAAGCATCTCAAAGCAGGGAAAAGATATTCGGGAGGCCAATGAGAAGGCAAGGGCATTAATCAAAGAAGATACTGCAAACAACCGCAACTTGATTACTATAATTACTATTATCGCGGCCTTGGCCGTTATTTGTGCTTCCATTATGCTGAGTCTTACTATTACCAGACCACTGAAGCGTTTAACCGAGGGAGCCGTGGCCATAAGTAAGGGCAATCTCGATCAACACATTGAGACAAGATCAAGGGATGAGATAGGTCAACTGGCTGAATCATTTAATGAAATGGCCACTGCCGTGGCCGAGGTGGACCGGATGAAATCCGAATTTGTTACCATTGCCTCTCACGAGCTCAGGACACCCATACATGCCATGCTTTTGGCTGTATCCGGCATTTTGGAAGGGTACTCCGGTGAAATTAACGACGAGACCAGGGAAGATCTTGAAATAGTGGATGAAGGGATTACTCGACTCATGCGCCTTGTCGAGGACCTTCTCGATCTTTCCAGAATTGAGGCCCGCAAGTTTCAATTAAATATTGACAGGATATCGGTAGAGTATATAGTCAAAAGCGCGATAGAACAAGTCTCCCTGTTGATTGAATCCCATCAACATGTGATTGATACGAATGTTTCTGCAGATTCACCCGATATTTATGCGGATAGGGAGAAGATCATACAGGTTGTCATGAACCTATTGAGCAATGCAATCAAATATACACCGGAAGGGGGCAAGATCCTCGTATTTGCGGAAAAGAAGGGGGATGAGGTCCTCATTTCCGTAGCTGATAATGGTTATGGTATCCCTCAAGAGGCCCACGATAAGGTCTTTGAAAAATTCTTCCAGGCAGATAGTATTACGTCCCAAAGGGTCGGGGGCAGCGGTTTGGGGCTCACCATTGCCAGGGGTATCGTGGAAGAACACGGCGGGAGCATACATTTTGAAAGCCCGGTGCCTGAAGGCCGGTTCCCCAGTTTACCCCTTGGCGGTGTGCGTAAAGGGACTGTTTTTATGGTTCATTTGCCAATAAAAAAAGAGAAGGAATTATAAGTTTAAAAAGGAGTTAATTGTGAAAATCAAGAAAATTCTTGTAGTGGATGATGAGAAGTCCATTCATTCCTACTTGCAAAGAAAACTCAGCAAACTCGGCTATTCCGTTTACATAGCCGAGGATGGTGAAGAGGCACTTTCAAAGGCCTTTTCCCTTTTACCCGATCTTGTACTATTGGATATCAAAATTCCGAAATTAAATGGGATCGAGGTATGCAAGAGACTTAAGTCTGATGATGGGACAAAAAAAATCCCCATTATCATGCTTTCAGCAAAGGCCCAGTCGGAGGAGATTGAGGAAGGGCTAAAGGCAGGGGCGGATAAGTATCTCTGTAAGCCAATCAGCTTTCCAGATATCCTGAAAGAGGTCCAGAACTATGAAGAGGGATAAAGGCGAGTCATCATAACCCAATATCCCGTACATTCATTCACCGGTACAAATCATTATGGAAAATAATAAAAACAGGCACGATGAGATAGAAAGGCGCAGGCTTCAGGAGTATATCTTCAACCTGGAAGAAAAGGAGGAAATGGCAGAAGATCTTGCCATAGAACATGAACACCTTAAACACACCCAGGAACTTCTTAATGCCATATTAAGCGCCACCACACATGGCATGTGTCTGATAAAGAAGGATGCTTTCATCTGGTGTAACAAGGGGCTGACGGATATTTTCGGCTGGGAGCATGACGAGCTGGTTGGCAGGACAATAGAGATCCTCTTCCCGGAAAAAGATGAGCATGCCAGGATAAATACACTTGTTTACAGAGAGTTATCTGAAACCGGGAACACAACCTTTGATTATGATTTTGTTCATAAAAATGGTGAACGTATTGCATGCCTGGTCACAGGGCGGCCGCTGGACGAAAGTGACGTTTCCAGGGGATTTATTTTTTCTTTTACGGATTTTTCAAAGCGAAAAAGGGCTGAGGAAGCACTGAAGAAGACCCGCGACGAACTGGAAGAAAGGGTGAAAGAGAGAACCAAGGAATTACATAGCATAAACAAACAATTAAACCTGGAACTTACGGAACGAAAGAGGGCCCAGGAGAGCCTGAGGAAAAGTGAAGACAAATACAGGCTCCTTTATGAGGAATCTAAAAAAGCGGAAGAGGTGTACCGTTCCCTTATTCATTCATCGGCCGATGCCATAATTATTTATGATATGGAGGGTATCCCTAATTACATAAGCCCCTCATTTACCCTTATCTTTGGGTGGACCATGGATGAGGTGGAAGGGAAACCGATACCCTTTCTCCCTGAGTCTGAAAAGGCAACTACCATGAAGATTATCAATGATCTTATTGAGAATGAAACACCCTATCATGGCTATGAAACAAAACGTTTTTCAAAGGATGGGCGATTGTTAGATGTAAGTATCAGTGCCTCCCGTTATAGCGATCATGAGGGGAAGCCTGCAGGAATGCTTGTTGTCATTCGTGATATTTCCGAAAGAAAGCAACTTGAAGCTCAATTCCAGCAAGCCCAAAAGATGGAGGCTATTGCCACATTGGCCGGCGGTGTTGCCCATGAATTCAACAATGCCCTGATGGGGATTATGGGGAACATTGAACTGCTTAAAATGGATTTACCTGAAGATGAAAGGCGAGACAAATATTTTGAGGCAATGAAGGGTTCCGGTCATCGCATGTCTCGTTTGACCGACCAATTATTAGCCTATGCACAGGGAGGGAAATATCAACCAAAGAATCTGAAGGTGGATGATTTTGTGATAGAAACACTGCCAATTCTGCAACATGACCTCAACCCTGAAGTCAGGGTGGAAACACATTTCCCGAAAGATGTCTCGTATATTAAGGCCGACCATGCCCAGATGCAGATGGTCCTGTCCGCCATACTGGCCAATTCAAATGAGGCTATAGAAGATGAGGGCCTTGTCAGAATAACTGCTGAAAACAAAGATGTTGACGAGGATTTCACAAAACAGCATCCCGGTCTTAAGCCCGGTACCTATGTCTGTCTCACTATCGAGGATGACGGTAAGGGCATGGATGAGGAAACAAAAGGCGGGATATTTGAACCCTTTTTCACCACCAAGTTTCAGGGCCGCGGGATGGGAATGGCCGCTGTGTATGGAATTGTGAAGAATCATGATGGCTGGATCTTTGTGGACTCTGAATTGGGAAAGGGGACTACAGTCCGGATATATCTGCCTGCCATTAGCGCAGAGAGCAAAGAGCAGGGAGCAAAACCAGTTAAGCAACCGGAGATCGAACTCAACACTGGTGAAGGGACCATTTTGATGATTGAAGATGAAGATGTGGTTATTGAAGTGACCCAGGCGATGTTGGAGATGTTAGGTTACCGGGTTATGTCAGCCAAGACCGGAAAGGAGGCCATCCGTATAGCCGAAACCTTCGATGGCCGGATTGATCTTGCCCTATTAGATATAAAACTACCTGATATGGAAGGTGGAAAGGTGTATCCCGTTATCATGAAAGCCCGCCCGAATCTTAAGGTGATTGTTTTCAGCGGGTACTCCATTGAAGGCCCTGCCCGGAAGATCTTAAATGCAGGCGCCCAGGACTTTATCCAAAAACCGTTTTCGCTCGCGACATTGTCTGAGAAACTTAAGGAGGTCTTAGAGGGGAAATAAGCAAGGCATTTTAGTGTACAACTATTTTCCCGTAGCTGCCGCCACCATGGCCCGGACGTTTTCGAGCTTTGCATTCGCGGCAATATCGCAACCAGACTGGAGAATAAAGCCTTCTGGTCCTAATTCCCGTATCAGTCTGGTACTGTATTCATAAACCTCATCCGGGCTGCCCAAGCATTGCATAGTAGCCGGTACGTCTCCCATGAGGCACATATGGTCGCCTAAGATCTCCTTGGCCTTGAAAAGATCGGTCTCACCATCAGTTGCCATGATGCACCGACCCTTCGGCAATTCCCTGAAACGGGCCAGTTCTCGATCCCAGTTCGAATCCAAGTGAAGTAGGGCAATCAGGCCTGCGTCAATAACCTCATTAACAAGTCTCTTAAAGTATGGCCAGACAAAGCGGTCCCACATGGCGGCCGAGAGCATGGAGGGGGCCGAGCGCCAGCCCCCTATCCAGACTGCCGGGTAACCGAGCTTCTTTGCCCGCCGGCAGGCAGCAGCAGCCAAGTGCGGGACCATCCGATCCATGACCGCCTCCACCTTTTGAGG
>Ga0315535_1000319_pt1 | contig 33553 bp, 28 predicted proteins | sample SalMarSW160220MG_2_FD_203092 | JGI IMG/M metagenome (GOLD analysis project Ga0315535, IMG submission 203092) | Salt marsh sediment microbial communities from the Plum Island Ecosystem LTER, Massachusetts, United States - Salt Marsh Sediment SW1602-20 ... | reverse complement strand
AAAACAGCCCTCCGGAAGGTCAGCCGGAGCCTCCCGGCCCATGAGATACATGCAGTTCACCAAGTGGTTGCCGTTGAATCCCTCCAGTGACCCAACCCTGACTTCCTCGGCACCGAATGAAACAAAACAGTTGATCTTACTCATCTTCTTTCTGCTTCATTAAATAGGCAAGTATTTTTTGCATGATCTCATCCCGTGCCTGACTCCCAAGAATTGTTTCAAAGGGAAAACCCAGGGCCACGATTGCATATTTTCCCTGGTATGCAACCGCAGCACTCATGTTGTTCTCCCTGTACCTTGCCAGTGTCATGGAAGTTGAATCGGCCGGTTCCAGGGCATCAGCGCCTTCTACGGTATATACCACAGGATCATACCCGGTATTGAACACATAGGTTGTGGTATATGCTCCAAAAACCGGATCCATGAAATAGAATCCGCCCAGCCTGGATGCATTGGATGTCCGCCACCTGTATTTCATCACTTTCGCCACAGCTGTGTCCTGCCCGTTGAAATGCACATCGCTGGCAATATGGGCTCCTGAGACAAAAAGATTCCCCCCGGTCTCCAGGTATTCCTGCAACAGATGCAACATGGTATCGGGGAACACCTGGTACATGGGATGAAAATCGTCCTTGGGAAAAAAAGAGGTTTTCTCCTCCCCTGCAATGAAATCCACAGCATCAAAACCCGCCAGGTTCACAGAATCATCTGTTACCGATTCATCACTCACCGAGACATAGGAGTACCCGGCACTGCAAATGGAGGTGCCATGGACCGTTGTGAAATCAAATGTGTTTCCTGGAATCACCTTCTCTTCCAGGTCTGCATAGGAAGCACCATGACCGGGTGAATCATCATCCAGCCACGGGGAAGATTTCACGTAATCAAATTGCGCCCCCACCGTATGCAGGTCCTCCTGAAAAGGAACCCCCTGATCCACCATGGGCAGAAATCCTGCATGGGCCGAATCCTCGAAATAGGCAGGGCCACCCGTCCGGTCGAATCCGCTGATGACCAAAATCCTTCCCTTTGAATTCTTCAGGTTGCAAACAGACAGTACCTCCGATGGAAAACTTTCTCCTCCCCGGTTCAAAGCCGTGACCCTGAAGGAGTAAACCGAATCCCTGTGGGTTTTTTCTATGGTAAGCGAGGTGCCCTTCACTTCAACGCCATTGTCAAACCCGCCCTTGTTGATCCTGGTATATACCCGGTAATACTCCGGATCGGCAGTGGATTCAAGAGGATCTGTTTCGGGCCTCCATGACAAGCCAATGGTTCCGTCCGGCCGGATCTCTGTTGCGAAATGGGTTACAGGCAGGGGCTGGACCACATAGTCGGTCCCGTACAGTGCAGAGAAGAATTTCAACATCCCCTTATAAATGGCCCGGCTGGTATGGAAACGAAACATGGGCTCCTGTCCGAACCGGATGTCCAGAAAATTCTGATGCGAAAACAATTCCAGCAGCATGGTGGGTGCATTGGGCCGGAAAGCCTCGCTGTAAGGCTTGTCCCAAAGCGCACGGCGGGTCCACGCCGGATCATAAAGGGCCCGGATATCATCCACGATCTGAGACTGAACCAGGTCGGTCAGGTCACGGGATGCTATCCTGGAAAGGCCCGAAGGAAAGGGTCCTTTCCTGTAGGTGGTACTGAAAATACCAAGGGTGCCGATCACCGTATCATTTTCCGTGATACCTGCATCCGAGTGAAAGGCAAAGGAGAGGTCCACCGGAATTCCCAGCCCTTTGGTCTCCCGATCCCCGGATGGTCCCGAAGGTGCTCCCATCAGGTAACTGACCCATTCACCCCTGGACTGGTAGTCATCTTTGTAATCCTGCACCGGGGTATTCAGCTTCCAGACCAGCGTGTCGGGGAATCCGGCGTACTGAAGATAATACCTGGCGGCTTCCTGATACCTGGGCCGGAGCCCGGTCATCCCGTTGCGGGCAATATTGCCCATGCCACCGCCAAAGCGGACTGCATCTCCCGTAATACGGGCTTTTCGCTTCCTGCTTTCATTGGTCAGCACCACCTTTCCATGTTCCGGGTTCACACCCCGGTCAAAACTGAATCTACCCAGGTAGATCCAGGTACCGCCCCCCATTTGCTGGTTCACCGAGAATTCTGTGATGCCTCCGGTGTGATAAACGCTGTACCTGGCATCATCCACATTCTCCTCCGACGCCTGGTAGGATACATAGACTGCGTAGAATCCCGGTTCAGGGATTTCGGGAATCCACTGGAGGGAACTGGATGCCTGTTTTTCCGAAACCATTTCCTCGAAAGAGCCCAGCCTGAAAGGATTCTCATCCACATAGGGTGGTGTCCCAATTGCAAAACCTGTTCCTGACGAAATTTCCCCTCCCGGGTTGTTGGAAACATATACACTCCTACCGTTACTGCCATCGTTATCCACGACCACCTCATTCACCTGCCAGTCGCGCTCCCTGGGTAGCATCACGGTGGCTCCTGCATTTTCCAACATGGGGACCAGCATCTGCAATGTGAAGGTCATCGGGTAGAGGTCTTCGACGGTCTGGAAAAGCCTGGCGCGCTGCCATTCCCACCGGTTCAGGGAAGGTTCGTAATACCACCCATGGCTGTGCCACAAAGCGATGTGGGCATGATAAAGGTCCGATTCCGCCAAAAAGGGTTTGGACAGGTTGGTAACCAGAGGAGGATTCTTTCTTTTTACCTTCACCAGCCTGCGTGCCGGGTCCATCTCCTTCGGAGAAGACCGGTAGTAATTGGGTACATACTCCCTGATATTCCTTCTGGCTGAGAATACCTTCACATCAAACCCGGCATAGGCCTCACCCACGCCGGCCATCAGCCCCTTTTCGATGGAATCGATCACAAGCGGGCGGGCCGGGAAATAGGAGAGTTGCTCATCTGCATAGATATTTACCGCATTGTTCTTTCTGTCTACGATCACCGTATCGATGGTAGTGGAATCCCTTTTCAGGTACCCGGTGGCTTCATTGAACCAGGAGCCGTTCAGGAGCGTCACTGCATTGATCCTGATGGTTTGCAGAAGAAGGGAATCTTCCGAAAGGGCCGGATTCTGGGCCCCGGCGCTTCCCATCAAAATCACCTGGAGAAGGATCACCATATGTACAAAGCTATTCCTCATCATCACTTATCATAAAGGTAATATTTCCTTGACCGCTTGCGAAATGGTTCCGCTGTCCCGTACCAGGTTTTCATCAGAGAGGAAAAATCGAACTCCTCCATCATGGATTTCCTCAGGCGGTCTGATCCGCATACCTTGTCAAACATTTCATACCGAGTCTCTTTTCCCCGGAACGGGTCAAATCCGTGATCAATTTTCCTGGCCTCCTGGAGGAACCAGAACTGGATTCCGGTAAGCCTTGCCACCGAGGGATCGGTCAAATGGATCTGGACGCCCTGCAGGGGGACTCCCTTTTTAGCCCCGTAATAGGGCTTTAAATGGATGGGGCGAAACAGAATCCCATCAAGCTTCAGTCCGTTCAAAGCAGCAGCCAGCTGTTCCGCATCCACCTTTTCGGTAAGCAGGGTTTGAAAGGGAAGGGTAGTTCCGATCCCGATCATACTGGGATCAAGTTCTCCGATGATGCCGGTAGCGGGATAACAGAATGCTGAAATGACATGGGGGATGTGGGGGGATGCGGGAATCCACTGCAATCCGGTCTGATCAAAGGTCATCCCCCTGTTCCATCCTTCCATGGGGACCACCGTCAGATCGCATTTCACTCCATTTTCCAGCATCCCCTCTTCATTGAGCAGCAGCGCAAGCTCACCACAGGTAAGGCCATAAATGTACGGAATGCTGTACTGGCTCACAAAGGAGAAATATCCCTCTTCCACCTGGGGGCCCTCCACCCTGTATCCTCCAAGCGGATTGGGCCGGTCCAGGATCACCACCTTTTTCTTCCGGGCGGCTGCCGCCTCCATGACCAGACCCATGGTGCTGATGAAGGTATAGGATCGTACCCCGATGTCCTGGATATCATACACAATTACATCCACCCCGGCCACTTTTTCCGGATCCGGTTTTCTCTGCTTCCCATAGAGAGAATAGACAGGGATCCCGGTCTTTTCATCCACCTGGTCTCCCACAAGGTCACCAGCAGAAAAATCACCCCTGACACCATGCTCAGGGCCGAACAGTGCAACCAGGTTCACATTTTCGTTCAGGATATCAATGGTGGAGCGCAGGTGACTGTCCACCCCGGTTGGATTGGTAACCAGTCCAACCCGTTTGCCCTGAAGCAGGTCGAAGCCCCTTTCTGCCAGAACATCGATGCCGGTTTTTACCTGTGCGGATGCGTTGCGCTGAACGCATACAGGCAACAGCAAAATCAGCAGAAAATACCAGCTCTTTTTCATTCTTGCTGAAAATTTGAATCGGGGGTAACAATGGCCCGGAATATGTAAATCCGGCTGTTAGCCGTACCACTCCCGTTTGCGGCCCTTCAGGTTGTTGATCACATCGATGGTGGTGTTCACATCCTCTACCATCTGGAAGTCGAACATGCCCACACAGATAAAATCCGCCCCATTCTCAAAGGCCCAGTTGAATCCGTCTTTGGGTTCAATGGCTCCGGCTGCAAGTACCTTAAATCCCATCACCGGGACTGTGGCCCTTCTGACAAACTCCACGGTCCGGTCAGGGAACAGGCAGAAGCAGTTGTTATGGAACTTGTTATGATCCAGGTAATTTTCACCATCCACTTCAAAGGGTACACGGTTTTCAATGGGGTGTGCCGACCAGTATTTGTCGTGGTGCATGGTCTTCATATAGTAGTCGGGGATGATTCCGGCCTGTTCGGTAGCGATCAATGCATCCACGGTATGGGAAGCCAATCCGGCCACATAGCCCTGTTTGCGAATGTGATCCATCATTTTCTCCACCACATCAATGCGCTTGTCCCTCACCAGCCAGTCCACCTGGTTTCCCTGGATCTGAACAATATCAACACCAAAATCAATGGCTTTATCTATGTTCACAAAGTAGTCCCCTTTTTCCAGATCAGGATGAACCTGCGATATCACTTTGATTTTGCTCCCGGTGGCTTTTTTATATTTGGCCAACAGTGCATTGGTTGGAAAACCAATGTTGATGGTATTGATCCCGGCCTCTTCGGCCAGCATCAGAGTTTCATATACCTTCCTTTCGGTATTGTATGCTTTAAAAAGGGAAGAGACATAGATCAGATCGCGGGAATGGGCCCATCCCCCGACCAGGTTCCCCCCGGCCACCAGCCGGCTGATCTCATGATCCCCGATTTTTCCCTTGGGAAGCTCTCCTTTCAGTTCCGAGAGAGAAGCAGACCTGAGCTGGATGGTTGCACCCGACATCACATCCACCTGTTTGCTTCCGTGCCTGAAGGCACCCCAGCCCATGACACCCAGAATGGGCAGGGTGGCCAGGTTTTTCAGTGCTTCACGGCGTGAATTTACAGCAGAATCATCTATCCCTTCACCGGATGTTCCATCCCCTTGATCAGCATGCTTCGATAAAATAAGCTCACCAACACCGTAACCCAAATGTTTGCTGATCACAAACCAGAGCAACAGGAATATCTCAATGAAGTTCGCGTTCACAATATAATAGTGACCTTCGGTGGACCCAAGCAGGGAGGTGCCGAATGGCGGGTAGGCAAAATAATAGAGCAGAAGCAGCAGAATCCCGGCCAGAGAGGCATAGCGGATCAGCAATCCGGTGAATAGTGCCAGGCCAATCAGGATCAGGCCATATACATTCAGCACGTCAATCACCCGGATCAGGGTTTCGCTCCCGGCCATCCAGTGGTAAAAACCTGAGAGGAATCCCGTGGCATTGGAGAGATATCCCTGGGAGGTCCAGCCCTCCATGAACAATTTTGAAATCCCTTCATAAAGAAAATGCCATCCGATGGCCACCCGGATGATGGTTAAGGCCAGTTTCTTGATTGCCTGTTTGCTTAAATCCATCTGTTGGTAGTTTGAAAAGATACGAATCTGTTAAAAGTATCGAAAATTTATTACTTTTCGCAACCCAATAATTCACAATCAGAATGATCCGCAAACCCAAACTTTTGCTGGTGATCCTCATGGCCCTGACGGCCCTTCAGTACACCAGCTCCCAGGAAAAGAAAGCCCTTACAGTGACCGATCTGATGAAGTTCAGGCAGGTGGAATCCCCAAGCATTTCAAGGGACGGGAAATGGGTGGCCCATACAGCCAGGCCCGACCGGGGAGACCCGGAGGTCCTGGTTTATTCAACCCGTGGAGAAGCCTCGTATGCCATACCCTTGGGAGAAAAACCGGTCCTTTCCAATGACGGGAACTGGGTGGCATCCGAAGAAGTGGTCCCGGCCGAAGTGCTGTTGAAGTCGAAGCAGGGAAAGGACAAGGAAAACGGACCCAAGCCGGGAATGGTTCTGCTGAATACAAAAACGGGAGAACAGGAATCCTTTGAACGAATCCTTTCCTTCCGGTTCAGCAACGACAGCCGCCGGATTCTTTACCAGGAAGCCCCGTTGGATGCAAAGAGCAGAACCGGAACCTTGCTGACTGTCAAATCGCTCTCGGACACCACCCTGAACTCCTATGATTTCGTCACCGGATATACCCTTGACAGCACCTCCAGGTACCTGGCCTACGTGGTGGCCGATACAAACGGAACGGGCAACGGGGTATTCGTGGCAGACCTGGCACATCCCGGTACTTCTCCCATGGCCATCTTCAATGACAGCAGTGCCTGGGCCGATTACCTGACCTGGAATCACATGACCGGCCAGCTGGCATTCCTTGCCGGCATTCCGGGAGAGAAGGATAAAAGGGAGTGTGCTTCCCTGCATCTCTGGTCTCCCGGAGAGGAAGCGTCTCAGGTTGTTGATTGCGACCAGGACCTGAAAGAGGGATGGAAAGTCTATCATACCAATGCACTGCAATGGTCAAAAGACGGCCGGAGACTGTTCCTGGGTATCAAGCCCACATCTGAAATTTTACCGCCTGAAGAGGAGATCCCCGATTCCATCAAGGACCTCTTCGACACCGGTCAGATCCTTACCGGGCGGGGTGTGGACGTGTGGCACTGGAATGATCCAACCATCAATTCACAACAGAAAATCGAGTGGAAAAAGGAGAAAGACAGGACCTACCTGGCCGTATATTATCCCGCTCATGATCAGTTGATCCCCCTTGCTGACCAGGAGATGCCGGAGATCAGGATCTCAGAGAACGGGACCCGGCTCCTGGGCTTTTCAATGGAACCCTATGCCAAAGAGATGACATGGGATGGCAGGTACCGGGACTTCTACCTGGTGGACCTGAAATCGGGAAACAGGCAGCTTGTCCTTGAGAAACAGGGACAAACAGCCACGTTGTCTCCCGACGGAACATACCTGGTCTATTACAGGGATGAAGCGTGGTTCCTGATCAATGCAGCAACCCTTGAAACAAGGAACCTGACAGGATCCCTTGGTGTTCCCTTTGCCGACGAGGACTGGGATTATCCCGGCGAGGTGCCCGGGTATGGGATCGGAGGATGGATGGATGGATCTTCGGCTGTGCTCATCTATGACAAATTTGATATCTGGCTCTTCCCCACAGCCGGCGGAGAGGCGGTCTGCCTGACCGGGGGCAAAGGCCGGCAGGAGAAGTACCAGTTCAGGATTGAAACCCTCGATCCGGATAAAAAATTCCTGGAAAAGGGAGAACAGCTCTTTTTGTCTGCCTACAACGATTCACTGAAGCACACAGCGCTCTTCTCCATGAAAGCGGGCAAATCCGGTGTCACGCTGGTGGTTGAAGAACCAAAGAAATTCACCCTGGTGGCCAGGGCAAAGGATGCGGACCGGCTCCTGTACACCCGGGAGTCCTATACCGAATTCCCCGATCTGTGGGTAGCGGACCTGAAATTCAAAAAAAACAGGAAACTCTCCGATGTCAATCCCCAGGTAGTGGATTTTGCATCGGGGAATGCAGAACTTGTGGATTGGATATCGGACGACGGAACACCCCTCCAGGGGATCCTGATCACCCCCGACAACCACAAACCGGGGGAGAAACTACCGGTCCTGGTTTATTATTACCGGTTTTTTACCGACCGCCTGTACAGCTTCAACGAGGTGGCAGTGAACCACAGGCCATGCTTCCCCTTCTATGCCAGCAATGGCTATGCCATCTTCCTGCCCGACATCCGGTTTGATGTCGGATCGCCCGGAGCCTCTGCCACCAGGTGCCTGGTCTCCGGGGTTCAGAAGATCATCGATATGGGAGTGGCCGATCCCGCTGCCATTTGCCTGCACGGACATTCATGGAGCGGTTATCAGACAGCCTTTGTGATCACCCAGACCGACATCTTTACCTGTGCCATTGCCGGAGCACCTGTATCCAACATGACCTCGGCATACAGCGGGATCAGGTGGGAGTCGGGCCTGGCCAGGCAGTTCCAGTATGAAAAAACACAAAGCCGCATCGGGGGCAGCCTGTGGGAGGCCAGGGACAGGTACATTGAGAACTCACCTGTCTTCTTTGCCGACCGGATCAACACCCCCTTGCTGATCCAGTTCGGAGATGAGGACGGCGCGGTACCCTGGTACCAGGGAATTGAACTCTATCTGGCCATGAGGCGCCTGAATAAGGATTGTATCTTCCTGCAGTACAGGGGTGAACCTCACCATCTGAAACAATATGCCAACAAACTGGACTATACCATTAAATTCAAGGAGTACCTGGATCACTACCTGAAGGGGGACCCTGCTGCAGATTGGATCACCGACGGAGTTCCTTATATTGGAAAGTAACAGAAACCAAAACCTAGCGCCATGTTTGTAACCATTGTCCATGTCAAAGTGAAGCCCGAACATGTGAATGACTTTATCCGGGCCATGAACGAAAACCACCTGGAGTCGGTGAAAGAGCCGGGGAATCTGCGCTTCGACGTGCTTCAGAAAAGCGAAGATCCAACCGAATTTGCCCTTTACGAGGCCTACGAGGACCAGGAAGCCTCGGCTGCACACAAGAATACCCCCCACTACCTGAAGTGGAGGGAACTTGTGGCTCCCTGGATGGCCGTTCCCCGGGAAGGGGTCAGATATGCCGGGCTCTTTCCCTGATCCTAAGATCCGGATGTTCCGGTAAGTTGCTCCAGTTTCGTGGGACTGAAAGACGCATTGAGTTCTGTATCCCAGAACAAGCTGTTGCCTTCAAACCGGAATCTGAACATGATGTGATAGGGCGTTTCATAATAAACCAGCTTGACCGCGTAAGTGTCAGGGCCTACCCAGGCACCGCTGGCAGCCATCAATTCCGAAGGCCAGGAGGGAATTTTCAGCTCCCCTTTCTCCCATGTCCCATACCCTGCACTGAAAGGCTTTTCACCCTCATCGATTCTGATGGTCACAAGATTGGGCGTGGTTTCAAAATCGAATGATACACCCAGAATGGATAATCCGTTGGGGTTCATCTCATAAGATTTTCCGGAGATTGCAGATGCAATTTCAGCTGTTTCTGATCCTTCAATCAGGCTGATCCCGAGTCCCTGCAGCCTCTGATTCAAAGAATCCACCCCTGCCTTATTGGGGGGTAAGGGGGCAGACTTCATGGCAGGCAGCAGGTGATCCCAGGCCACATTCATGATCCCCTGCATATCGCCTGTGCCTGATGTGATAGCCAGGACAGCATCCTGTTCGGGCATGACGATACAAAACTGGCCGAAAGCACCATCACCGCGGTAGAGGCCATGGCGGCACATCCAGAACTGGTAGCCGTATCCCTGTTCCCAGTCGCTATCGGGGTTGCTCCCGTTGGAGGTTTGCAGTTTGGTAGCTTCCTCCACCCAGGCCTCCGATACCAGCTGCTCTCCTTTCCACATTCCTTTCTGAAGGTAGAGCTGTCCCAATCGGGAGATGTCTTCGGTGGTCACACTCAATCCCCATCCTCCAAAATTGATCCCTTCGGCATCCGATTCCCATGTGGGATTTTCAATACCCAGGGGCTCAAAAAGCCTGGGTTCCAGGTATTCCAGCACGGTCTGGCCCGTTACTTTTTGAATAATCGCTGAAAGCATATAAGTGGCTCCGCTGTTGTAGACGAAGTGTGTTCCCGGTTTGTGTTCCACCTCCAGGGCCAGGAATCCTTTCACGTTTGTCTTTCCGCTTCTCATCCTTCCGGAAGTATCTTCCTGGTGCCCCGAGTTCATTTTCAGCAGATCCCTGATGCGCATGGCTTTCAGGTTATCGGAAGGATTCTCAGGTGTTTCATCAGGGAAAAATGAGATCACCGGATCATCAATGCTCAGCAAGCCTTCATCCTGGGCAAAGCCAATGGCCGTAGAAGTAAAGCTCTTGCTCAGGGAGTAGAGCATATGCGGGCTCTCAGGCCGGTAGGGTGTCCACCATCCCTGTGCAACGATATTTCCATGCCGCCTGAGGATGAAACTATGAACAGCATCGGGTTGCTCCTTTTCCAGGGCATCTACAAAACCGAGGATGGCACCGGAGGAGATGCCCATGGCTTCAGGGGTACTGAAACCTTTTTGATTTTCGCCGGTTTCATTCCCTGGCGAGGTGCATGCGGCAAGGACAAACAATGCCACACCGATTGTCAATGGTGCGAGGATCTTCATTTCAAGGGTGTTTATGGTTAAAATCTACCCAAGTTAATCCATTTATGAGAACCGGGCAAGGAAACCGATACTTGGACATCCCAATAATCCCAACTGATACAGCTGCAATGTAGACTAGGCCTTTGGTTCAGGAGAATTAGAAGTGATAAGCCCAGAATAATGGGGATGTTTACATTCTTGCTGACCTGGGTTTTAGCCTGGCTTTTCCGATGGTTCCAATTATAAAAAGGATATATTTTATCCGGTTATTAGCGTTTTTCATATCTTTTTCGATAAAAAATGTCCTTCAAGGAATGTTTTATATCCAAATAAGCACAGAATTGGTTAATAACTTGATATTTTATATCTCTTTCTATGGAACAGTCCCGGAATAATGTAATCGGGTCAATGAGATTTCGGTCCAAAACCGATACTCCAGGAATGGCCAAAATCTAAATTCCGCCCATATCCATTTCGCTGCTTTCGCCTCCGCCCCGGTCGTTGGAATCAAAACGGTAGTTGTTGATCTTATAGCTCAGGGTAAGCATGAGCACCCTGGGCTCGCGGGTCCTGACCATGTGCTGCTGAAAATTCTCACCGAAACTGAAGCTCTCATTCCTGACCGTACCGAACACATCCCTCAGCTGAAGCGTGGCGGAAAGCTTCCGTTTGAAAAGATCCTGCCTCAGAGCAAGGTTCATGTAATAATAACCGTTGGAATAGCCCTGGGCCGAAACAGATCTGCTCCGGTAGGACATGTTTGCCTGGAAACGTGTTGTGGGTGTAATCTGGAAGGTGGTGTTCAGGTTGGAGCGCCAGTTAAAGCTGGATTCATCCACCGGAACATCATTGATCATGCCTGTAATGGCATAATAATAGGGGGTGAAACTACCGTTCACCGTCAGCTTGTTCCACAGTTTCCAGTTGACCATCACTTCAGCTCCTGCCGAATGATCCTGGTTCAGGTTTTCCTGGGTCATCATGAACAGGTCCAGCGAATCGTTGTACCCGGTAATCCTGGTCATCAGGTTGCGGGTATTCCGGTAGTAGAGCTCAAAGGCCAGAAAATCCATCCCCCATCCTTTCTGGTAGCCCAACTCCACCGAGTGTATATATTCAGGTTCCAGTGCCGGATTTCCCTTCCGGATGGTATAGGGATCCACGTAACTCACGTTGGGATCCAGTTCATGTCCCCTGGGCCTTTCCACCCGCTTGCTGTAACTGATCATCAGCTGGTTGTCGTTTTTGAACTCCTTACCCAGGTGCAGCGTGGGGTAGTAATCCAGCCGGTTGATCAGGTAGGTTCCCGTGGTTTCATGATCTATGTTCCGGTAGGTATGCTCACCCCTCAGCCCCATCTGGTACTGCAAGCTCTTCCACTCGCCACCATAGGTAGCATAGGCACTCTGGATGCTTCTGAAGAAAGTGAGTTCACTGCTGTAAATTGGATTTTCAATCCAGTTGGTCGCACCGTGATCAAAATCCTCAAAAACGTAGTCTTCAAACTCGTCATTGATCCGGACCTGATAACCCGTTTCCAGTTTGCCGGTACTTCCCATGGGCCTAACATAATCGGCCTGAAACCTGGCCTCAACCTCACTGGATAACTCCACTCCTCTTTTTTGCTCAGGGATCACCTCCTCGATCATATAATCAGCGCCTGTATTGTAGTCATCCTGCCTGTCTGTGGAACTTCCATTGTTTGTAGAAAAATAGGCCGACATGGTCAATTTGTGATCCTTGGAATCAAACTGCTGGCTGTAATTGGCGTTCAGACTGAAGTATTTGCTGTTTCGCTCCATGATGCTGCCGCTCACAAAATAGACATTGTCCAGAGCCGGGACCGAATACTCATGCGTTCTGTTGGACTTGTCGATTGCAAATGTACGGCTACCCCCGTTGGCCTCCAGGGAAAATGAAGCCTTTTTGGAGAAATCGTAAGATACACCTGTTTTAAGCTGGTAGCCCGACCAGTTGAAGTTAAGAACACCTTCGGCATCCAGGTAACTGTCCGCACTGTCCGAAAATGTAACCTGTTCCCTTGACAGGTTCCCCGCATAGAGGTTGTTGTCGTAGTTTCCTCCCAAAAAAAGATTCCATTTTTCCTGCCTGCGGTTTACGAGGAAATCGGTCCTGTATTTGTTGTTGATGCCCACCGATGCATTGACGATCCCGCTTGTACCGCTGTCTATGCTTCGTTTCATGACCACATTGATGATACCCGCGTTGCCGTCGGGGTCATATTTTGCAGAGGGATTGGTGATGATTTCTATGTTTTCAATGGTACTGGCCGGGATCTGCCTCAATGCATCGCTCCCTGAAAGGACGGTAGGCTTGCCGTCAATGAGAACAGTAAAACTTCCGCTGCCCCGAAGACTTACATTCCCTTCAATGTCCACAGAAACCGAGGGGGTATTCTCAAGCACATCCACAGCCGTTCCGCCGGCTGCATTGATGTCCTGGCTTACACTGATTACCTTCTTGTCCAGGCGGTAATCCACGTGCTTCCTGTCTGCCACAATCTCCACCTCATCGATGGCCTGGGTACTCACCGCCAGTTCCATCACCCCCAGGTTCACAGAGCGGTTCACCGGCGTTAAAAGTACCTCACCCACGCTGGCTTTATCGTACCCTACATAATTCATCTCAATATAATACGCTCCCATGGGCACTTTGGAGATGGTGAAATTTCCTTCCCCGTCACTGACCGTTCCGCCCACCAGGGATGAATCCAAAGCAGAATAGATGGCGATGGTGGAATACTCCAGCGGGATCATGGTGCCCTGCTCGGTAATGGTCCCTGAAATAAGACCTTCCGGTAGACCGTCCATAGAAGAAAGGGTCCCGGCAAGGGAAAAGGATATGATCAATGCAACGATGATGTTCTTCATTATTTAAAATATTTCTAAATAGTACAGGTAAGACAACAGGAACAGACATAGGTTTAACCGGCAAATGTTAATTTTACAGGGCCAAATGTTAAACCCATGTAAATCACTATCTTTGAAAGAATTAAATCCAACCCATATGAAAATATTGCTCTATTTAACCATTCCGGCCCTGTTGCTGACGGACTGCAATTCCAAAAAACCAGCCTCCGTCGGTGCAGAAGCAGAATCGACCCCGGTTTACTCCCTTCAGGAAATATGGAGAACAGACAGTGTCATGCGTACCTGTGAGTCTGTCCTGTTCGATGATGAGCACCAGCTGCTTTATGTCTCCTGCATCAACGGTGCGCCATGGGAAAAAAACGGGCAGGGATATATCTCGGTCCTGAAACCGGACGGCACGGTGAAATCCCTTGAATGGATCACCGGTCTGGATGCTCCCAAAGGAATGGGCCTTCAGGGGAACCTGTTGTTTGCAGCCGATGTGGATCAGCTGGTTGTCATAGACATCGAAAAAGGAGAGATCAAAGAAAAGATCCCCATACCCGGGGCTGCTCAGCTGAATGATATTGCTGTTGGGGAAGATGGGAAAGTATACTTCTCCGACTCCGGGACAGGGTGGTTGTGGATTTACGAAAACGGAGAAGCCAAACCATGGATCAAAGAGGGATTACAGCGGCCCAATGGTCTGTTTGTAGAAGAATCAAGGGTGCTGCTGGCCTCCTCTGAAAGCAGTGACCTGAAAGTCATTGACAAAGCCACAGGCTCTTTTGAAACCGTAACCACCGGCATAGGCCAGGGTGACGGCGTGGAATTCACGGGACAGGAAGGGTACTACATTGTCACCAGCTGGGCCGGTGAGATCTTCCTGGTCCTCCCTGATTTCAGCAAGGTCACTTTATTGAAAACATCAGACCAGGGAATCAATTCGGCAGATATTGGTTTCAATGTGAAGGAACAGGTGCTGTATGTCCCCACTTTCTTTAAAAACCGGGTGGTGGCCTATAAGCTCGTCAGGTAAGGCAGTTACTTCAGGATCAGTACCCGGTTATCGCCGGCATGTTTCACTGTTAAAACACCTCCGGCAGACAGTGGGGTCCATTGCCAGCATTCTTCCTCCTGGTCGGATTCGGAGATCACCTGGTTCCCGATCCTTACTGCCGATGGCTTTGCCGCCAAACGCAGAACCTCAGAGGAGGCCCGGTCAAAGGTCCGGTAGTATACTATGGCCCTGTCAGAAATCCCAGGTGGAACATCACCGGACAGGAATTGGTTTACCAGGGGTGCATATTCAGCCAGCGAGATCACTGACGTCGAGCTTAAAATATGATCCTGGCCTCCGGGTGCCAGTTCGGGCATGGCTGCCATGGACCGCAGGTAGTGCCGCACGTAATCACCATATCCGTCCGTCAACCAGTTTTCGTCACGCGGATAACAGTTCTTCCCGTCTTCGTCCACCATATAGCTTGCCCAGCTGAGTTGCCTGACTGCATTTCCCATGCGGGAAACATCACCGGTCAATGCGGCGTATTGCAACTCCGCTGAGGCCTGCCGGGAGGTATGGCTATTGCCCGGAGTCTGGTAAGCGGTTTGTTCATTCACCACCCGGACTCCATAATCCTTCCACTCGTCGTTTCCGAGAATATCATACACCCAGTCAAATATACCGGCCACTTCCGATCTCCATTCCGGGAATAACTCCCTGTGATTCATCATGAACTGGGCGAAAGTTACGGCATTGATCTGGGTATCGCTCCAACCCGGGATGTCCTCAAAGAAAGGGCCCCACCTGTTGTTTCGGACCGGGTACATTTTCATCCAGGAGAGGATCTGATCAAATGCTTCCTGGTACAATCCCACGTTTCCCTCCCCCAGTTGAATCAATGAGAGAAACAATTCCATGGTTCCCGACCAGTTGGTGGTATAACTGCTGTGCTGCACATTGCTTCCGTCACCGGAATTGTTTTTCAGGAATCCGATCTCTCCGTTATAGGCATTGACCTTGAAGGGCAGTGGAGAATGGTCCGCATCGCCCTGAGAGGTATGCATGGCCAGCGTATTGGCAATCTCCACCGCAGCTTCCAGGTAGCGCTGGTTTGCCACATCCCCGGGGTGGTTTCCGCTGGTCATTTTGTACAGTTTTACCAGTTCAAGTCCAAAGGAGCCGGCTTTATCGGGTTGTGTATAGCCTTCCCCGATCACCATATCGCCGTCATAGTTTCCTGAATAGACCAGGGTATTATATGGAAATGGTATATGGGGCCAGATGGCATTAGCCGGAGATAAAGCGTGGGTCAGATAGTAGTCAGCCATAAATTTCATGTTTTCCTTGACCCTTTCATTTCCCGAATAAGCATAATAGAGGTTCCAGGACGAAAGTGCCATGGAGAGCTGGTCTCCTCCGATTCCCCGCCGGTCGTTGAAATCGCCCTTCCACACCTGGTGGTTCATATAATACGGCAGTCCATTCATGTCTACCCGCATGGTATCCCAGAAACTCCAGATCAGGTTGATGATCCGGTCATAGGCAATTCCCGGATCGTCCGAAGCCCAGGGCACAATGGAGTGATCCGCAGAATCCACCCGGATATAGTGATACAGCAGCTTCTCATCTGTAACCACCGTTGCCCTGTTTTCCTGTGCCCTTAAAAGTCCGGAAATCAACAACAGGGAAAGAATCAAACTATACTTTGCTCTCATAACTATAGTTGGAAGGGTTTGATGAACAAATTACTTGAAAATCCCCACAATACCTTGCTTTGGAAAAATGTTTTAAATTGCATTTCTCAAATTCAGCCAACAATACGAACCGCACAACGCAATGAAAACAGCAAACGGGAAAGTTTCCGTATTTGAAAAGATCGGATATGGTTCAGGTGATTTTGCCTCCAACCTGTTCTGGCAAACCTTCATGTATTTCCTGCCCATATTCTATACGGATGTTTTCGGGCTTCCCACCAGCATCGCAGCACTGTTGTTTGGACTGTCAAGGATCCTGGACGGATTTACGGACCCGTTGATGGGGATGATAGCCGACAGGACCAAATCCAGATGGGGAAAGTTCCGGCCTTACCTGTTGTATGTTTCGGTGCCCTTTGCGGTGATTGGCATCCTGAGTTTTACCACACCCGGGTTCGGTCTTACGGGCAAGATTGTTTATGCCTTTGTGACCTACAACCTGATGATGATCCTCTACACCGCCATCAACATCCCCTACTCTGCCCTGATGGGAGTTCTCTCGCCCGATTCCCGGGAGCGGACCAGCATCTCCTCCTACCGGTTTCTCCTGGCCTTCGGGGCCGGACTGTTTGTAACTGCCTTCAACAACACATTTGTCCACTATTTTGGCAAGGGGGACGATGCCCTGGGGTACAAGTACACCATCATCCTCTATTCAGCCATCACCGTGGTCCTGTTCTTTTTCTCATTTATCTCCACCAGGGAGCGGGTGGTTCCCAAGAAGAAGGAGAACAACACCATCAAAAGCGACCTGAAAGACCTGGTGAGCAACAAACCCTGGATCATCCTCCTTCTGGCAGGGATCTTTACCATTTTCTATGTTTCCATCCGGAACGGGGCCATTGCCTACTATTTCAAGTACTACGTAGATATCAAGACGCTGGATTTCTCACTGTTGGGAAGGGATTTCAGCTATGACTTCTCATCTGCATTTATGGTGCTCGGGACTGTTGCCGGAATTTTAGGTATCACATTGGTAAAGAAATTTGCAGACCTGATCGGAAAGAAACAGGCATACATGATGCTGATGTTCCTGTCAACGCTCTTTACATCCAGCTTTTTTATGCTGAAGAATGACCAGATTGTGGGGATGTTTGTGCTGCAAATCCTGGCCAGTTTCTTTATGGGTCCCACATCGGCACTGGTCTGGGCCATGTATGCAGATGTGGCTGACTATTCAGAATGGAAAACCGGTCGAAGGGCCACCGGACTGGTCTTCTCCGCCTCCACCATGGCCCAGAAATTCGGGTGGTCACTGGCAGGAATCGTCACCATGGCGCTGCTCTCACTTTTCGGGTACGAGGCCAATATGGCTCAAAGCCCCGAATCGCTCACCGGGATCAGGGCCCTGATCAGCCTGATCCCGTCGCTGGGAAGTGCACTTTGTGCTGTATTGATCCTCTTCTATGCACTGGACGATACCTTCATGAAGAAGATCCAGAAGGAACTGGGGAACTAATTTTACTGTAAGGAAAAAAGAACATGAAACAAAACCACTGGATTTTCATCCTGCTTTGGGCGCTCGTCTCCTGTACGGGGAACAAAACCACCGGCGATGATGCATCTCGGCCAAACGTGCTGTTTATCATCATTGATGACATGAATGTGGACATCCATTGCTATGGCGGCCCCATCATCAGCCCCAACATCGACAGGCTGGCGGAGGGAGGCATTCAGTTCAACAATGCCTATGTACAGCAGCCTGTATGTGCAGCTTCCAGGGCAAGTTTCCTGACCGGCCTTCGTCCCAATACCACCGGGACGGATTACCCCTATAGTTGTTACTTTGTAGATGAATTGCTTCCGGCCCGCGGAACCATCACCCGCTTCTTCAAGACAAACGGTTACGCTGTGAAGCAATTCGGAAAAGTGCACCATGGAAGGGAAGATGAAAATCCCACATTCCATCCCCAATGGAAAGGGCCCTACTATACCGAGTCCATCAATGAAAGTGTAAAGAACGGAGGAGGTAAGCCACCCTACGAAAAAACCTTCCGGGGCGATTCAGAGTTCAGGGATTTTAAAATAGCCGATTCGGTGTCTTCGGCCATCAAAGCAAGCATTCATTCAAGCGAACCGTTCTTTTTTGTGGCCGGTTTTCAAAAACCGCACCTGGTCTTTGCCGCTCCCGAAAAATACTGGGATCTGTATAATGAAGGGGAGATTCCCCTGCCCGTTCCCAAAACCCTGGCAGAAGGCTCTCCGGATCTTGCCGTAGACCGGTACTACCTGAACCAGTATGAATGGGAAACCGATGACCCGCTCATCCCCTTTTCCGATGACTATGCCAGGCTGATCAGGCATGCCTACTATGCCAGTTCCAGTTTTGTGGATGCCCAGGTGGGAATGGTTCTTGATGCCCTGAAGGAGAGCGGGCTGGAAGAGGAAACCATTGTGCTGTTTATTTCGGACCATGGCTTTCTCATGGGTGAGCAGAACTACTGGGGCAAAACCAATCTGTTTGAAAAAGGGCTCAAGGTACCCCTGATCGTTTCATGGAAAGGACACATCGATGCCGGGTTGAAAACAAGTGCCCTGGTTGAGGCAGTGGATCTGTTTCCCTCCCTGGCTGAACTGGCCGGACTGGAGATACCGGATTACCTGGAGGGGACCAGTTTCAAGCCAGTGATCAACAATCCAGGCACCCCGTGGAAAAAAGGGGCCATCAGTCAACAACCCAGGGGACTGATTGCCGATACCGAGGGGATCAGCCTGCGGACAGACCGCTTCCGTTACACCGAATGGATCTCTACCTTCAACGGAGAGATACTCGCACAGGAGTTATTTGATTATGAGGCCGATCCCACCGAATCGGTCAACCTGGCAACCTTGCCTGAAAATGCTGCATTGCTGCAGACACTATCTGCACAACTGAACGCGGGATGGAAAGCCCTGCTCCCGGAAGGTGTTACCAACACTGCGGATAACCCGTTGGCACCGCCCAGTTATGCATGGGGACCGGAGGGTGTGAGCCGAAGGGCAGCATGGCACGCCAAATTCGGCGGATCGGAAGATGAAGGCTGGAGGAAATCCACAGAGAGAAGACTCGAATATCAAAAACAACACCAATATACAGGGTTATGAAAAAAGCATGTGACAAAATGAAAATGATTCTTTCGGTGGCCATCGTGGTGGTCCTGACTACAGCCCAGGTCCGGGGTCAAAAGAGCCCGGTGAATAAAAATGCATCACCGGAAGCGAAGGCCCTGCTGGCAACCCTTTACTCCATCAATGGTAAAAATATTATTTCAGGCCACCACAACGGGAGTGGCCCGGATTTGAACCGGTGGCATAAATATGTGGAAGATATGACCGGGAAATCTCCGGCCATTTGGGGAAGCGATTTCGGGAACTACTACAGGGAAGGCAATCCGGAAAGTATTATCAATGAGGCTGTTCAAAGATACAAAAATGGATACATCGTGACCCTGATGTGGCATACGGGCAGGCCGCAGGACAATCCGCCCTTTGACTGGGCCACCAGTACGCAGGGTGAAATGAGCGACCAGGAATGGAAAGATCTGACCACCCCGGGCACTGCCCTGCATGACAAATGGATCTCCAGAACGGATTCCATTGCTTCCTACCTGAAGCAGTTAAGAGATCTGAACATCCCCGTATTATGGAGGCCATATCACGAAATGAACGGCATCTGGTTCTGGTGGGGTGATAAAAAGGGAGAGGAAGGATTTGCCAAATTATGGAAGATGATGTATGACCGCTTTGTCAACTACCACCACCTGGACAACCTGATCTGGGTATGGAACACCAATGCGCCCCGCGATCGTGAGAACGATGAAGCATACGCCTATGAGCTCTATTTCCCGGGACTGGATTATGTGGATGTCCTGGCAGCAGACGTCTATCACAACGATTACCGTCAGGAGCATCACGACCAGCTCGTGAAACTGGCCGGCGGAAAGCTGATCTCACTGGGAGAAGTGGGGGAATTGCCCACACCGGAAATCCTTGATGCGCAGCCCATGTGGACCTGGTTTATGGTCTGGAGCAGGTGGATTGAAACCCACAATACACCCGAAAAAGTCAAAGCCATCTACAACTATCCCAGGACCCTCTCCCATGGCGAGGTGAAGTTCATCCAATGAGGCGGCTAGCAATCATTGGCATCCTCTGTTTTTCGTTTCACCTGTGGTCTCAACCTGTTGCAGAACCCTGGCACATAGAGAAAATAGCAGGGGGCTTTGTGTTTACCGAAGGCCCGGTCTGGAACATTGACCAATTGCTGTTCTCAGATTTATCCGGCAATAAAATCTATTCCTGGACCGTGGAGGATGGAATTAAAATCTTCCTGGATCCTTCGGGAAAGACAAACGGTCTGGCCATCGATACAGAGGGGCGGCTGGTCATGGCCCAGCAGGAATACCGCAGAATGTCCAGGATGGAAACGGATGGCTCCATCACCCCCATTGCCACGCATTTCGAAGGCTTACGCCTTAACATTCCCAACGATGTGGCCGTAAAATCCGATGGCTCTGTCTTTTTTACCGATCCGCCCATTGGGATCAGTGCAGCACAACAGGAGCTCGATTTCAGCGGGATTTTCCGGATCAGCCTTAACGGAACCCTGTATCTTCTGGACAAAACTGTTTTAAATCCCAATGGCATTGCTTTTTCCCGTGACGAATCCATATGTTATGTGTCCGATTCGGAGGATAAGGAGGTATATGCCTGGAATGTGGAAGATACGGTGATCACCAACAAAAGATTATTTACCACCATCGGGGGGAACGGATATATCGACGGCATGACCACTGATGACCAGGGCAGATTGTATGTGGCCAGTCCGCTGGGAATTCAGGTATTTGAGGAGAACGGAACCAGTGCCGATACCATCAGGATCGGGAAACAGTGTTCCAATTGTAGCTGGGGAGAATGGAAGGCCAAAGGCATGGACCCCGGGGTCTATTTTGTTCAACTGCTAACCGGATCCGACATCCGATCCATTAAATGTGTGATGTATTGAAAAACCGGGATATGGCTAAGGGGTGAGGCTCCGTGTATTTCCACGCTCCTTCAAATCCGAGAGGGATGAATTTGAAATTTTACCTTTTTTGAATTTCACTAACTTTGGATTGTGGGAGAAATTGACAAAATACTGATCAGGATTAAAAACTCGGTTCAGGACACAGATCCTGATGCTACAGTAATACTTTTTGGTTCTTATGCCAGAGGATATCAACGAGATGCCTCCGATAATGACCTGATTGTCTTGTTGAACAAGGAAAAAGTCAACCGGGAAGATGAAATTCGGGTGAAGTATCCGCTTTATGAAATTGAGTTTGACACCGGACAAATAATAAGCCCCATAGTTTTTTCTAAAACTGATTGGAACACGCGTCATCGAATTACGCCTTTCTACAGAACGTAATGAAAGAGGGGCGGGCCTTATGAAAGAAGCAAACAGTTTGGAGCTGTCTAAATACCGCTTGGAAAAAAGCCAATGAAACGCTTCTTGAAATTGACATTCTACGACTACGGGGCGCGGCCCTATAATCTAACTTTGTCAAAGCGATTCTGTATTATGAATACTCTCAAAAGCAAAACCTGATCTTCTTAGCCCCAGAATCGACAGGCTGGTATTGACACTCAGGGTATCAGAATAAACGATAGCTGGTCAGGGAAACACAATAGTGGATATTATTCGTTAAATTTGTAAGGAGCAATGAAAGTAACCATGAACCTACATGCAAAAAAACTAGAATTGGTCCAACTTATCCTGAACACGGAAAAACCAACTGTTCTGGCCAAGGTGGAAGCTGTCTTCAAGAAAGAGAAGAGTGCCGACTGGTGGGATGAAATCAGCGAGGGCGAAAGAGCAGCTGTCGAAAAGAGCCTTGCTGAAGCGGATCGTGGAGAGCTCATACCACATGAGGAGGTAATGAAGGAGGTCCGGGCAAAATACAAGCTGGATTAATGGATATATTCTGGACACCAAAGGCCAGGTATACATACTTCAAAGTTCTCGATCACCTGGAAAAAGAATGGACGGAAAGAGAAATTCAAAACTTCATTAATGAGGTCGATCATCTTCTGAATCAGATCAAGCAAAACCCTGAGATGTTTGAGGAATCCAGGAAAAAGAGGTATGTCAGAAAGGGTTTTATCTCCAAACACATTACCCTTTACTACCGAGAAAAACCAAGAAAAAAGGAACTACAACTGCTTATCTTCTGGGATAACAGGCAGGATCCCGAGAATCTTACTTATTAAGGCTGATTACATTCCAAGGTGCCAGAGGAGATACCCCTGAAAAGAAAAAAGGTATCTTTAAAATGCGTTCTTTGAAGATATTGCACCAGCTGGAAGGAGTGTAAGAAGCTGATAGTGGGGTAAAAACGGTGCCCAGTGCACATAAGTACCTATACAACGGTAAAGAACTCAAGGACGAACAACTCGGCGGTGTGAATCTGGACTGGCTATATGGGAAGGTGCTTCATCTCAACCCTGATTTCAAGGGCTTCTGCAATGTTTTTCCGCACCACATCGGGGATGGTGATGTCATAATCTTCGGGATTAAGCATAAACTTTGCCCTGATCACAATGCCTTCAGCATCAACCTCGATGGTCCCCCCTGTCGAAACCTGCTTGGTTTTCCCGTGGATGGTCATCTCCCCTTCAACCTGCACCTGATAGATGCCTTTAGAAGCATACTTCACATCCGCATTGTTGAGGATCTTTCCATTAAATACAGCCTTGGGAAATTTTTCCGATTCAACATAATTCTCATTGAAATGCTCCTGCATCATTTTTTTTTCGAACTGAAACTGCGTCATCTTCACAATGATGGCTACCTCGCCCGCTGCTGCATCAACCACACCGGCCACGTTGTTGTTTTCCGCAGTAATATCCTCAAGGGCCGCGTGTGAATAGAAAATGATCTGACCATTGTTGGTGAGATATTTCCCCTGTCCCCACAGCGAGCCGGTAAGGGTTGCAACAAACAATACAGATATCAGTAAACTTTTCATTGTCTTATTTTTTTAATTGGAACACCCGGGAAATATTAAATCCGATGTGAATATCCCCGTCAAGCCACCTGCCTGTGGTATGCCCAAGGAATGCATTCTCGGCCATGCCCACCGAATTGGTCATGATGATCTGAAAAACATGTCCGCCCGTCTCTATGTCGATTCCCAGGGAAAGCGGATTATAGATTCCGGTTGTGAAGTTCTGATGGTCCCTGTTTAAAATGTAATAATACTCTGCATTGAAGGAGACCCTTTTGGACAATTTGATCCTGGAACCGGCACCCATGGAAAATAGATCGTTGGGATCACCGGGTGTTTCCACCAGATTCTGATGCAGATAGGAGGGGGTAAGCTGCAGGGAGAACCGTTCGTTGAATTTCCGGGCAATCATCAGCTGGTGAGCAAACGAGAACCTGTAAATAAAACGGTTTTCCCTTTCCGGATCGCTCCAATGAAGTCCGTTCACATACATGCCCGACATCCAGGAGACCGATACCGGCATGTTCCGGATGCCTTTTGATTGTCTCAACAATTTTATTTTGGTAAAACCATCCACCGTTTTTTCAAAGGTCCCCCTCCCCATGCCAACCATCATCCAGTCTTTCAAGCCATATTCAAAGCTCAGATGAATGTGGGCCTGGTCCAGTCCGAAAAACTCGTATGCTCCGGAATTGATGGTTCCGAACCTGTGGGAAATCCTGACATCCATCTGCCCTTCGTGATCCAATTCAACAGAATGGCCGTTGAGGATCCGGGTGGTTTTAAAAGTAGCAAATGTGTAGTCGGTGGTCTCCCCCACCTGGTCCTCCAGGAAGGCTCCAAGGTCCTGTCCGTAAACCCCGGACTGCGACACAGCCATTCCCAGTTGCAGGAGGATGAGCAAATTTCTTGTTTTCATCATGGAAAGGAGGTTTATTAATTATCGGGGCTTCCCGCACTCACCCATGCTTCGATCCTGCTAATGGAACAGGTGTCGAGTGGGTCTGCTCCGCGGGGCATGGCAGGAAAACCATCGCTGTGCCTGATTGCCCCGATGATGGCACTTGAGGAAGCTTTGACATCTGTATAATCTTCCAGCGTAATGCCAAATGCAAATTCAGGGGCGTTGGCATTGCTGTGGCAGGTATAGCAATTATTGGCCATGATGGGAACCACATCCATGGCGTAAGAAACATCGAGGGTGTCGCAAACATCCGGCCCGGGAAAAAGCGTCTCTTCATTGTCCCAGATGCAGCCTGATGCTCCCACCCATAAAATGAAAAACAGCGGTATCTTTTTCATGGATCAAATTCTTCCATCTGGTTAAATGTAGTCTATCTCCTCATACATTGACAAACCCAGGGTAAGAAGAATCCCTCCCGACTTCAAAATTAACATATTTTTAACAGCATCCGACAGAACTATACTGGCGTAATTTACTTTATATCAATACAAAACTCTTCGGCATGCAGAAGAATTAAAATGAAATGATGATGATGACAAAACTTACCGGCCCAACCTTGACCCGGAAATTCTGGATCCTGGGAATGATTGCAGTTTTCAATTACACTGCCATAGGCCAGATATCCCATGTAGTGGATGTAACAGACTATAAATTTACTCCCAGTGAGATCACTATCAATGAGGGGGATACAGTCATCTGGACCAATTCTGAAGGTCACCACAATGTAGATGGGCTGCAATCCCAGTACCCATCCAACCCGGAATCCTTTGGGAATGAAGTGGGCATGGGATGGGTATTTACCCATGTGTTTACCATTCCCGGAGAATACAATTACCAGTGTGATCCGCATGTAATCTTCAATATGTTTGGAAAAGTCATCGTGTTGGAAAATACTTCCCCGGGAGCCCATGTTCAGCTGGCTGAAGATCCTGTGCTGGGAACCATCCTCACGGACAGCTCCGGTTTTACACTTTATTACTACACGAAAGATGCCTTGCCCGGTACATCGCTGTGCACCGGTGGATGTGTGGACAACTGGCCCCTGTTCTATGTGGAGAATCCTGTTTTGGGAGAGGGACTTGACCCGGAAGATTTCGGAGCCATTGTTCATCCTGAAGGAGGGATGCAAACCACATACAAAGGCTGGCCGCTGTACTACTGGGTGAACGACCTGGATCCGGGGGATACCAAAGGCGAGGGGGTGGGAAATGTCTGGTTTGTGGCCAAACCCGATTACAGCATCATGCTCATGGACGGGCTCCTGACCGGAAAAGACGGAGTCACCTACAATGGCAACTATGAACCCGGCGAAGAGATGGTTCAGTATTTTGTAGATCCATATGGAAGAACAATCTATACTTTCGTTAATGACGCTTATGATCAGAATCATTTTACGGCACCAGATCTGAGCAATAATTCGGTCTGGCCTGTTTACGAAACGGGGCTTCATAGCGTAGCCTCCATCCTGGAAGAGTCACTTTTCGGGAGCATCGATGTCTTTGGAAAGCAGCAGCTCACCTACAAGGGATGGCCCTTGTACTACTTTGGGGAAGATGCGCAAAGAGGAGAGACCACAGGCGTATCTGTTCCCGGACCGGGCATATGGCCGGTAGCTGTTCAGGACGTGGATGCACCTGTTTTGAACGCTGCGGAAGATTTGAATGAACAGACCGGGTTCCGCTTGTATCCAAATCCTGCCTCTGATGCATTGCATATTGAATCTGATGAACCCATTGAATCTGTTTCCATATACAGTACTACAGGATCCAGGATAAAAGTCTTTTCGAATATTGCGACAAGCTACCATCGCATATCACTGGACGGGATTGAGGCCGGGGTCTATGTAGTGGAGATCACATCGGCTGGTCATCATACCCAGATGAGCCGGTTTGTGAAAAAGTAAGACAACCCTGGCCATTGATTTGAAAGAGAAAGTGCCACACTCCTCTCTTTGCTTATTGGGTCATTCCGAGGAACATCCCTCCAAAATAGGGGATCAGCCAGACCAGCCAGACAAAGAGGCTGAACCGGTGAAACTTAAGCATCATGGATTCCATGGACTTCAGGATCACGATGGTTGCCCAGATGGCATGGCCCAGCATCAGCCACAATGCGATCTGACCTGTGAGTGTATGCATATCCAGTAAGTTAAAAGGCCCCTCTGATAACTGATGCATAGCCAGGGTTCCTGCCACATCGAAAGTGAAGCCGATCCAGAAGGTGATTACATGCCAGAGCCTGAGGATCCTTGCGATACGCTCGGCCCAGATTCCGGTTGAATAAAAAACCAGGGCGAGGGTTATCAAAACTGAAGACAGAATGACCATGGTGTTGTGGATTGCTTTACAAATAAAACCATAATTCAGAAATATTCAATATTGAGAAGCGTTGCTGTTCTGAGTCATAAAAAATATCTATATTTACACATCTAGATATTTACATATATGAAATTCAAACAACTGGAACTGACACAGGAGGAAAGCTGGTTTAAACGGACCGTCACTTCTCCCCGTACCAGGAAAACTGCCCTGGCCATTGTTATTGGTGCTGTGGTGGGATTTACCTTTTTCTACATCACCGAAGGACGCCTGATGGAATCCATCCCTGGTAGAGAAATTATGAAGAGCCTGCTGGTGGGAGGATTCTTCGGATTCTTCATCACCAACAGCCCGTGCGCCAGGGGGAGGTGTTAGCCTCCCCTTCAGTGATCTTCAAAGGAGGTGTTGGCTCCCCTTTAAGAATCTTTCAAAAGAGATCAGCTGCTAAAGTTCCCTGATTTTGATATTCCTGAACCAGACCGGGTATCCGTGGTCCTGGAGACCAATATAGCCCTCTTTGGAAATGCCCTCGGTAAACCCGGGGAAATCCTTGAATTTGCTGTTGGCCACCAGCTCATCCCATTCCGGCGTCCACAATTCATACTCCACCACCTTCACGCCGTTCTGGGTATGGGTCACCTTTCCGTCCTGAACCCGGATGACGATGGTATTCCATTCTCCGGCAGGATGAACCGTCTTTGGATCTGCTGCAATCATATCATACAATGATCCGGCCAGGTGACTGTCCACTTTGTTATCGGTGGCGTCCACATTATCCAGCACCTGGATCTCCGGTGAAGCATAATAAATGGGCTCACCCGGGACTTCCCTAACATTGAAGAAGATCCCGGAATTGGCCATCTTGCTGGCCTTCCAGTCAACGGAGAGTTCAAAGTTTTTAAATTTCTTCTCACCATAGAGAATATCCCCGTTTGCTCCGGAACCCGGCGATTTTCCTTTACCGGTAAAAACCTTCATGGCATCATCTTCAATCACCCAGTTCGCAGGCATTTCCGTGCCGTTGCACTGTCTCCAACCACTGAAATCGGATCCATTGAACAGAAGCACCCAGCCGGCTTTCTTCTCTTGTTTGGTGAGCGTATTCACGCCCTGGCCCTGGGCAGGCGATATTATGAACAGACAGGCCATACAGGCCAACGATAATTTGATAATACTTTTCATAAGACAGTTTTATTAATGGATTAAATGTTGCTTTTCATACAATTGTTCGATATCTCATCAGTTGGTGATGCGCGCTGCGTATCCGCCTCCTTTTGCCAGCTTTATGTCCAATGTGGAATGATTGCTGACCTTCTTTTCCAGCCTAAGGTAATCTTCCGCATATCGATTGGCATTGAGGCCATCCTGCATAATCACCGCCTTTTTTTCACCATCCGGAAGAAAGGTTAAATCGATATTGAATTCTCTCTCCGTGTTGTTGTTCAATGCACCGATAAACCAATCGGATCCTTTTCTGCGGGCCACCACGATGTACTCACCCACTTTGGCTTCAAGCACCCTGGTTTCGTCCCAGGTATTTGGAACACTGGCAATAAAGGCAGTGGATTCAGATTCTTTCTCATAATTGGAGGGACTATCAGCAAGCATCTGTATCCCGCTTTCGAACACAATAAATAGACCCAGTTGATGACAACGCGTACCCTGGCTTGCGGGTCTTGCAAAATTGGGTTGGAACTCTTCCGAATGGTAATTGCGCATGGCCCCCGGGGTATAATCCATGGGTCCGCATACCATCCGGGTAAATGGAATGGTCAGGTTGTGTTCGGGAGTAACCGTATTGGACCATTTGCAGTATTCAAGTCCGCGCACTCCCTCATAAGCAACCACATTGGGAAAAGCACGATGCAGCCCATTGGGCTTGAATGCACCATGAAAATCCACCAGTAAGTGGTTCAGGGCTGCTTCACGGGCAATTTTTTCATAAAAATTGACCATCCACTGATCGGCCCTGTCCATGAAGTCCACTTTGATCCCGGCCACACCCCACTCTTTATAACGGGCAAGTACAAAAAACTGGTTCTCAATGGCTCTCCAGCTGGCCCAAAGGATCACCCGCACATTTTTCTCTTTGGCATAGCGGATAATCTCAAACAGGTCAAGGGTTGGGTTGGGCTGGGAAATATCCATCGTGGATAGTGACCAGCCTTCATCCATGAGAATGTATTCCAGACCATTTTTGGCTGCAAAATCGACATAATACTTATAGGATTCCGTATTCAGCCCGGCTTCAAAATCGACCCCGTAAAGGTTGGATGCATTCCACCATTCCCAGGAAACTCTTCCCGGCCTGATCCAACCGGTCTCTTCCACTTCACTCTCCCTGGCCAGCAAATACACCAAGTTCGCTTCTGCCAACTGGGCATCTGTCTCAGTCAGGACCATCAGACGCCACGGAAATGATCTTTTACCTGAGGTCTGGGCAATATAGTCAGCTCCTTTGGTAACCTTACTCGCGCGGTCTCCTATAAATTCAGTCTCAAGGGGGTATGGAGGGAATGTGGCTTCCAGGGCATTGCCTTCAGCCTTCTTCAGGAACATGTGCGGATAGTCAAAGATATCTGCCTCGGTCAGCAACATCTTATAGCCCTTGGTATGTTCTATGAGCAGGGGCAGATATGTATTTTTTTCCGGATCAAAATCAGCAATATTTAACTGCTCATATTCGTTTTCGTAGCTGCCCACAAAATCATCAATGGATGTGGCCCAGGTTTTAAAATTGCCGGCAAATTCAAAATTTGCCATCTCGTTGACTTCAACATTACCCTTTCTATCTGTAACAAACCGATAGGCAATCCCGTTGTTAAAAACCCGGAATTCAACATTGAATTTGTTTGCAAAAGAAAGGGTCAGCCGGTTAAAATGGTTGTCAATTTCGCTCTCCTTCAGGGCAACAACAGGAATGACTGTATTGTGTACTTCGGTGGTGTTCGCTTTCTTCAGTTTTGCACCTGTCCCAAGCGCTTCACCATTGAAATGCAGGTCCACCTGCGCATTCTTTATAAAGCGTTCGCCGTTCAAGGCAACGGAGAACTGAATACCATCACTGATGTCAATGTTGACGGCAATCTTCTGATCCGGGGATGTGATTTGATGTTGGGCAACCAGTGAGGTAAAACCTCCACACAGCAGGCAGAGGATGGCAATAAGATTCTTCATGTGTTGTAAATAATTTTGTTGGTTCCGCTAAGGTAATCAAACTTTCCGGCGTCGCCTTTTCATCCAGCCTTTCATTTTATCCCGGATCAGCAGAACCACCTCTTTTCCGGGAAATACCAGTGAACCATAGAACAGCACCTCTCCTGCAAGAAAAATAACGAAAATAAGTCTGCCCGTTTTCGATGCTTTCAGTCCCATTGCCCCGCCCAGTGCTGCGCCGATAAACAAAGAAATGAATTAAACTTGAAATCTCCAACCTTAAGTTGGAATTATCAATGCAAAAGCTTTATCTTTGTTTCATGATTGCCCGAAAAAATGAAATTGATCAGATCAGGAAACTTAAATCGGCCTTTCCTGTCACAGCTATTCTGGGTGCGAGGCAGACAGGGAAAACTACCCTTGCTAAACAACTGAATGCAGATTACTATTTCGATCTGGAAAACCAGGTGGATCTTACAGCAATGGACAATCCAATTCTTGCCCTTGGTGAATTGTCCGGCACAATTGTCATTGATGAGATACAACGAAGACCGGAGTTGTTCCCTTCCCTTCGGTACCTTACCGATAATCGTTCTGATCAGAAATATATCATCCTCGGAAGTGCTTCCAGGGACCTGATACGACAAGGGAGTGAATCCCTTGCCGGGAGGATCGGTTTTCATTATTTATTTGGATTCAATCTGGATGAAACAGGGGGTAGTGAAATAGAAAAACTATGGATACGAGGGGGCTACCCCAGATCTTTCCTGGCAGAAGATGAAAAGGCAAGCATGCTATGGAGAGAGAATTTCATTACTACATTCCTGGAAAGAGACATTCCCCAGCTTGGTATTGGCATTCCTGCCCGGACGTTGCGCCGGTTCTGGATGATGCTCAGCAATTACAATGCACAGATCATCAACTATTCTGAGTTGGCCAGGTCATTTGGGATCTCCGATACTACAGTCCGGAACTATATAGATCTGCTTGAGGGTACTTTTATGATCAGTTCACTGACCCCATTTTATAAGAATATCGGGAAGCGACTGGTCAAGAGTCCAAAGCTATATTTCAATGACACAGGCATCTTTCATGCACTGCTATCATTGAACAATAAGGATCAACTCATGACGCATCACAAATTAGGTGCATCATGGGAAAGTTTTGCTCTATTCAACACGATGCGCATTCTCGACCTGAAGCAGGAAGAAGTCTTTTTCTATGCAACACATTCGGGTGCTGAGTTAGATCAGTTCTTTATGAAGAATGGCAAGAACTGGGGAATTGAATACAAATACCAGGATGCGCCCGGGATGACAAGGTCTCTTCATTCGAGTATGAATGATCTTGAGCTGGAGCACGCATGGATTGTTTATCCCGGCCCAAGAGATTATCCTGTCAATGAAAAAGTTACGGTAACATCCATTCTGAATCTGGATACCATTGTTGACAGGATTTCCTGATCATCACAAATCATGGTTTAAATTCAATCCAAATATCACAAGGGCAACAATGATGAATCCTCTTTTTTTCATGGGAGAATGTTTTGGTTAGCGCGGACAAAATACTACTATTTTTGGTCTGTGTTCTTCCCTGAACCCGGGATGAATAATCCAGCAGGATCGGAACCCATCAAAGAGGATTTCAGAAGAAGCGGGGTGGCTCTTTCAAGCCTCCCGGCCTGGGCTTTGGATATCAGGGGGAAGTGATTCACCTTATCCAGGAAGTAACCGATATCTTCCAGGTCATCCATGGTGGTTCTCCATTCCATACGATTGAACCGGTTCAGGCTGTACGGTAGGGAATAGGCCCGAAGGGACTTATCCCCCAGGGTATTGAAATAGAGGTCGAAATAGGACATGGCAAGCTCCCTGAGGGTCCGGTAAACAGGTTCGCGATAGCGCAGGGTGGTGAAATTCGACTTGGCGATACCACCCCAGCACCCATCCTGCTTAAATACAGCGATGACATGGTCGTCGTCATTCATGGCCTGAAGATCGAGCAACAGGGGTGGCCTGCCCTGATATTCCAGGCAGGCAGCCGCAAAGATGGCCCCCTCCAGGCAATGCGCCCTTCTGTGTTCAAGGACATAACGCGGCGAACGGGTTTCTTCCGTGGCGTTGTAATTGCATTCATCCAGGAACTGCTGGATTCTAAAGGGTGTGTCAAGGCTATTTAAAGCCTCCGTTTCAGTTCTGGTCCAATATTTCTCGGCCGATTTCATTCAACATCAGTGTCTTGGTTCAGGAGGTTGCAAGTTTGGATTTTTTAACCGGATATACAATGGCCGAATATCTCATATCTCTTCTCACTCAGGTACAGTTATATGAACACCCTCATCATCACCGACAAAAATCCCAGGTTGTCCTGCCTGTTATAAAAAAGTTTCGCTATAGTTGTGAACTGTACATACGAATTAATAGAATGTTTAGTTCCCCTAAGCACAATCAGGATATAGTTTTATCCATTTACAAGGACAAACGGTCAGTTTTTCGCTTGAAAGATATCGCTTTGTTGGTAGGTGAGACGAACTTTCAATCACTCAATAAGAAGCTGAACTACTACGTAACTACAGGCAAATTATTGAATCCAAGAAAGGGTGTTTCAGGGAAATTGAAAACAGGAAACGGAAGCGAATCTCTTCAGGTTTATTTTGAGAAGGTCGTTATAGATGTTCTGATTTTTTCCGGTGGTTTCAGTTCTACTCTTTTTTACTATCATCCAGCTTTATGATGGTTGGTAAAGTAAATTTAAACTCACTGCCTTTCCCTACTTCACTCTCAACCCAGATTATACCACCATGTTTTTCGACGAATTCTTTGCAAAGTAGCAATCCTAATCCTGTTCCTGTTTCTTTAGCCGTTCCTTTTGTGGTCAGAACTTCTGATATATCAAAGAGTTTTGCCAGATTTTCTGGTGGTATTCCCATTCCATTATCCGAAACCGATATTGTTACGTTTTCAGAATTCTGCTCTGCATTAATATTTATTACGCCACCATTATTTGTAAACTTAATGGCATTCGAAACAAGATTTCTCATTACCGTTTTCAACATATCAATATCAACATAAATATTTATCTCGTCTGATAGAGTACAATTGATTGTAATGTTTTTTGCATAGGCATTTGGACTGAGAATTTCAAGATTATTCTTACAAATATCTTTAAACTTCAAATTTTGTGGTTTGAAAGGAATCTTGCCTTGTTGTGCTCCTGCCCACATCAATATGTCTTCAAGTAAATCATATGTGGTGCGTGCCGTTTTATTAATTTGGTTTGCGAAATTCTCAATTTTATCAATATCATATTTGCGAATGTTTTTTGTTAATAGTCCGGATAAACCCAGAAGGTTGTTGAAGGGACTTTTTAAATCATGTCCGAGAATTGATATGAATCGGTCTTTGTCTGCATTTAGTTGATGTAGTCTTGTTTCACTTTCTTCTGCTCTTAGTCTTTCGAGATTATAGTTTTTGTGAACAAACCTGATAATTATATATATAAAATAAGAACAGATAATCAATGTAATGAGATTCTGAATCCAACGGTCGTTTTCAGTTGGAAAGTCTATGATTATATCCGGTCTGTATAACTGAATAAGAAGAATTAAAATGTTTACAAGTATGAAAATAATAATAATATATTTCTTGATTTTATTTGGAACCACTAATATTCCAAGGATTAATATTACTAATGCAGGCATTATATTCGACCCATTAATGCCACCATTAAAAATCCAAATAGTTGAAATTCCTAATATTGCAATTATAGTAACTGGTGTAGCAAAAGGGTAAAATATGTTTTTAAATCTGACAAAATAGTAAATGACTATCAGAGAAATAGATAAAAAGATTGGTATTATTACTGTAATTGCTGAGGATGAAAGAATATAATTGACTATTGCACCTAAGATACTAATCAATATTCCAACGATACTTGCAGAC
>Ga0315535_1000318_pt1 | contig 33620 bp, 33 predicted proteins | sample SalMarSW160220MG_2_FD_203092 | JGI IMG/M metagenome (GOLD analysis project Ga0315535, IMG submission 203092) | Salt marsh sediment microbial communities from the Plum Island Ecosystem LTER, Massachusetts, United States - Salt Marsh Sediment SW1602-20 ... | reverse complement strand
TACGGGAAGAGGAACGAAGCGCCGGCTCTTTCCTCGTTGTTCCAGCATCAGGCGAGCGAGATCGAGCATGCTGATCTCCTCACCGCCGCAAAATGCGTAGGTCTTGCCGTAAGCGAACCGGCATCCGGCCAACTTCAACAAACCATCCATCAAATCGTCCAGATAGACCGGGTTCTTCAGGGCCCGCCCGCATCCGACAAAGGGCACCACCGGAAACTTCATCAGGTAGTCTAAAAACAGCGCAAATTCCTGTCCTCCTTCCCTGTCGTACACCAATGTCGGGCGAACGATCGTGTAACTCATTCGGCCGTTGGCGGACACCAGGCGCTCGCACTCGCGCTTCGAGCGTGAGTAGGGAGTAGTGCGCGGATAAACCACCGATGCGGAAGAGATATAGATGAAGTGTCCAACCCCGGCCTCGCCGGCTCCGGCCAGCATGTTGCGGGTGCCTCCGATGTTGACAAGCTGGTAGGCCCCGGGGTCGCGACTCAAGATAACCGCGGCCAGGTGGTATACGGTGTCAATACCGTCAAATATCCCGGCTAACGAGTTCGGCCGGGTAATGTCGCCGCTGACGATCTCGCACTCTGCGCCGTCGAGCCGCGAAATAAAAGGATCGTCTGGCAGAACCAGCGCCCGGACTCTGTGCCCCCGTTCGACAAGCCCGCGAACCAACCTGGCGCCAACCGTGCCCGACGCCCCGGATACCAGCACATGCAAGCTCACCCGATAACTCCCGTGCCCAGAGAAATTGACGAACGAGCATGTTTTGTATCATTAAGCCGCCGCCGATTCCAGAGTCAAAGATCCTCTCTTTCGCAGCGGGCCGAAAAATGGTATCTTTATTTCATTGAAGGGAGATCCGAATTGCCCGCATCCCTGAAGTATTTGTGCATTCTTGCTTATGTGTTTCTTCTCGCGCTGCTCGCTCCGCGAGTCGCCTGGGGACAAGCCGGCATCAGCGGAACCATCCTGCAACTCAGCGGCGACAAGCGGGTCAAGATCGTCTGGCAGCGTGATACTACGCCTGCCGGCGACAACGTCTTCGGCGGCGCCAATGTTTTCAGGCTGATGGGCTACGACACCGACGACGATGCCATCCGGACAATACAGAACAGCCTGGACGACTACACTAAGCCCCTGTTTACGCACGACGGAAGCCGGATCGTTTACTCTGACCGCGTTGAACGCAAGGTGTTCGTCTGCGGCTGGGACGGCAGCGGCATCCGCCAACTGGCTTCCGGTTTCGCCGGTGCCGTCTGGTTCGATTCTGCAAGCTCCAAGGAGTGGGTCTATTTCCAGGAGGGTGGCGACGGAGACAACAATCCATTGCCCGTCAAGCGCGTCAACCTGGACAATACCGGCGAGATCGAACTGGTTTGGGACGATAGCGACACCAACGCCTACTGGATGTCGATCTCATCGGACGGTGCCCGTATTGCAAGTTCTTGGCCATGGCCGCAGTGCGGCGCGAGCGTGCCGGCCTACGACGGTTCCGGAGGGGGAACAATCTACATTCCGGACAGCGGCTACTACACTACCGGCTGCTGGACCACGATCACGCCAGACACCAGCTACCGGGTTGGAGTCTTCGACGGTCCGCACAGGGGCTGGCAGGTCTGGGACTGGCCAGTGGGAACCATGCGCCTTCTGGATCTGCACTCGGCCCCGGGCATCGACGGCTGGGAGATCTATCATCCCAAGATGTCGAACAACCCTCGTTTTCTGGCCATTACCGGCCCTTACAGCAACGGCACCATGGGCGACAACAACATCGGGGCCGGCGGGACGCAGATCGAGATCTACCTCGGCAAGCTGGATACCGGCTTCAGCCAGGTGACCGACTGGGTAAAGGTGACCAACAACTCGCAGGCCGAATTCTTCCCCGATGTCTGGGTCGATCCCGGAACGAGCAACCAGGTGAGCATCGACTCGTTCAGCGTGACTCCGAACCAGATCGTCCAGGGCGCCAGCGCGACACTCGCCTGGCAGACGACCAACACCAGCACGGTGTCGATAAATCAGGGCATCGGCACGGTGGCGGCCGACGGCTCGCGGGATGTCTCTCCAGCGGCCGATACGACTTACACTTTGACCGCCGATGGACCTGGAGGGCCGGTCACCCGTCAGGTCTCGCTGAGCGTCGTCTCGTTCTCGCTGCCGGCGGCCATAAACTGCGGAGATGGTACGCCGCTGGTCGCCGGTTGGGCTGACGAGGACGTCTTTCGCAGCGGCGGTGAAGAATACGATTTCACAGGATCCGTGGATATCAACGGCCAGCCCAACGCAGCCCCGGCCGACGTCTATCTGACCTGCGTGCATTACGATCATTCCTACTCGTTTCCCGTACCCAACGGCAGCTACACCGTTCGGCTTCACTTCTACGACGCTGTCGGGGCGAGCGGGCGGGCCATGGACTACACCATCGAGGGCGTTCGGGTGCTAGACGATTTCAGCATCACGGCCGCCGCGGGTGGAGGCGGCAAGGCGTTGGTGAGGGAATTTCCGATCGAGGTGACGGACGGCGACGGCCTGCAGATCGTGGCCGAGAAAGACCAGGGCAACGACGCCTTTGAGGCGGGTATCGAAATTCTCGAAGGCTCCACAGACGATCAAGATCCAGTTGTAGTCATAGACAGCCCGACAGATGGGGCCGTACTTAGCGGCGATGTGGCCGTCTCGGGCACGGCCACCGATAACGTGGCCGTATCCCGGGTGGAAATCAGCTTAGACGGCGGCGCCTGGGACATGGCCGTGGGCACGGATGCCTGGAGCTACACCATTTACCAACTGGCGCTCTCCGACGGACCGCATACCATCACCGCCCGGGCCACCGATACATCCGGCAACCAGGGCTCGACGTCAGTCCAGTTCAGCGCCAATAACCAGCCCTCGATCACCATCCTGTCGCCGGCCGGCGGAGAATCGTGGCAGGCAGGCGGCAGCGGACACATCCGCTGGACGACCGAGAACCTTTCCGACGTCACAATTCGTTTCTCGGCTGACGGCGGCGCAAACTACTCTGAGATCGTCCCCTCGCTGTCAGATGCGGATCCCGACTGGGGCGACTACACCTGGCAGATACCAAACGAGGGTACCGATCAGGCCCGGATCTTGATCCATGGCTACTTCGACAGCAGCGTAAAAGCCGAATCGAACCTGTTTACCATTGTGGTCGCGGGCAACCCGATAATCGACTTGCTGACTCCACAGGCGGGAGACAGTTTGACCGGCGGCGATACGCAGTCTATCAGCTGGAACGCCACAGATGTCGAGACGGTGGTTCTGGAGTACTCGCTCGATGGAGGCTCGAATTACTTGCCCATCAGCACTCTCACTCTCGGCGATCCCGCCTGGGGCGATTTTCAGTGGACTGTTCCCGATGCGCAGAGCGAGATGGCCGAGGTCAGAGCGCGCACACCCTCGGGAGACGTGCAGGATGTATCCGGGCTGTTCAGTATCGAGCCCAAGCAGGTTGCCTCCGGCGACCTCGAGCTGAGCAGCCTGAAAATCTCGGGCAAGGTTTCGGCCGGGGCAGGCACCGTCTCCCAGGTTCACCTGGGCGGGAAAACATTTCCGGTATCGGCCGACGGCACGTTCGAAGCGCAAATCGATCTTGCTCCCGGCGTCGAGATAACGAACCAGACAATCGAGAGTGACGACGCATCCATACAGCGCCTGTTTAGCCTGGAGATCAAAGACGCCCAGCCCCCGATCGACGGCCTGCTGGTTTCGGCGGAGGACCTACGCGCTTTCGTCGGCGGACGTTCGGGTGTCCTGGTTTGGGTGGACGCCGGCGGCGCAGTCAAGGTTCTCGACTTCCGCGTACAGAATCCAGAGGTACAAACGCTTTCCGGATCTCTGGATTCGGTCAACCCGCTGATCTCCCCGGACGGCACACGGGTGGTTTACAGCCAGGGCCGGCCCAACGGGCCAAAGAACATTTTCGTAAGCACGCTCGACGGCAGCTCAGCAGGGCAAGTCGCCGCGGGCGACGTGGGTTATTTCAACTTCAGCAGCGGAGAAGAATCCATTGTCTACTGCGACTGGTCAGACAAGAGCGAAAACGGCGCAGACGGAAAAACATACAGGCTCGAACTGACCCCTGGCGGCGTCACTCCCTTGGGAGATCCGGTCGAGCTGTGTTCCCGGGCCATGGACGCCGGCCCCGACAAGGAACTCGGCTGGCTGGGTCAGGTTTACGAGAACTTGTGGGCCTATGACCTTGCCAACCAGAAAGATTATCCCACTGAAAAATTCTTCCTGCTAAGCGGCGCCGTCGCCGATCACCAGACTTGCAATGGATCGATGGCGCCCGACGATAGCGCCCGCTTGATGTGCCTGGTGATACCCCACGACTACGTGCGTATATTCTCCTATACGACATCCAGCGACGACTTCCGGCAGACATCCGAGTTCCGTCTGCCCCAGGGAATGACTGAGTGGGAATTTCCCGAATGGTCGACCGACCCAGGATATTTCACGGCCATCTTGAGGGCCAGCGACTTGCAAAATCGGCTCTTTATTGTCAAGGTTGATGAGGGAGACTTGGTGCCCGAAGTTCTGCAAATTACCGACAAGCAAACGGGCGCGACTTACAGTCACTTGTATCTGGAACCCTAGAATGGAGAAGTGGATGAAGACGGGTTGGAGTCTTTTTCTCTTGGCGCTTGCAGCGTCCCTTCTGTCTATGGGCTGCACGGGCACGATCTATCCCGAGGACGGCGGACAGCAGACTCCCACTTTCCTGATAAATTCGATTGAGTTGGCTGGTACGACCATCGATGACTGCAATGTAAGCGTGGCCGAAGTTACCGACGACGACGGTGTGGACGACAAATCCTGGCAGGCGGCATTCAGCCTGGATGACGGCGGCGATCCCCAATCGCTGCCAGCCGATGACGGAAGCCGCTGGGAACAAACACTGATGATCAAAGCCACTCGTAAATCGGACGGGCAAATTTTTTACAAAAAGGCGACTATCACGCTCTACGCCGGGTCTTCCAGCGGTCCTTGACAGCCGGTAAACCTTAGGTGATAAGAGGATAACTCTCAACCAATGTGAGGTATAACCGTGCGCTTCAGATTTTCATCGCTCAAGGGAATGGAGGTCCTGGCGGAAAAAGAAGGCAAGCTGCTGGGATCCGTGAAAAGGCTGCAAATCGACTCCAGACACAAGACAGCGCTCGGGCTGGTATTCAAGGCCCGCGGCCTGGCCAAGGAGCGCTGGGCCAAGGTCGCAGACATCCTGCGGGTCGGAGAAGACGTCGTCTTCCTGGACGCCAAGAAGTCCCAGCACGAAGACGCACCGGCCGGACGCGATGTCAGGGATATGCTGGGCCTTCCGGTTACCTCGCTGGACGGCAAGCGCCTGGGTGCGCTTGATGACGTGGTCGTCGATACCGACGACTGGGATGTTGTAGCGCTTGCCCTGGACAACGGCGGCGAGGTGGATCTGACCAAGGACGCTGTTCTGGGAGAAGACACCATCCTGCTGCAGAAGGGCGCCTACGATCAGGTACGTCGCGGCAAAGCGGCAACCGGCGGCGGTTTTCTGTCCCGGGTCTTCAGCCCGGAAGAACCGGCAGCCGCAGTCAAGAAAAGCCCGCCGGCAAAGAAACGCAAGCCCGCCGCGGGAGGAAAAAAGCGCGCGCGGCGTAAATAAAGCAAACGCTCTTGACTTGCTCGATCCCAAAGGAGGGGTATCATGTTCAGACAACTTCAGGAAATTCGTGGGATGCAGGTGGTGGCTCTTTCCGAGGGCCGAGCCATGGGCCTGGTGCAGAAGATTTTTCTCAACCCGGGAAAGAAGCGCGTTTCGGGCATGCAGATCAAGGAGTCGGGCTTCGGTGGCCAGGAGAGTTGGGTGGATGTGCGCGATATCGAGAAAGTGGGAGAAAACGTAATCTTCGTCACCCGGGCCGGCGCTTGCAAGGCAAAGAACCCGGTCGGCCGCAGCCTGAAGGACATGATGGGCATGCAGGTGGCAACCAAGAGTGGCAAGATTCTCGGCTCGCTGGTAGACGTCGAGATCGGTCCCGACTGGCAAGTGAGCGAGATCAGTTTATCGGAGAAGCGAGTCGTCGAGATCGATCCCCATCAAGCGGTTTTCGGCGAGGATGCCATCATACTGCGGGCCGACTCGGCCACGCGAGTGCGGGCAGCGCCGCGAAATAAGGCGGGTTTCTTGGCTCGTGTGTTCGGCATAGAGGCGGTACAGGAAACGGCCGGCGCCATCTCGCGGGCCGAAAAAGCATCCGTCCCCGCGACCCGCCTTTCCAAAACGGTATCCGTGAAAACTCCCAAGAAAACCCGCCGGAAGACTCGCAAGAAAGCTGGGAAATAACTCAGTAGCCCAACCCCAACAATAAAAAGCCCAGTGCCAGTCCCAGCACCAGATTGAAAGCCTTGATCGTCAGCGAGTCGCGCACGCTGACCGAAAGCAACGGCAACATACCGTGCCCATCCTGGACTATGGCGCTGGTGAGCAGGACCGAGAAGGGCACAGCTCCATCGGCGAACAGGAAGACGAACAGCAGGTGCGGACCCGAGTCGGGAATCAAGCCAACCAGTGCGGCAACCACGAGCACCCAGGCCATGTGGCCCGAGACGACCTGCCTAAGATCCACAAACTGACCAAGCAATGCAAGCAGCAGCAAAGTGCCAAGCGTCCAGGCGAAGATCCGCGGCAGATGCTTTCTGGTGATATGCTCGACAATGTGTTCCGCCAGGTAGTGATCCGGCACCGTGGAAATCACGAACAGGCCGACTCCGAGCAACAACAATATTGCTATTCGTACCCAGTTCCACTCATCCGGGCCAACCAGGCCTGCGATTACCGACCCGACCGCGGCTAGCATGACCGCGAGATACACCGCTCGCGATGGGCTCGTGCGTAAAAGTGGCCAAGCCATGCCAGGCTGAGGCCACACCCGGCAGTCGATCTCGTCCATGTGATGCATCTGTTCTCGGCACTCGGCACAGGCGACAATACCCAGGCGACCGGCCAGTTTGTCCACCAGCCAGCCGTAAACCACTCCAACAAAGAACAAGATGGCGAACAGAGCCAAGGCCGTGCGCGGAAACTTCGCCAACATGACAAAGGCCGCGTCACCCGAGGAGGCAACGAAGCAGCCCACCATGGCTCCCAGCCCGAGCATGCCGCGGATATACAAGGTCACCGACAGGAAAGCCCCCAGGCAACCGGGTACGACACCCAACAAGCTCGATACCAAGTACTGCCTGTTCCCCCGTCCCTGCAGTATCGTCGTAAGTCGCCCACGGGTGAGGATGTTAAAGTAATCCACCACCACCATCATCAAAAACACGAACAGACTGATCCCGGAGGCCTCGAGCAAGACCTGCAACAGGGTTTGCATCGTAATGTTCATCGAAAACAAAGTATGCACATGCAGGTTGCTTGTCAATTAGCCGGCAGTGTTACAAAATGCTCGAGTAATTAATATCGTCGGGAGGCGGCATGGCCGCAGAGACAATAGCCGATCTGTTGGGAATACGCTATCCGATCATACAGGGCGGCATGGCCTGGTGCTCGGGCGCCAAGTTGGCCGCCGCTGTTTCCATGGCCGGTGGCCTGGGAGTAATCGGCGGCGGCTCGATGGACTCCGATCTTTTCGCCGAGCACATCGGCAAGCTGCGCGCCGCCACCGACAAACCGTTTGGAGTGAACATCCCGCTGACTTTCGCACAGGCACAGGGATTGGCAGAAGTAGCCCTTGATGAAAAGGTTCCGGTAGTCTTCATCTCGGCCGGCTCGCCCGCAAGATACACCACGCGCTTCAAGGACAACGGATCGATAGTGCTACACGTGGTAAGCACGCCGGTCCAGGCGCAAAAGTGCGAGCGGGCCGGCGTCGACGGCGTAGTAGCCGAGGGCTTCGAGGCCGGCGGGCACTTGAGTCACGAGGAACTGACCAGCATGGTGCTCGTCACTCAGGTAGCAGACCGAGTTTCCATACCGGTCATTGCCGCCGGTGGAATAGCCGACGGCAGGCAGATGGCGGCCGCTTTCGCTCTCGGAGCCGCCGGAGTGCAAATTGGAACGCGCTTCGCGCTGACGAAGGAAAGCTCCGCCCACCCCGACTTCAAGCGGCGCTGTCTGGAAGCCGGGGCCACGGCCACTCTGGCTGTTTTGAAAAAACTCTCGCCGATGCGCATGCTGGAAAACTCGTTCCGCGAGAAGCTGCAAGAGGCCGAGGCCCGCGGGGCCTCGGAGAACGAGTTGCTGTCCATGCTGGGAGAAGGCCGCCCGCGCCTGGGCATGTTCGCAGGCGACCTCGAACAGGGCGTGCTCGAGATCGGGCAGGTGGCCGGGATGATAGACGACCTGCCCAGTTGTGCCGAGGTGATCGAGCGCCTTGTGGCGGAATACAGGGAGACATGCGCTTGCTTGCCCGCTCTCAGCCAACAGTAATGGCCTCGATGATTCTTTCCCGCTCGGCCGACAGTCGACGCTGTGCTCGCGGCAGCACGAACAGGTAGAAAAATAATCCCACAGGCAAAAGAGCGGCCATGGTCAGCCACAAGAGCACTAAAGAGCCGCCCGAAATTCCTATGGCGGTCATCACCAGCACCACGCAGGCGCCCAGCGCAACCAGCATCCAGGCGAAGCTCGCACCCACCGGGCGATCGCGCCGTGAGAGGTCGAAATGGAATCTGCGCGGGTTATTTATCGACAACAGATTGCCGGTGCCCAGGGCGACCAATAGCCCAAACGGAAACGCCAGGCAGGGCAAAGCCATTCCATGCCGCGGGGCGTCGGGGACGAAGAGAAATAACAAGATACCCAGTCCGACAAACTGCACCAATGCCAGAAGGCCATGAGCCAGGTTACGGCCGATGAGCCAGTGCCGCAGACTCGCGGGCAAGAGGAACACTTGTCGGACACCATAGCCGTCGTATCCGAAGCCGTTGGAGAAGAACTGCCCGGAAAGCACGGCTAAAACATAGAAACCCAGCACCGCAAGCAGCACCGCGAACCAGGCGTCACCCCACAGGTAGAGAAACAACTGCGGCGCGCCTATCACTTTCAGCAGAATCAACAGAAAGAACGGCACGGCAAAAAGCAGCCGGGCCTTGGGATTGCGGAACAGGGTGCGAAGTTCCTTTATAAAAACCGCCCAGAGAGTGTCCGAAATAAACGATGGCCTGACTCCGGCGCCCGTCCAGGAGTTGGGATCCATTCTCCGGGCGCGCGACGGCAGCAGCCTTAAGCCCCTGCCACCGCGATAGAAGCGTTTCAGCAGCCATAATCCAAACAGCCAAGCCGCACCGCCCACTGATAACATAAGCGCCGCACAGGAGTACAACGCTCGCGGCTCCGCGGCCCGGGCCGCCGCCAGGCCCACCGCCAGCCAGCCCGGCGGCGTGCTTCCAAGCGCCCGGGCTGTGTTGACCAGCAAAGCCATGTCCTGTGGGGTCGAGCCGAATGCAGAAAGGCGCCCGAACAGCCATGAGGCATCGACCGGAGGAATGAATGCCGCAAGTCCCAGAAACACCAGAAAGCCGGCGAACAAGAATTCACCCGAGCGCCTGGAGGTCATCAGGTTGAGAAACAAGTTTTGCAGACAGCGGCCGCAGGCCACGTTCATCAAGACATAGGCGCTCATTAGTCCCAGCGTCGCCATCCAGCCGGGCGCAAGCGTCTGAGAAAGACCGACGCCTGCACCGATCAGGGCCGGGTAGAAGAACAACACCGAAGGCTCGAAAAGCGCAGCCAGCGTCTGGACCAGATACAGACGCACAGGGCGCACCGGGTAGCAAAAGAAACGCCCCAACTCGTAAGCCTCGTCGACCTGCGCGGCGATCACCGGCCAGATGACCCAAAAGAGACTCACCAGGAAGGTGAACATGCTCAAAGCGAAAGCCATCCAGACCGGGCTAGAGGCGATCTGAGGCAGCGCCCCAAACAAGAGATAGGCGCCGACCCCCAGCCCAAGCGATATCCCGAGAGCGAAAAGCAGCGCCACGAAAGTGCCCACAAGACCGCGCCCGGTAAGGCGCCTTACGAACAACCTGAAGCGCAACCCGGTCAAGAGGCCGATTGTCGCAAGCAATCCCGGCGACCGCCGTTCAGTCACTCGCCCGCCCTCCGCCGAGCCAGTCAGGCAGTTCTCGCGTGTCTCCCTCGTAACCCACGACCCGGTTGAAGACATTACTCAGCGACTCTCCGTCGGATTTGAGCTGCAGCATGTCGGCCTGGTAAACCAGCTTGCCGTGGTCGATGATGCCTACCTGCGTGACCAGTTTCTCGGCCACCTCGAGGATGTGGGTGGTCAGCAACACGGTAGCCCCCCTCTCGCACAACCCCGACAGAACGCGGCGAATTGTCTCTGCGCTCATGGCGTCGACGCCCTCGAAGGGTTCGTCGAAAAAAAGCAACTCTGGAGAATGAATTAGAGCGCAAGCAATGGCCAGCTTCTTGCGCATGCCGCGCGAATAATCGGCAATCAGCGTGTCGGCGTCGCGCTCCAGGTTGACAAGACCTAAAAGCGCAAGCGCGCGCCGGGCGGCCTCTTCGCGCGCGAGTCCGTACATCATTCCGGAAAAGACAAGCTGCTCGTGCCCGCGCAGCCTCGAGAACAGGGCGGCCTCTTCGGCCACTACTCCCATGCGCGCCTTGAACCAGGGATCGTCCGGATCGAGTTTCTTTCCCAACAGCTCGATTCGCCCGGCCGTCGGGCGCAGGGTTCCTGTCAACATGCCGACCGTGGTCGATTTGCCTGCGCCGTTGGGACCCAGCAGGCCGTAAAAGGTGCCGCGCGCTATTTCGAGATCGAGCCCGTTCACGGCGGTCGTGCTTCCAAAGCGCTTGATCGCTCCGAGAACCTTTATGGCGTCTTGTGACATATCAGGCGCAGCATAGCCGACTTTGGAGTTCTGGTCATCGGTTGATCGGCCGATGTTCACGGTGTATTATCTCTGGCAATTGTATTTGGAGGGAGACCTAATGAACAAAAGTGCGGATCTGCCGCATTACAAGCTCAAGCAATCCCTGCTCCACGCAAATGAATCAAAGCCCGGCGAGCTGAGTCGTCTGGGTCGGCGTTTTCTCGAGGAGGGCTGGCTGTGCGACGCAATTGATTTTTTCAAAAAAGCCGAAGATCTCGAGGGCCTGGCGACGATCCGCAAGATATCCATTGAGGAAGGAGACGTCTTCCTGCTGCGCCAGTCCGTCAAGGCCAGCGGAGAAGCCGCCGGAGAAGATGAATGGAAGCAGATCGGAGATCGGGCGCTCGAACTCGGCAAACTCCAGTTCGCCCGCGAGGCGTTCCGCATGGTCGGTGATCGTAGGGCAATGGAAAAAATAGACAGGTTGCTCGAACCAGAGCCCGAAAAGATCATCGAGGCCGAGTTCGACGATGGAGATCAGCAGACATGAAATTACGTTCATGGACCTTTATGTCTGCCGTCAGCCTGGCCCTGTGCCAACCTGCTTGCGTATTTTTAGCCTTGGGTGAGAAACAGATTGCTGACTGCTCGGGAATATCTTTTGATAATTTCAACGGAAAGCGCTACGAACTGGTGCGCACCAAAAAACAAGATCACTCCAGGTGGCAAATCAATTTCAATATCACCAAGGATTGCGATGTAGACTACAAGCAGGATCTGACCGGGCTGGGTGTAAAGTCGATCGAGATTCGCGACTCGCGCTCGGCATCCGGAGCCATCGTGGTCATCAAGACCGTATTTGAAAACAAATCATCCGACGCCGTGACCTGCACGGCTCCCCTGGTTGAATTCGAGAGAATGGATTTTATCTGCCCCGAGCAAAAAGATCTTTCTTTCGCTCTGGTTCCCCTGGAATAGATCATTCCAGTTCCGCGAGGGTTCTTCTCAAGCCCTTTGCGACCGGCGGAAGCAGTGCGTACACGAAGACGGCTGCCGCCAGAAAGCCGCCGGTCACTATGGTCGAAGCGCCCAGCATGCGAACCACGAGGCCGTACAACCCGACCGAGGCGGCCAGTCCCCAGCTTATCACGCAGCCTGCAGTATAGCGGGTCAGAAAGACTGCCTGGCGGCCCAGGACCGGATCGACTTCCGCAGGCAAGCCCCAAGCGCTAAGCATCCCTGGTCCGGCCCGCTTGACACGCCCGGGATCCAGCAGGCGCCGCCGCGCGAGCGGCACGGCCGCCCCGAGCAGCAAAACGGCCAACAGGCCCAGGCCCGCTTCCGCAAACGGCAAATACGGTGATCTCAACCAGGCGGACGGTGCGCTGACAATCACACATACCCCGCACAACCCCAGCAAGAGCAGGGCTATCACCGAGTAAATCCAAAAAAGCGAACGTACTTGTCTCGAAAATATCTCATCCAACAGTGGATGCATTACATCTCTCGCCTGCCGGCCAAAGCGCGGCCAAGCGTACCGCTGCCGACGTACTCCAACTCGCCACCAACCGGAATTCCAGAGGCGATGCGGCTGATACGCAGGCCGAACGGTTCGATACGTTTTTTGAGATAAAGCGCTGTCGCTTCTCCCTCAACGCTCGAACTGGTAGCGATAATCAACTCCTTGACGCTTCCCGGCAATCTCTTGATTAGCGCTTCTATTCCTATCTGCTCCGGGCCCTTGCCGTCCAGAGGACTAAGCAGGCCACCGAGAACGTGGTAGAATCCATGGTACTCATGGCTGTTTTCGATTGCCATAAGATCTTGCACTTTTTCGACGACGCAGATCGATGTCTTGTCCCGCCTGGGATCCGCGCAAATGCGGCAAGGATTCTGCTCGCTGAGGTTACCGCATAACCGGCAAGGACGAACACGTTCGATCAGGTCTTCGACGGTGCGGGCCAATGCCCGGCCGTACTCCGGCGGTGCTGCCAGAATGTGGAAAATGAGTCGCTGGGCGGTCTTCTCGCCAACCGCCGGCAACTGGCGTAAAAGCGTGCTCATCCGGTCGATTACATCAGCCATCTCAAGTGCCTAGTCTGCAACCTCAGGAAAACAGTGTGTCCAGCCCGGGAATTTGAAACCCGCCTGTAAGCGATTTGCTGGCCTCGGCCGCCATTTCCTTGGCCGCATTCAATGCCTGATTGACGGCCGCCGTGATCAGGTCTTGCAGCATCTCGACCTCGTCGGGATCCACGACCTGACGCTCAATCTCAATCGCCAGTATCCGGCCTCGACCATCCGCCCGCACCTTGACCATACCCCCGCCGGAACTTGCCTCCACTATCCGGCGCGCGAGTTCCTCGCGCATCCGGGTGAATTGCTCCGAAAAAGCCTGGGCTTGGCTTAGCATGTCCTGCAGTCCGGGAATACTCATGAATTCCTCTCTTCCTTCGTCTTCACTTGTGCAACTTCGGCCCCGAAAATTTTTATCGCCTCTCTGACCATCGGATGCGACAGGGCCTGGCTGCGCTGCTCGTCCACCCTGGCCTGCCTGTCATCTTCCAGTGCCTGTGCCAGCGTCACGCCCTGGTCGGTCCGGTGGTCTTCCACTAGCAGGCGAGTTTCCTGGCCGAATAGTTCCCGGCAGTATTTCTCGAGTTCGCGTCTGTTACGTTCGGCTTTCATCTGGTCGGCGAAAAAGGAACCAGGCTCGAGCGCAATACGCACTTGTTCGGGAGTAACTTCGATTGGATAAGCGTGATTCAGCATCGAGCCCAACGAGGGCCGGCGCCTTGATACCATGGCCACCAGTTTTTGCCATTCCTTTGGAAAATCGTCCCTGTCGAGCATGGGTTGCTCAGAAGTTGGCTCGACGGGCTGTGTTCTTGGCGGCGGTGAAGACTTCTTCTCTCTGTTGGCGTTCGCGGGAGCCTTTCTTGCAGGAGGAGTGAACGCCGGCCTCACCGGCTTCTCCGAGTGGCCAGCGCCTCCTCCACGTCCTTGCCCGCCGGCCACATCGGCCCGTCCATTTCCGGCTTCGATTTCTCGTGAAAGCTCCGCCACGCGCTCCACCAAACTGCCGATCTCCACCAGTGGTTCTACGGCGGAAAGCCGCAGTAAAGCTGTTTCGAGCGTCAGGCGAGGGTAAGGGCTTCGCGATAACTCCGAAAGCGCCCGCACAAGGACATCGAAAAGCTGGTGCCAGCGCAATACTTCTGCCTTGCCCGCCTGAGTGCGCAATACGACACGCTCATCTTCCAGTGCATCTACCAGCGAAGCGGGATTTTCAAGCGAGCGGTAGAGAATCAGGTTGCGAACGTGCCAAAGCAGTCCTTCGAGAAATCTCTTCAGGTCGTGCCCCTCGTCGAAGAGTTCCTCTACCAGGTGCATCAAGTCGTCCGAGCGCTGCTCGATCACGCAATCAACTACCGTTGCAAACAGCTGACTGCGGGCCAGCCCCAGTGCGGCGTAGACCTGTTCAGCCTCAATCTTGTCTCCCGCGAAAGCCAATACTTGATCAGTCAGGCTTAAGGCATCACGCATCGAGCCTGCAGCTTCACGGGAAATTATCCGCAAGCCTTCGTCATCGACAACGGCGCCTTCGGCGCTCAAGATCTTCTGCAGGCGATCGAGAATGATGCCGGAAGGAATGCGCTTGAAATCGAATCGCTGGCAACGAGAAAGAACGGTAAGCGGAATCTTGTGCGGTTCCGTGGTAGCGAAAACGAATTTGACATGCTCCGGCGGTTCCTCCAGCGTCTTCAGCAACGCGTTGAAGGCGCTGGTCGAAAGCATGTGCACCTCGTCGATGATGTATATTTTGAAGCGACTCCTGGCCGGCAAGTAACGCGAGTTCTCTCGCAGGCTGCGCACGTCATCGACGCCCGTATTCGATGCTCCGTCGATCTCGAACACGTCGGGGGAATTGCCGCTCGTAATCTCGCGGCAGATTCCGCAGCTATTGTCAGGATCGGAGGTCGGACCCTGTTCACAGTTGAGTGCTTTGGCCAGTAGGCGCGCCACTGACGTCTTGCCTACGCCGCGAGCGCCGCAAAACAAGTAGGCGTGAGCAACACGGTCTGTTCGAATGGCGTTGCGTAGTGTACGGATCACTCCTTCTTGACCTACTACCTCATCGAAGGTCGACGGGCGCCATTTTCTAGCCAGCACGAGGTAAGACATGTATGCCCCGGATAATCAAGAGGGACGGCCAGGCAACCCTGCATCACACGGACAATGATGCTACCGCTGCTCCCTTCCGGGCCTGACGGAGTTCGCAACCCGCCGTTGTACAGGACCCGGCCGTCCCAAAACGTAATACTAACGGAGAGAGAGGGATTCGAACCCTCGGTACCTCACGGCACACACGATTTCCAATCGCGCCCCTTCGGCCTCTCGGGCATCTCTCCATTCAAGACTCCACACCCGATCTCAAAAATCACTTGGCCGGCAACGGAGAGAGAGGGATTCGAACCCCCGGTACCCAAAGGGTACACCTGCTTTCGAGGCAGGCGCCTTCAGCCGCTCGGCCATCTCTCCACATTAACGCATCTCACTTTCGCCCCGCCGCAAACGGAAGAACGATCTCAACAGTTCGGCCGCCCGCTCGGCACCAATACCCTCTCTCACCTCGATTAGGTGGTTAAGTCTGCTATCGGCAGCTAGCTCGAAGAGGCTCAGCACAGCTCCTGCTTTCGGATCCCGGCATCCGAACACCAGCCGATCGATACGGGCAGACAACATGGCACCAATACACATGGGGCACGGTTCGAGTGTAACATAAAGCGTGCAACCCCAAAGCCGCCAGCGATCAAGTTTGGCGGATGCTTGCCGAATGGCAATCATCTCGGCATGCGCAGTTGGATCCCGTTCGCTTTCCTTGCGATTTCCTCCCCGACCGACCACTCGACCATCGAACACGACCACGGCACCGACCGGAACCTCGGCCGCCTCAAAGGCACGAGCGGCCTCATCCAGTGCTTCTTGCATCCATGCTTGATCGGTTTCGTTCGCCATCGCGGTCCTACGCGCCCAAGAGGATTCGAACCTCTGGCCTTCGGATTCGTAGTCCGACGCTCTATCCAGCTGAGCTATGGGCGCAGAATACGGAGAGAGAGGGATTCGAACCCTCGGAACACTTTACGCGTTCACTGGTTTAGCAAACCAGCGCCTTCAGCCTCTCGGCCATCTCTCCAGGTCAGTCGAGCATCCCCATCGGGGAAGCTTGCACTCTTTGTCAATGAACACACCCGGCCACAGGCCGCGAGCCAAACAAGCATTCGTGTCTAACACCACCACTACTACCTGTCAAGGCCGTGTACGGCAACAAAAAGTGGGCCTTCAAGGTGCCCGGGTGTCGGGGGGGATGGGGACGCACCCGAAAACGCAGGAAGGCCCTAAATTACTACAAATAATTGCCCGCCCCCCCACATTTATATCATCGAGCCCCGATTGTGTCGCGAAGTATGCGACGCTACCATTATGGTCTCAAAGCGCTTGATAAAAGTCAATCGGACCAAAGTCAAACTGCGGCTTGTACCCGGGGAAAAACAAACGGAGGGAGAGGGATTCGAACCCCCGTCTCCTTTCGGAGAAGCGATTTTCAAGACCGCCGCCTTCAGCCACTCGGCCATCCCTCCGTGCCAGGCCTATTTATACTTGATACGCGGCCACTGTCCAGCATTCATACTAACCATTTCACCCGGTCCGTGCTTGACAAGGTTGCAACACGCATGGTACGAAAAAAAAAGGAGCGAGGTCGATCGTCTATGAGGATGGTGTCAGCCGGCAGAACCGATGTGGGGGTAAAACGCTCCCACAACGAAGATAATTTTTTGACCTTACCCGATGAGAACGTCTACGCGGTGGCCGACGGGATGGGAGGCCACAGTTCGGGCGAGATCGCAAGCCAGATCGCCGTCGAGGGCATCTCCAACTTCTTCAAGGCCACCCGCCAAGACGAGGATATTACCTGGCCGTACAAGATGGACAAGAACCGGCCCTACGACGAAAACAGGTTTGTCATGGCCGTCAAGCTGGCCAACCTGCGAATATTCGAGGCATCCCAGCGCGAGGCACGTTACCGTGGTATGGGTACGACGGTTGCGGGCATGAATTTCCTTGATGGAGACATCTTGGTTGCTCACGTGGGAGATTCTCGAGTCTACCGCATCCGCAACAAGCAGATCACACAGATCACCGAGGATCATTCGCTGCTCAATGACTACATCAAGGCCAAGAAATTGACGCCCGAGGAGATCGAGAATTTCCCCCACAAGAACGTGATTGTTCGCGCCTTGGGAATGAAGGAAACCGTTTTAGTCGATCTTTCCCGGCACACTCTCCAGGAAGGCGACATTTACCTGGCTTGCTCCGACGGCCTGAGCGGTATGGTTACCGACGAGCAGATGCTCGATATCGTGATCAATGCGCCCGATCTCGAACAAGCCACCAAGACGCTGATCGAAATGGCCAACAAGGCCGGGGGCGTCGACAACATAACCGTAATTCTCTCGCAGGTAGAAGCTCTCTGACTCAGTTCCGATTTGCACTAACCACGGTCTTGCCCGCGATCACTGCACGCTGATGTGATGCACCTGCTTCAACCGAAGAGCCCGGCCACAGCACGCAATTCGAGAGACGGGCCCCGCGGCCTATGCTACAGCCGTCGCCCACGATTACCAGGGGGCCCAGTTGAGCGCCTTTCCCCATGTGTACGTTCTTGCCGACCAGCAGCGAATCCTCCCGGCCCGCGTGCCGGGGGAGTTCCACCTGCGTAAGGTGCGCAGCACCGGAAAGGATCGCCAGGTTGGCCTCCAGGTATGCAGGGGGAGTGCCCAGATCGAACCAGGGCCCCTCATCCAGAAAGGCTGCAACTTGCAGTCCCTGTTTGATCATTGCCACATAGGCCTGGTCGTTGATGCACGCGAAACCGGTGGCCGGCAGGAAATCGAACACCTGTGGTTCGAGCGCATGTACGCCGCAGAACATTACAGGGCGAATCTGGCCCCGCCCCTGAATGCGTACCTGCTTGAAGTGAACCAGGCGGCCGTCCTCGTCCATGCCGAGGGGAGTGTAACCGCAGTCGCCAGGCAGCGACCTTACCACCATTGTGGCGGCGGCCCGCCTCCCGCGATGATATTGCACAAGTTGTCCGATGTCGACATTGGTCAGGATATCACCGTTAATTAACAGGAAAGTATCCCCGTCCAGAAAAGAGCGCATGCGCATCACGCCCCCCCCCGTCCCCAGGATTTCTTCCTCGTGAGAGTATAAAATCCGCACTCCGAAATCCGACCCGTCCCCCAGTGCCGATTCGATCTTCTCTCCCAGATGATGCAGGTTTAACGCCACGCGCTCGACGCCGGCCCGCGACAGAAGATCGAGCGTGTAGGCGACAAGCGGCCGGTTGAGCAGCGGCACCAGCGGCTTGGGAAGAATATCGGTCAGCGGCCGCAGCCTGGTTCCAAACCCGGCCGCCAGAACCATGGCCCGAAGATTTACGGGGACACTCGGCGAACCGCTCATGTCTCCAGCTTTCGCTCCCAGTTGTATGCCTTGTCGGTAACGACACCCTCCATCCTCTGGATGCGCCGATTGAGTCGCTCGTACTGATTCTTAAGCCGTTCTACCGCCATGGAACGCGAAGTCGAGTACGAGTTGTAGAACTCCTCCTCCAGCCCGCTCTCGAGTGGAACTATCGGCTCGGGCGTCATGAAGTAGGCGGCCGCCAGATAAACCGCCACCGCCGGCCAGAATCCGGTGAAGATCAGTACCGCCACACCCACGATTCGAGTGAACTTCAGAGAGATATCGAAGTACTCGGCCACGCCCCGGCAAACACCAAGAATCAAACCCCGACGCGATCGGTAAAGGGTGCGCCGTTTTTTCCTGCGTCTAAAGCTCATGTCAGCCACCATCTTTCTCGCGGTCGAACAGCAGTGCCTCGAGCGTCTCAACTCGCTGCTCCATCCGCGTCAACCCGCGGTAGATCTCCTGTATCACGCGCGACTCTTGTTCCTGAGGGTCGGCGCCGTCTCTACCGCTCGTGCGCTCGCGCTTACCCCCCTTTACAATTTTCAATCCGATCAGCACGAAGATGCCCAGGGCAACGAACGCCGCGAGCGACGTGCCAAAAATAATGCCTATGACACTCTCAGGATACACTCTCGTCTCCCGTCTCAGATGACGGACTCTTCCGTCTGTAATCCAGAGCCAACCGTGGCCGGGAGTTTATCACTAAATAGCGCTCCTTGCGGAATCATTCTTTTTCGGCTTCCGCCTGGGCCTTAATTTCATCCAGTTCCCGTTCGACTTCCTCTTCTTCCTGCATGGCGCGAAAACGCTCATCCAGGCTCGGCTTGCGACCGTAGTTGACCAGTTCGGCCTCGGCCTCGACTCTGTCAATACGTTGCTCGAGGTGCTCGAAGCGGGCGAAGGCCCCCTGAGACTCTGCCCGTCTGATCTGGCTCTGCACGCGCCTTGCACCCATGGCATGAATGTGGCGCTGCACCAAGATCCTGTGCTTCTCGCGAGCTTCCGTAAGCTTCTCCTCGAGCTGACGAATGTCGTTCTGATACTGATCTACGAGCACATCGAAACCGGAAAGTTCGTTCTCTTGAATATCGGCTTGTTTGAGAAGGTAGTGCTTTTCACTAAGTGCCTCGCGAGCAAGATCCTCGCGATCTTTTCGCATCGCCAGCTTGGCTTTCTGACCCCAGTCTTCGGCCTTCGATCGAAGATCGTCGAGATTCCTGGACGCTTTCTTGCGAGATGCCATTACTCCAGCGGCGGACGACTTGATCTCGACCAGAGTATCCTCCATTTCGATGATCATCAGCTTGATTAGCTTCTCTGGATCTTCTGCCTTCTCAACCATCGAATTGATATTCGAGTTGACAATGTCCCTGAGTCTGCTGAATACGCCCATGGAAATACCTCCGTTGGTTCGTTCGTCGTCAGCAGCCAATCGCAAACTGTGGGCCAAATGACATCGTCCACTGAAACAGTTTGTTATTACAGAGTTTTTTGCCTAACAGGCTTGTTTACATCTATAGCGCTATATGGTAAGAACAACCAAACATAAGCTATATTTACCAATAATTAGTAGATATATCCACATGACTGACGAGAATACGAACCAGATACGAGAAGCAGTTGGAAGGTCGGACGCCTTCGTCGCCTTTCAGCAACAACTATCAAAAGTAGCCCCGGTGGAGAGACCGGTGCTGATCATCGGCGAACGAGGGACAGGAAAGGAGCTTGCGGCCACTCGCCTGCACTTTCTATCCCGCCGCTGGAACGCGCCGTTTATCACCCTGAACTGCGCCGCCTTGACGCCAAGCCTGATTTCTACCGAACTCTTCGGACACGAAGCGGGAGCCTATACCGGGGCACAGGGCCGCAGGGCCGGCCGCTTCGAGGCAGCCCATCGAGGCACACTATTTCTCGACGAGATCGGCAACATCCCGATCGAGGTCCAGGAGAAGATCCTTCGGGTGGTCGAGTACGGAAGCTTCGAACGCGTCGGCGGTTCGCAATCCGTCAACGTCGACGTGCGCATCATTGGCGCGACTCACCAGGACCTGCGCGCCCTGTCAAGCTCGGGTAGTTTCATGAGCGATCTTCTAGACAGGCTTTCTTTCGACGTGCTTTTCTTGCCTCCGCTACGCGAGCGTTTTGGAGACATTGAGTTGCTGGTCGCTCACTTCGCAACGTACATGGCTTCAGAGCTTGACCGGTCCAGGGCGCCGGTCTTCGCACAGGAAGCGCTCGATCTGCTCAGGACTCACCCGTGGCCGGGCAATATTCGTGAGCTGAAAAACGTGGTGGAACGAGCTGTCTACCGAACAGACGGCGATTTGATTACCGAGATCGAGTTCGATCCGTTCCGGTCACCGTACATGCAGCCGTCGGCAAACGAGCGGATTCCGGCCGAGATGGATCGTGATGACGAACCCGGCCCGCCTGATTCGTTGCCCGAAGCCATTCGTCAACTCGAAATCTCCAGGCTCAAAGAGGCTCTGTCCCGGGCGCATTTCAACCAGAAGAGAGCCGCCGACCTGCTGGGGCTCAGCTACCATCAGTTTCGCGGTCTTTATCGCAAGCACAGGCAAAACCTTCTGAAAATACAAGATCATGCCGTTGTCGATACCGAAAGAGAAAAACCTCGATGACTCGCTACGCAGCCCTGGATATCGGTACCAACTCCCAGCTTTTGCTCGTGGCAGAGAAAGACAGCGCTGGAGGTTTTTGCGATATTCTCGATCTGGCCGTGGTCACCCGCCTGGGCCAGGGGCTCGGGCATTCGGGCAAGCTACAGCCGGAGGCAATCCGACGTAACCTGAAACAGCTTGCAAAATACAAAGACATTCTGGACGACATGGGTGTCGAGCGGCTCGCGGCGGTCGGAACTCTTTGCTTGAGAAAGGCGCAAAACGCCTCAGCTTTCCTGAGGCGCGCCGAACTTGAGATCGGCATTCAGATCGATGTCGTATCAGGAGAAGAGGAGGCTCGCCTAACCTATCAGGGTGTCCGATCCGGGCTGCCAAATTCCTGCGAACGACCCTTGGTATTCGACCTTGGTGGCGGGAGCACGGAGTTTATTCTGGGATGCCGCGAGAAAGTGGTCCAGCGTCTCAGCCTGGAAGTCGGTGCTGTGCTTGCAACTGAGCGTTTTCTGCTTTCGGATCCGGCCCGGGCGCGCGAGATCTGCGCACTTTCCAGGCAGCTAACTCAGGAGGCGCTCAAGCCGCTGCAGATCTTCGGCGGCTACGACCTCCTGATAGGCGTGGGTGGTACGGTTACAACCTTGGGCGCCATGCACCTGAAGCTCGAAAAATACAACAAAGATCGCATCAATGGCCTGCTGCTAACGCGCCCGTTTGTGGCCGCACTAACTGAGAGACTGGGAAAACTGGATCTTGCCACCAGAAAAAAAATAATCGGCCTCGACCCCAATAGAGCCGATGTCATCCTGGCCGGAGCGCTTATAGTTCTGGAGGTTATGCGTCTCGTTGGAGCTCAGAGTCTGACCGTGAGTGATCGCGGTCTGCGACATGGCCTGCTGCATGAGCGTTTTGACAACTCAGCGGTATAAGATAGTGACTTGAAAAACCTTGACAGTTTTGTAGGCCCGGTGCTAATTTCCTGCAAATAAAGCAGATTGCGACGGCCGTGGCCACGAGATGAGGTTTCCTTTCATGAATTGCCGACGAATTGCTTGTTTTGTTGTGTTGCTTTCGGCCTGGGTCTTTGCTCGACCCTCGCTGGCCAACCGCTATGATCTCCACCTTGGGAATTTCATCAACGACACCTGTAGCGGAGAGTGTTCTCAGCAGCATTTCAACGATCTGATGCGAGAACTCGGCATGGTCACCGCTCCCATTTTCTTGTCTCCCGCGGAGACATTGGGGCTGAACGGGTTCAGCTTCGCCCTCGAGGGCAGCGTCGTTCCGATCAACAACGACGCCGATTACTGGAACCTGGCCAGCGAGGGCAAGCCGGGCAGCGTCTTGTTCATCCCTCATCTGCATGTCCGCAAGGGGTTGCCGTTCAGCTTCGAGGTCGGGGCTCAGCTTTCAATGGTTCCCGAGAGCGAGCTGTTTATCGTCGGGGCCGAGGTCAAGTGGGCCATGAACGAGGGATTCTATTTGATCCCAGACCTGGCCATCCGCTTCGCCGTGAACCATATTATCGGCTCGAAGGACTTCGAACTGACAAACGGCGGATGGGATATCTCGGTTTCCAAAGCCTTCGGCATCGGCGGCATGCTCAGCCTGACCCCCTATGCCGGATACAACATGCTCTTCATCCACGCCTCATCCCATGTCGTGCTCGATGCCACCGCCGCGATGGATCAGTTCGTGTTCTCCAAGGTCAACTGGAAGGACAACATGATTCACCGCTTCTTCGTAGGCCTGCGCCTGACCACATATATTTTCCAAATCACGCTTGAGGGACTGTTTTCCAACCAGGATCTGCACATGTTCAATTTCAAGCTGGGATTCGACTACTAGACCGCTTGAGATGGCGCCATCTTTACAGTTGAGTCAAGCATGCTGTTAGGCCTCTTCACGGCCAATGGCACGTCTTGTTTCGCGCTTTTTGCAGGGCTAGCGGTTTAGCCCACAGGGGACGTCGTAATTGCCTGGTTTCGCCGAACTGGTACTTATCCTGATCGTGGTGCTGGTCATCTTCGGCGCCGGGAAGTTACCACACATCGCCACTGCCATTGGAAAAACGATAGTCAAGATGCGCTCAAAATCAAACAAAGAACAAGCTAACCGAGAAGAAGGGGTGGAAAACCCCAATAAAGAGTAACGCTCAATTTCCCCTCTCGTCCTCACTTGCATCGCCCCGCACTTTCTTGGCCTGCAGCAATCTGTCTGCCTCGGTCCGCACCAAGGGATGGAGTGCTTTATCGTTTTTTACCATTCTAAGGTCCTTTCGCAGTAAGAACCCGACCAGCTTTATTGCCAGCTCGCTCGGCGTGTAGGGGTTGCAGACTAAAGCCAGGCGCACCTTGTAGCGTTCGCTCCAGCGACTGGAATATATCTCACGCTGAATGATGTCACGAGCCGGCCGCCGGGCGGCCAGGCGAACAACATCCTGCTCGACCAGACGCGGGTTTCTGAGCAGGTTGCGGACGACCGACGGATCACTATCGAGCAGCAGTCGATCGAGATACCCGCGGTCTTGCCCCCTTGCCAAATACTTGCGCATGCCCAGGGTGACACTGGACATATCGAGATCGGAAGGGACCTCATGCGACTCCAGGGGTCCACGCCGGGGCATGGCAACAGTAAGAAGGAGCTTGACGGCCTCAATTCCTTCGTCGGCCGCCAACCGGTAGACCTCGGCCAACACCTCGTAAAGATCGCCCTGTTTCTGCGCGGCCAGAACGGCCGCATGAATCGCGTCGAGTATCTCCATACAGGCATGGTCGCGATGCAGTATCCCGTTCTGCACGCGCGAAAAAAAGTTCAAAATATCTTGCGGCTCTGCCTGACGAAACCACTCAAACAGGACCTCTAAGCGCATGTTTGTTTCAGGCAGAGCCCGAAGGCGTTTGATCAACCTCGAGAAACCCTGCTTCAGATCAGCAATCATATACTAATTGTCTACTGTCGGTTTTCTGGCCTTGGGCTTCATGCGAACGAAGTTACCTCTTTTCTCAACCAAGACAGGGGCAGTGGCCGTATTAGTCGGGTCCTTTTTCTTTGTGGTCATCGCGCCTTCAGCTCGCTCGCTGGCTTCTTCCTCGGGAGTATCCGGTACAGGGGGGAGGCCCAGCAGTGGATCCGAACTCGTCTTGGCCTCGACTTTAAACTCCATATCACGCATTTTGTCGGGATGGTCAAAGAAGATTACCATGAATGCAGCCTTCCCTCCCGGCGATATGGAAGACTTTTTTTCCTGGCTGAGCTTCACACGATAGGCTGCATCCACCGCCGGACCATCCAGCATTAAAAAGACTTCTTCGGGTGTAAATGTCAATCCGACCGGCACGGTCTTGCGATCGCCGACATGTCCTCGCTTATCCATCAGCATAGCCGTCACGGTCACTGCTTTTTTTTCACTGTCAGTCTGGCTCTGAACTTCTCCCCATAAAATAAGCAAGGGGTGTCCATCCCGGTTTGGGTAGATCGTGTTGTCCATTTTTGTAACGACGAGTTCACCCGCGGCTACCTGAGAGGAGGATCGTCCGGTGAACGCCCGCACGTATGTGGACCACGAAGTCAAATCCGGCTTTCCTCCGCTGCGATACGCGACGAACAACAACAACAACATCAACAATCCAATTACCCCGAAGCCAACCTTATACAACCACAGGGAAGGTGGCCGTGCTGAAATACCATCCGCCCGCTTTGCCAAGGACATCGGGGCCGGCGGGGCCGTTTGCGGTGCTGCGGTTGCGCCGCCGTGCTCGGCCACAGTGGGGGCAAGCGTCTTTGTTTGTGCAGGCGGCTCGGGCAAATCTTCACCAGTAAGTCTGCCGTCCTCACCGAGTTGCAATCCAGAAGGTTCGGACTCGCCGCCGTCCGTGGAGGTGTCAAGCTGACCGAATGGATCGTTGTCAGTCAGGTCACCACCAAAAGCAGTCGTTGATTGATCTTGTGTTGCATCGAGGCTGGCAAACGGATCGGCACTTGGCGCTGTGTCAGGTACAGCTGCCGGGGCAACACTCGGTGCCTCACTAGCTGTGTCAATGGAGGCAAAAGGATCATCCGGAGCCGCGGGCGAAGAGCCTCCTTCCGGCCCCCCCCCGACTGCGGAGCCGATCGGCTCAGTTGATTGCAGGGGATCCGGCAAAGTCGCGAAAGGATCTCCGAGATCTCCGAACAGGTCGCTTGTAGGTTTGCCGACAGCCTCACCGGACACCGGATCCGAAGGAGACGAACCCCGTCCAGCATCAAGACCCTCTGTACTTTCAGCGACCGTCGCCGAGGGAGAATCCGAAATGTCGATCCCGGCAAATGGATCGTCCAGGCTCGGACTCGGAGCAGGTGCAGAAGACAAGGCCGGAGGCGCCGCAGGCTTTACTGGAGGTTCTGGCGGCTTGGCCGGAGGTCCCGCTGGTCTTACTGGAGGTTCTGGCGGCCTGGCCGGAGGTCCCGCTGGTCTTACTGGAGGTTCTGAAGGCTTGGCCGGAGGTCCCGCTGATTTTACTGGAGGTTCTGAAGGTTTGGCCGGTGGTGCCGGCGGCGCGGGGGGATTCGCAACAGGCACGGATGGAGCAGATCCTTCCGACTCGAGCGAACCCAAATCGCCAAACAAGTCATCAGAAAGGTCGGATTTTATCCCGGCCGGAGGTGGCGGTAGTTGTGGACCTATATTTGCCTTGTGCCTTGCCGCGGGAGGAGGAGGCAGGGGAGTCTTTGGAATTGCGGAAATTGGTGGCGACGCAGGAGCCTGCGGCTTGGGTGGCAGCGATGAAGGGGATGCCGCTGAAAACGATGGCGAAGGCTGCGAAAATGCCTTGGGTTCTTCTTCAGAATCCAGATCAATCTGATCGGCCAGGCTTTTGTTTCCAGTTCCTAAAAACGCCGGCGGAGGCACGGGGAACTTTGGGGGATTTCCGGGAGATTCCGGCCGGGTCGGTGCTTGCGCAACTCGTGTTGGCTTGGAAAAGATGTCGCCTTTCTTTGTTGCGACACTCGGTATGGACGGAGGTGATCCAGGGGGTGCCACTTTGGTTGGCGCCTTGAAAACAGAATCGGGTACGCCAAGGCCATCGGGCGCGGCCGGCTTTTTCTGCGTCTCTCCAGGGGATTTCGACTGCGGTTCGTCAAGCTCTGTCACGCCTTCCTTTTTTACCATGAACAAGTGCTTGCATTTGGAGCAGCGAACCTTGACGCCGCGATCTGTTACTTTCTCATCGGCTATCTTGAACTTGGTAGAACACTGGCCGCATTCGACTATCATCTTTCACTCCCGGATCGACCCATCATCCTCTTAAACATCGCTAGAATCAAGTATTGACATCCTGCCGCCAACGGGGGTAGGCAATGTAGGCATGGGAAATGATGAAAAGAAGAGTGTCCGGGTCATCAAGCGCTATACCAACCGCAAGCTATACGACACCAGGGAAAGCCGCTATGTCACTCTGGACGAGATTGCTGGTCTGGTAAAGGATAGCCAGGAAGTTCAGATCGTCGACAATCGCAGCGGCAAGGATCTAACCGAAGTCACTCTGGCACAGATACTTTACGAAGAACAGAAGAAACAAACGACGCGAATGCCCTTGAGCATGCTCAAGGAGATAATTCGTACAAGCGGCACATCGATATCAGATTTCATCCAGCGCCGCCTGACCCAGCCGGTACAATCTTTCAAGGAAGAAGCCGAACGCCGGGTTGACAAGATTGTTCGCCGTTCTGAAACAACCGTCGAGGAGAAGGCCCGCCAGGTGCGCGACTTCTTTTCCTCCACCCAGAAGGCCCTGGATGATTTCCAGAAGAAGCTCGGTATCTCCGCGCTGGTTGAAGCGATGGGCTCACGGGCAAAATTCAAAGAGCAGTTGTCCAGCCTGCGTGAGCGCATTGAAGAACTCGAGGCGCGCCTCAAGGACCACGGGTAGCCCTGGTCACCGACTATCTGCAACCGTAATTATTCACGCGATCCGCTGTTGATAATTTCTTTGGCCAGCGACTCGAGCATGTGTGCCCCACGCGACCAACTGGAATACTCCCAGATACTCTGGCCGTAACTTTGAGCCTCATCGATCTTCACGTTGAAGCCGATGACAGTCCTGGCTGTCCTGCCGGGAAAGTGGCTTTTCAGTTTGCGGATAATCTCATCGGCCAACCTGGTCGGGCGATAGAGAGTTGGCACAACAAGAATGATTTCCAGTTGCCGCTTGCCAAATTGATCGCGCATGCGGTCAACCGACTCGACGATCTCGGCGCAGCCGTCGAGGGCCAGAAAAGTCAGGTTCACAGGGACGACAATTTCTTCGCAGGCCAGCATGACGTTGGTGTTAATCAATCCCATGGAGGGAGGAGAGTCGTAGATGACATAATCGTACCCGGTCAGGTCTGCCATCTTCTTGGCCAGTTTTCGCTCGCGATCATCGTGCGTGGCAACCTCTACTGGGAAATCCGCAAGCGATTTGTTCGAGACCAGCACGTCCAGACCCTTGATGTGACTTTCACGAATCACGTCCTGTGTCCTGAGAGCTGGATTAATGAGCAGGTCACTCACACTGGGCGTCAGCTCTCTGACATAGAACCCCAGGCTCTTGCCCGCCTGTCCTTGGGGATCCATATCAACCAGTAGCACGTGCTTACCGTGATGGGCGATATAAGCCGCTGTATTAACGGACAAGGTTGTCTTGCAACTTCCGCCCTTTTCATTGATGAAGGCAATTCGTCGCATGCTCAGAAACCCGGTAACTTGTCGATGGTAAGATTCAGCTTGTGTCCGTGCAAACGACGCTTATAATTCTACCTGGTGGAAGTCAAGGAAAACAGGCTGATTTCAACAATCGGCACCAAGCGTCTGGTCTTCTTTACCGGAAAGGGAGGCGTCGGCAAAACCTCTGCGTCCGCAGCCTTCGGACTGGCGGCCGCCAGGGAGGGCAAGCGCGTACTACTCGCCGAGATCCGTTCAGCGGGAAAAATTCCGCCCCTTTTCGGAATCACTCCTTCCGGGAACGGCCCTTTATCACTTGAACAACGACTTGACTGGCGCAATCTAACCCCTGCCGATGCCCTCCAGATTTACGCCATGCGGATGCTGAAGTTACGCTCGGTTTACCGGGCAGTCTTCGAGCAGCGCACTGTGCGGCGCTTCCTTCGGGCAGTGCCCGCACTTTCCGAAATCCTGGTACTGGGTCACCTGGTGCACCTGGTCGAGCAGGACGATTACGACTTGATCGTCACCGACGCGCCCTCATCCGGACCGGGAGCGCTGATGCTCGGGGCCCCGCGCTCGGTGCTGAAAAGTGTCTCGGGCGGGCCCCTGCATGACGGTGCGGCCTGGATCCAGTCACTGATCGCCGACCGCGAGAAGTGCGCGATAAATCTGGTTGTGCTGCCCGAGGAGTTACCCGTTACCGAGTCTATCGAACTCTACCATAGGCTCAAGGACGATCTTGGCTTGCCAATCGACATGATCGTCGCCAATCGCACTTTCGATGATCCATATGATCAACAAATTGAGAACACCTGTCGTATTGCCGCCGGTATCGACCTGGGTCGCTCGCTGGCAAAGAGTTGCTTGCTTCATCGCGCGCGTCTACATCTGCAGGAGATCTATCTCGATCGCCTGCGCGCCGGCATCGATTTGCCATGCATCTACCTGCCCGAGATCCTGGAATCCGCCGGAGACTCAAACACCATCGAGTTGATAAGCAAGGCGTTCGAGATCTTGTTTCCGGGTCAGGCTGCGCGACCCAGCGGGAGCCGGAGATGAGTCTCGGACGAAACCTTTCTGAAAAACGCATTATCGTCACCATGGGTCCCGGGGGAGTCGGCAAGACCACCTTGGCCGCAACTTTGGGTCTTCAGGCTGCGGTTATGGGGCGGCAGACCTTGGTGTTGACGATCGACCCGGCCATGCGCCTGGCCGGTTCTTTGGGGCTGGGCAACCTCGAAGCGGGCCGGATCAAGACTTTGACAGTCGACGCGCTCGAACAGCTCTCGGTCAAGGCAAGCGCTGCGCTCGATGTTGCCATGCTGGATCCCGGCCGTAGCCTGTCCGAGTTGATCGCCCGCGAGGTATCAGATCCAGGAAAGCGTGAAAGAATTCTAAGTCATCCATTCTTTCGTCGCCTGTGCGAAGATCTGGCCGGTTCTCGCGAGTACGCCGCAATGGAGGATCTTTATCACCTCTATACTCAAGGCAATTACGATCTGGTGGTTGTGGACACCCCACCCACGATTCACGGTATGGACTTCCTCGATGCCCCAGACCGGATCCTGGACGTGCTGGATAATAACGGATATCGCTGGCTGATGCGCCCGGCATTGCTGGCCGGGAAAATGGGATTGCTGGCGCTGGATTTCTCTGGCGGCTACGTCATCAAAACCCTCTCGAAGTTTACAGGCATAACCTTCCTCAAGGAACTGGCCACCTTCATCGGCCTTTTCTCCGGATTGATGGAGGGCTTTCGTGAGCGGGCGGCCGCCCTGAAAGATATCCTGCGTTCGGAAGATTCTTCTTTCGTGTTGGTAACCTCTCCGGACGAGAGTCAATCTCAGGAGGTTCTCTCGTTACACAGGCGCTTGACCAGCCGCGATCTGGCGCCCGAGGTTCTGATTGTAAACCGTATAAGCCCAACCCCTCTTCCATTGCCCGAAGAGCCGAATTGGCGCACAGCGCTGGCAGAGAAACTCTACTCCTTACAGGCCGGCTCTTCAGAGCAGATCGAACGCGCGATCTCGGTCATGGAAGGTGCGTACAAAATGCTGCGGCAGCTTGCGAACCGTGATCGCCGCCGGGTTGATGAGTTGCGTATAAAACTTTCAGACCGCTCATCACTGGTGAAAGTGGCCTTGCTCGATCAGGACGTGCACGACATCGCCGGGCTCGAGCGCCTACGCCTCTCGATATTCGACAGGAGGGACAAGGATGAATAATTTTGAAATCTCCACTCACGGGCACGAATCGTTTACGGATATCACGGGTCAGGTGCGCGAGGCGATCAAGTCGAGCGGAGTAGAAGACGGCTTGGCTCTGGTCTATTGCCCGCATACCACGGGCGCCATCACAATAAATGAGAATGCCGATCCCGACGTGCCTCGAGACATTCTGTATGCCTTAGACAAGATTGCTCCCTGGCAGGCCGGCTACCGGCACACGGAAGGCAACTCTGCAGCCCACGTCAAGTCATCGATGGTGGGCTCCTCTGTGCAGGTAATTGTGAGCGGTGGCCATCCGCTGTTGGGCACCTGGCAGTCGGTTTTCTTCTGCGAATTCGACGGCCCGCGCCGGCGCAGGTTCCAGGTGCAGGTTGTTTCTGCTATGCTGGACCCGCACCGGAACCTGGGCGCGAGAGACGTGTCGAAAGAAGCATGAATATACTGAGAACATCTGCTGTGACGTTGCTGGCGTTGCACCTACTGGGATCCGGCTGCGCCCATATCGAGCAGGCCCAAAAAAAACAGCCGGCGAAAGAAATCATCCTCGACCCGCTGCACATCGGCTTGAGGCCCGATCGCGAGCTTGGGCTGACCGATTTCGACGCTGCGACGCTCTTCAAAGAAGGCGTTCGCCTGCAGCAGGCTGAAGACTGCAAAGGCGCGCTGCCTTTCTATGACCGGATCATCAGCGAGTTTCCCGAGTCGCGCTACCTCTCGGCCGCCGCCTTCGACTCCGGGCGCTGCCTCGAGGATCTCGGCAACGACGACGACGCAGTCGAGCGCTACGCACTCATTACCGCCAAGCTCGAAGCCTCGAAGGATTGGGTCGACGCCGCCTTTCGACAGAGTGCCTGCCTCGATCGTCTCTCGCGCCAGCGTGAGTCCGCCGAATTGCTGGCTCGCCTGCTCGATCGCCGCGATCTTGCGATTAGCGACAGGATCGATGCGATGGTGCTGCGGGGCGAGGCACTGGTCAAACTCGGCGAACTCAACTCGGCCGAGAGTGCCTTTCACGGTGCCTTGAGAATATTCAAGAAACGGGCACATGATGAGTACCTCGATCCGGCCCCCGCTGCTCGAGCCGAGTTTAGCTTGGCACGCCTGGCCGAGCAGCGTTTCGATCACGCGCCGCTCAGGCTTCCCGAAGAGCAGATGCAAACCGATCTGGAGGCCAAGGCCGAGTTGCTTCTCGAGGCCCAGGCCGGCTACCTGCGGACGATTCGCTACGGAGATCCCGAGTGGGCTTCGGCAGCCGGGTTCCGCATCGGGAGTCTCTACCTTCACCTTCACCAGGCAATGGAGCAATCGCCCACGCCCGCCGATCTGAGCGAGGAAGAGATCGCCGTCTACCGGGAAATGCTCGCGCGAAAAACAGCGGTCTTGCTGCGCAAGGCTCTCAAGGTCTTCGAGATGACGCTGGAACTCGCCGCCAGGACACGTTCGGACAACGAATGGACCCGGGCTGCACGCGAGGAGATGAAAAAAGTCGAAGCCCGGGTGCTGACCCTCTTTGAACCTTTGCCCGAACCGGAGCCCTGAGTGGAACCAGGCGCGTTTTTCTCCCAGCAGGAACTTGCCGCATGGGCACACCAGTGGCTGGTGGACGACCTGCTGTCTTTCACCAGCCTGGGGCTCAAGCTTGCCTTTTTTAGCGTGGTGATGTTAACCGGCATCCATCTGGTGCTCCGGCGCCGGGCTGGCGCCGCGGCCGAATGGCTTTACGGCAACCGGGTCCTCATCCGCCTGGGAGATCGAGCGCCGATCTTGCACCGGCTGGCCATGGCCTTCGAGCGACTGAGTGGAAGCATGCCCGGCGTGTCGGTGGAGCGCGGACGCTGGATCATCGACGGACTTTTTCCTGTACTGCTGTTGCTCGTGTATGCCGCCTTGCAAACTCCGCTTTCGTTTTTCTCTGGATACATACTCGAGCACGAGCGCGGCCTGGCGACGATCTCACTCGGCCAGTGGTGGCTCGACTGGGCCAAGTCGCTGGCCTCGGGGTGTATCCTGGGGATGTTTCTGGGCGTCGGGCTATTCGGGTTGGCCAGGCGCCTGCGACGCAGTTGGTGGTTGTGGCTCTGGGGCGCGGTGGCGGGCGGGCTCTTCCTGTGGGCTATGCTGACTCCCTACAGGGCCAGGATTTACAACGACTATACCGAGCTTGCACCTGGCGAGTTACGCTCATCGATTGAGGCGCTGGTGCACAGGGCGGGTTTCGAGGCCGGAAAAGTCGAGGTCAAGGATTCGTCCCGGCGAACGCGGCGAGTCGGTGCACACGTCATGGGCCAGGGGCCGACGCGCAGGGTTGTGCTTGCCGACAACCTGGTCAAGGAGTTCCCGCAGCGGGAAATACTCGTGGCAATGGCTCACGAACTTGGCCACCAGATTCACGATCATGGAAAGCACGGCTGGCTGAAGGCCGTGCTGGCCGCATTCGTCTTCTTGTTGATCTGTCAGCTGCTGTTGCTGTGGGCCCCGCGGGTGAAGCGTTTCGGCCTGGGTGTCGGGGCGGATGCGGCCGTGCTGCCGCTTTTGCTGCTTGTCTTTCAGATAGTCTTTCTGGTGAACGAGCCGCTCTCGGCCTGGCTCGATCGAAAGGAGGAGCGGGTAGCCGACAGTGAAGCGCTCAGACTGACCCGCGATCCTGCGGCCTTCTGCTCGCTGTTCATTCGCCTGGCGAGAAAGAACAAGTATCACCCGGATCCGCCGGCCTGGGATCAACTGCTCTTCGGCCACCACCCGACCGTGATGCAGAGAATAAATTTCGGCTTCGAATGGGCCAAAAAGAACGGGCTGCACCTTGGGAAAAACGCCCTGCCGCTGCCAGCGCCGCCGTCGCAGAAAACAAGGCCGGACTATTCTCCAATCCGGCGCGCCAGGTCCAGGCGAGCCTGATGTTCGCCTTGATCTGCCCTATCGATAACGGCAAGCATGCGCTGCTCGAGATCCCGGGCGCTCTGGATGAGATCCTTGGCGTCTCCCGCGCGTCCGGCTTCCATATTCGATGCCTGCTCGAGTCGCTTGGCCGAGCAGTCGTCCGCGGTTGCTTTCAGTTCAAAGGGATTTACTGCCTTGAGCACTTCGCTTCCAGCTTTCACAAGTCCATAACCCAGCTTGGCTGTGTTATCCACGAACTGACCGGACGCGTCGCAGAGTTTATACGAGCACAATGATACAAACGTATCGAGTGCGGCACCGACAACCGTCGACCAGATCCTGTCGGACGCCGCGGCCTTGATCTTCTTGATGGCCGCCTCGAGGGCTTTCTTTTGCATCTCCCGGCAGGCCTTGCGCATCTCGCGGCCGACTTTTCGCTGCATGAGCGTATCGGCCATGATCAGGCTCTCGAGATCCATCCCGCCGTCTATCTTGGAAATAAAACCCTCGATGTCCACAGGATCGTTTCCGTGCGGCGCGCTTGCACCGGGCGTGCTCACCCGTTCGACGTTCATATCTTGCTCCTTATGAAACAGGCCGTGTCCGACTCGGACTCGACCATTTGGCTTATGCGATCGTGCATATCGCGCTCGAGCCGGGCCGCGCCGTCCATGACAGACAACAGATCGTCACGCGCCTGGCCGGCCAAGTCTCTTGCTTGCTCTGCTGCAAGCTTGTCGGCCATAGCGTAAGCGGCCTTTTTCCCGTAGACCGAGGCCGTGATGCCAAAACCGCCGGAGATGG
>Ga0315535_1000316_pt1 | contig 33703 bp, 23 predicted proteins | sample SalMarSW160220MG_2_FD_203092 | JGI IMG/M metagenome (GOLD analysis project Ga0315535, IMG submission 203092) | Salt marsh sediment microbial communities from the Plum Island Ecosystem LTER, Massachusetts, United States - Salt Marsh Sediment SW1602-20 ... | reverse complement strand
CTAAGAGCCCAATTTGAAAACATTTAGTCGGACTCTTATACAGCGTGCCGTTGTGCGTAGCACAATGGCACTGGGTTGCGCGTTTCAATCGAGCAAGACCAATTGCCACGGCTGAGCTAAGAGCCCATATATTAAGGGTATAATAAAAATGTTTAGGTGATTGATGGAGAATTAGAGCCTATTTATAAATATAATTGTAGAATTAAGCTGCTCACTCAATCTTGACTTTGGTACCGACAGCCTGACCAGGCATGCCCGTCTCAAACAATACGCGAAGCGCGCCCTTGTTGCCGTGCGCAGACCTGACCTCTCCCTTGATCTCCTTTCCTGCAGGAGATTTCCAGAAGACTTTCTTGCCGACCAGCTTTGCAGCTGCTTCCTTGCCTGCGACACCTTCTGCCAGTATTATCATCTGGTTGCCTACCTGTCTCTTATGGCTTCCCTTGAAATTAGCTATGACTCCTTCCATATTTGCACCGTATCTCGAGGATTTAGGGCTTGTTTATAAAGTTTTTGGGGGTTGCAAGACCTGCCACAATAAAAAGCCTTAAATATAATTTATACCATTCAGTATATATACCAAATAACTAAAAAACAACCAAACCCAAAACAAAAGCTTTAAATATATGTATACCATTTGGACTAAATGTCAATCAAAATATATACCAAAAAGTCAAACCGCTTTAACACGAGCAAGTAGCCCTTGCCGTGGTCTCCAAACCACGCCCTTCCGAACAGGAAGGGCATTTTTGATCCTTAGGTCCCAAATCCCCCAATATCATACACAAATCTACTGAATCATAAGGTTTATATATCAGTATACTAATCTGTATATATACCAATTGGTAAAAAAAGCAGGGACGACAACCTATGCTGCAGCCCAACTACACTGACAAGGACAGTAAGCTGTTCACAGGCAGGAATTCTTATCTTGATAAGCTGGAGAAGGCAATCTCAAAGGACAAAGTTATTGCCCTGATAGCCCCCTCAGGCTTTGGCAGGACCTCGCTCCTCAAGCAGTTCGCGAAAAAGTCCGGCTCTTTCTATATAGACCTGAAGAAGATGGGCATCTCTCCTGAGAGCTTTGCAGTTGACATGATCAGCACGGTCTGCTTCCTCAGCCTCGCGAAGAGACCTTCAGAACTTCCTGACTATCAGTCCATCGAGAAGCTGAAGCAGCTCAAGCTCGGCAAGGCATGCGCGAAGATACTGTCCGCAGTAGAGAACGAACTCCAGAAGATCAAGCCGGACCAGGAACTCCTGTTGAAGTCAGCTTTCATGTTCCTCGAGGAATTCGCTGAAGAGAGCGGCAAGAAGTTAACGATAATACTCAACAGCTGCAATGAGCTCCTTAAGCTCAACAACTTCTCGCAGGTAAAGGATGCGTTTGGCCTGTTCTTCGACTCGATAGAGCGCAACAAGAGTTGCTCGTTCATATTATCATCATCCAATGTCAACAACATGCGGAATATCCTCAAGAAATTCACCCCTGAGGTGCTGGAGATGTCTTCCTTCTCGCTCAGCGAGACAAAAGAACTGTTCGGGAAGATTGCAGGCAAGGCTGATGAGCGGATAATGAAAGATGTCCATGAGCTGAGCGCAGGAATACCCCTTATCATCGGGAGCATAGCGAAGAGATACGTAAAAGAGAAGGCTGATCAGACCCAGAAGAACATAGCGCTTGTAAGGTACATCCTGATATCCGAGCTTGCCACGACAAGCTCGCCAGCATATTTCTACTGCAGCAGGCTCCTCGCAGAATCCCTCAACAGGGCAAGAGGGGAAGCGCTGCTCAAGACGATACTCAAGGCAGTCTCGCAGAACAGGCCATTGAGGCTTACAGAGATAGCACGCCTGATCTACAGGTCAGGGCCGGTGACGAAGAGCCTTATCGAGCGCCTGATAGAGGTTGACCTGATCAAGAAAGAAGGAAGCACGCTTGACTTCGCCAATCCTGTGCTCAAGCAGTGGTGCAGGCTGATGTTCAATGGAATAGAGTTCAGCGAGACTCCGGATGAGAAGACACTGACAGAAGTCGGAGGCATGCGATGAAGCGCATCATGAGCAGAAGGACAGGGAACAGGATCCTCCTGATTATGATAATAGTCCTGGTGCTGTTCAGCATCACCGCTGACGCTGCAGAAGCCAAGGCGATGGACAGCATCAAGAACGCATGGAACAGCTCGAAGAAATTTGCAAAGAGCCCTGCGTACTGGGTCAACGCGCTCATTGTGTTCGGTGCATTGTTCCTCCTGCAGATAGCATTCCTGAGAGACAAGATAGGCTCTGATACTGCACAGAAAGTAATAATGTACACAGTGCTCATATTGCTCGCCCTGATAATATCGACAAAGATAGTCGCATCCAATGGGGTTCCGCAGTACATCTGGAAGATTGGCTCGTTCGCACATTTCATCCGCTTCCTTCTCGGATCCGACCAGAACGGGGTATATTCGAAAACAGTAGACGGACAGAGCGTCATAAGGCAGGGCATTCTCAGGACGAACAACAACGGAGCAGGCCTGCCCGCTCTCATAGTATCTTTCCTGCTGCTCTACCTGCTGTTCAATGTATACAAGTCCGAGCTCGGCCTGGACAGCGCAGGAGGGAAATGGCTCCAGATAAGCCTGTCAGGAGTCCTTGCAGCATTGATAGCCAACCAGGGCACCACCAAGAACACATTGGTTGTCATCGGCGGATGGCTAGGAGTCGTACTGCTTGGCGGAAAACTGAGCAAGTCTTTCGGAGGGGAGAACGACCAGAAAGGAGCCAAGAAAGGTTTCGCATTCGGCCTCGCATTTGCGTTCATACAGCTCATCGCGAACATACTGGGGACGTCTCTGTTCGGAGGGGAGTACGCCGCAGCAGACATAACCATCGGCCTCATACTCCGCAACATACTGATAGGCCTTGCGGTCGGGTTCATCTACAGCTCCATGTCCGGCGAAGGCATATTCGGCAGGTGGAGGAAGGCTGTCGGGAAGAAGAAGAGAAAAGAAGTCCAGGACCTGCTCGACGAAGGCAGTTGCATGAAGGCATTCTTGAGAGAGACGCCGATAATAGGCATGATATTCAAGAGATGGCTTAGTCCGAAAAAGAAGGCAGAAGAGAACACCAAGAAGGACGAGAAGATATCGAAGCAGTTGGAAGACCTGTATGACCTGTACGAAAGAGAGTCGAGAAGGGAGAACGTACATCCTGCGCAGCGTGAAGCGAACATAGCAAGGATCATGAACGCAATACTCAGGTTGCAGGAACAGATCAACCATGAGATCCAGACCGACGAGACCAGCAGCAAGGTCGAAGAGATAGAGAAAGCGGCAGGCATCGAGCCCCCGCCAGCAAGGCCTGAAGGCGCACCGCCTGCTGCTCCCAGCGTATAGACACAAAGAGACATAAAAATGAAACACATAGCACCAGAAGAGCTCAAGAAGATGGGAAGTTTCGTGTTCCAGAGAGCTGAAGCACTGCCCCACATCATATCAGGTCTTGAGAAGGGCATAGAGGACAAGCCCGAAGGAAAGGAGATGGTGTTCCTCAGGAACATCCTTGAGCATTACATAAAGAACAGGGATAATTTCCTTGCGGAGTTCGTTTCAGGAGAGCCGGGAAACAGGGGTGTTGACCGGCTGATCAGCGGGCTTGAGCACCCGCAGAGCGAGGTCAAGCCTGACAAGGATCTGATAAAGGGTCTGAAGAAACTCGCGAAACGCATGAAGAAGGTGGATCTGCCTGATATCAACGAGCTGCATCATTACGAGATGCTCAAGCAGGACGTAGCGAGGATGTCGACGCATCCTGATATCCATGAGTTCATACGGGCATTCAACGACCTTCTCATCAGGGCGGTGAAGTATGAGCAGGCAGAAGTCGCACAGGCGATAAAGGCGCAGTCCGTGAAGAAGACCCCGAACATGGTCAGGCTCGAGAGCTTTGAGTTCGCCCTGGGCGTCTGGAAGCTCATGTTGTCGAGGCTGTACTGGCCTGCGATAGAAGGCAAAGTCCGGCCCATCCTTGGAGAACATTCCGACGAGCATACAATGGGACTGATTGCGAGGAAGCTGAAGATGATGCCGGACGCCGTACAGAGGGAGGTCAGCGAGTGCTTCCCGAAAGGAAGGGAGACCACGAACATGGACAACATCCGCGCTTTCGCCCAGAAGGTCAACAAGGAGCGCGAGAATAACATCTTCGCAAGGGCACTGATAGCCTCTGGCGACAAGAGGAAATCGTCAATGCTCATAGACCTGTTCGGAAAGAAAGGTACGGTGGTAGTTGACCAGAAGAAGACCATGATGGTGATAGGGGGCATCACCAAGAAGCTGAACAGCGACACTGCAAAGGATGATATGGAGCTCGCGGCAAAGAAGGAGCTTCAAGTGATGGTATCAGAGATGCTCAAGCGCATGTACGAGTCGCTTGACGACGAGAGGAAGAGGTTCGCAGACGCAATATCCTCGAGGATAAGAGAAATTGAGAAGAAGGATGCCAAGATGCTCTCCAAGCTGAGGAAGATAGAGAAGAGGATGAAGGAAGTCGACACTGGCACGCTGATGTCTGCTGCAGGCGCCGGAGACGTGGCCAGGGATATGCTGGAATCCCAGAAGATTCGGCACACATACTACATAAGGACCGCAGACATACTCAAGCTCATGCGCATGAGGATGCTCCTGACCCAGTACATGATGGGCAGGATCACCCCGGACGAGATGAATCTCGGGCTGAGGGACATAAGAGAGAAGAGACCCTCGAAATTCGTGACAGACATCGTCGCGATGGTGCAGAACCTGCTCGACCTTGGTGTGAAGCAGCAGATTGCAGCCGAGGACATGAAGAACCGCCTCGTCAAGATATATGAATACATAGACAAGGTGGCCACACAGCTGCCCGAAGTGACGAAGCGGATGATGATCAACGACAAGAAGGCGGAGAGCCTCGCCGCAGAGCTTGAGGACCTCAGGAACGCCGTCGAGATCAACATATCGAGGGAGTACAGGGAGCGGGCCGACGAGATGAAGGAGCTCCAGAAGATGGGGATCACAGAAGAGACATACATGGAGAAGCGACCACGCGAGACAGTAGAGGAGAGAGTAGCGTAAGATGGAAGAGATTAAGAGGCAGAAAGGAAGGGGAAGGATGTTCAGGCCAGCCCTTCTGCTCCTATACTCACTGGCCCTAGTCATGTTTTCAGAAGTTGTTCTCGCGCAGGGCATTGTCTGGCAGAAGCTGGGAGGTGTAGGAGGGAGTATCGGCAGCCTGTTCAGCAGCTACGCAGCGAATCCCGGGCCGACAATGTTCGACCTCATCGTTTTCTTCACGATATTCTTCGCGCTCTGCTGGATAGGGTTCAACCAGGTGTTCAAGGAGGCCAGGAACGCAAACATCGCTTTGAGCGTGGCAGTAGGGCTCGCGCTCTCGGTAGCGCTAGTCTACGGAGGCAAGTTCACTCTCAAGAAGCTGCTGCCCTTCGCAGCAGTCATACTGTTCATGCTCATCATCGTAGGGATATACGCCCTACTGAAGAAGTTCCTTTTCACCAAGGACACTACAGCGAGCAGGATAATCTCATTCATGGTCGCGATCATAATCTCGATAGCGCTCCTGTTCCTCGCGTGGAGCATGATGTGCTCTGACTACGGCTGCGAGCGCAGCCCTATCATGCAGAAGGTGTTCGGATCGCAATCTATCATAGGCAAACTTTTCGGCGGGGTCAATTCCGCCTTCGGAGGATCATCATATTCTGATTACTCCCCGACGCCATCTGAAGAGCCTGTCGAAGAGATACCTGCAGCACCTTCGACTGCAGGGACTGCCGCTAAAGAAGAAGCAGGCACTAGCTATTATCTCATCTTTGCAGGTATACTCATTTCAGTCATACTGCTCGGCGGCGGAGGTTTTCTCGGCGTGAGGAAGCTCAGGAAGATGTGGAAGAAGAGCCCCGCGTGGGTCTTCGCCAGCAAGCTCAAGGAGATAGACACAGAAGAGAAGAGCATCATAGACAGTTTCCGCCAGCTCTGCGCGGCAGTGAAGAACGAGCAGACCACCCTCGACCAGTCAAGGCATATCGTCGACAAGATAACTACAGACATCAAGGAGACCATCGGTGGCGAGATAGACTTTGTCAAAGGCCAGAAGAAAGAGATAGATGAGAGGATTGACCAGCTCAGGGCATTCAACATCACTGAAAAACATCTTGTAGAAGACTCATCAAACGGCATACTTACGAACATACAGAAGCAGCTGGTTGCCATGAACACGATACCTGCAGAGCTTCAGAAGGAGATTGACGCATTCAAGAACATAGCGCAGCACTTCGACGAGCATGACAAGATACTCCAGACATTCAAGCAGTACAATTTCAGGGAAGAGGGGGCCATCACCAACCTGCTCAAACGGCTGAATGAGAACAAGGCCAGCTTCACCGCTCTCGGCCAGCAGTGCAACAGGATGATAGATATATACACGAAGATGCAGGGCGAGGTCGCTACGCTGGCAGGAAAGAGGAAGCTGGACAACTATCCCAAGATACTCGGGTATGTGAGGGCGATACGTGACGGAGCGATCAGGCTCAACAAGATCTTCTCCTGGAAAGTCAGCATGATACACTACCTCGGCAGCAGGATGAAAGAGGTCCAGCAGGACATCGAGCAGATGCACGAGACAGAGCGGGCCACCATGGAGAAGTACCTGTCCGAAGCAGAGCAGATGAAAGGACAGGGCAGCATGGACATCGCGATATACCTCGCATTGCACGTGCTCGAGAACGCCAAGTACCTCAAGACCGTGCATCTCAGGCAGGATTCCATGAACGCCCTCGACTCGATGGTGGAGAACGCGAAGAAGATCATCAGCGAGGCCATACCTGCGCTGTTCAACTCGTTCAAGGACAGGATACAGGGACAGCTGCTCCTGAATGACCACAAGAGGGTGATGAAGCTCGTCGACACGATAAGCAGGCTCCAGTCAGTAGAGGCTGACCTTGACAAGGAGTTCAGCACCTTGATAAACAACACATACGCGAACAAGCTGGCGACTCTCAAGATGCTCTGCAAGACATACATAAGGTCAGGCAGGATAAGGGCAGATCTCGAGAATGAGCTGCAGCTGCTCGTGGCATGATAGGACAATCCAGAGCACAGATGAGGATACAGATGCAAGAAGAAAAAAGAGAATACGCGACGAAGGCCTCAAGATACATAGAGAAATTTGAGACGACCAGCTCAGAGGCAGTCAAGGCAGCGGATGAGCTGGGCTTCCCCGATATCGTGAACAGGATCAGCGCTGAGAAGAACGAGACGCATGCAAGGATATTCTCCACGCTGAGGAAGATGTACAGGAAGGTCAGGGATGATGAGTCGCAGTTTGAAGAGATACAGAAGCAGGCCCTAGACATCATCGAGGCATTGGAGAAGAACTCTTCTGAAGATCTCAAGAGGAGGCTGCAGCAGATCAAGGTCCATTTTAGGGAACTTGAGCATGCAGAAAAGGAAAGGAAGGAAGGAGAGATGTCAAGGACAAATGAAGCGCTGGGAAAGCTTGAAGAGACGTTCAGCAATCTGGTGAGTGAACTGGATGAACAAGCCAGAGAGGCAGGTGTCCAGGCAGAGCATGAAGAGATGCCTGAACCAGAACGTGCACCACCACGCCCTGCAGAGACATCATCCTCGACCGCAGGGGTAGAAGCGACATACACCACGCCGTCTGAAGAGCAGGAAGAACATCCTCCAGAAGAGGTTTATCATACCGCTCCAGAAGAACAGGGAGCACAAGAAGAGGAAGAGGAGGAGAGTGTCGAGGACAAGATAAACAACGGCATATTCATAATATTGACTACAGCAGATGCGCTTGAGAAGGCAGAGACAGAGGACGACCTGAAGAAAGCGAGAAAGAAGTTCAGGAAGAGCATAGATGCGATCAGGGACGCCATACAAAGGCTCCTGTCAAAGTCAAGAGGCCCGGAGCTGAAGAAGATAGCACTCATGATCAAGGACATGTTAGACAGGAAGAGCGAAGAGATGACAGAGAAGATCAAAGGCATACCTGACAGTGAATCATTGAGAAGGAAGATACTCATCGAGGATAAGAGGCCGGAAGATAAGCAGGGCAGGAAGCTCTTCCGCCTTGTCGAACTCAATCAGGAGTTCGTAGGCCTCAGCAGGTTTGTAGAGGAAGAGTCAGCCCGGCTGGCTTGAACAAAGGACAACCCGGAAAATGGCTAGTGTGAAAAGGATTTCAGCCTATTCAGTAGGCCTTATCGCAATCATCGCAATAGCCCTGCTTCTTAATCTCGGCATGACCGTCGGATTGATGATTATAGGAGGAGGAATAATCCTGCTTCTGCTTTTCAGGTTCACCATAGACAAGCCGCACCTAGAACCCTGGCTTGAGATGAGACGGCTCGGATCGATGAGGCTCAGCCCTGCGGAGCAGGAGAAAGTGTTTTCAGACACTGTCGGAAAGGCAGAGAGCACAGTTGCGGTCGCGAAAGAGATGAAAGCAGAGGAGGCAGCCATAGAACAGAAAGAGACTGCGGTATCCGACCACCTAGCAAGGCACGCCGTGAAGAAGGACACCATCGGCGAGATGATCCAGGAGATGTCAGCCCTGCACAGGGAAGGCTTTGACAGGAGCTATGATGAGTTTGCCGCAGAGATAGCCAAAGAGAGCTCATTGACAGACAAGCTCGTCAACACATGGGAGGACGAGCACAGCGACATCCTGCACCATCTTGATTTCCTGCACAGGAACGCAGACGTGATCTCGAGGAATCTTGAGGGGCTGCGCTCTGCCAGGGAGGGGTACAGCAGGATGCTGGAGACAGGGAAGCTCGCCGGGAAGGAGAAAGAGCTCGGCAGGCTCGAGAAGTCTGTGAAGGATATACTGCAGCACGAGCGTTCTGATATCGACAGGCTGAGGAAGGAGGCAGAGTACATAACAGCGATAATCAACCAGCTTTCCAGGAAGATGCAGGAACTGCGGGCGATGGCATCCGCAATAGGAAAGGCAGTCAAGGGCACTGAAAAGGAGAGGCAGTACGAGGAAATACTCCGGAGGATGCAGAGGCTGCACGGCGTCAATGACAAGATGACACTGATACTCCACGACCACCGCGTCATGCTCAACAATCTCATATCTGAGCTGATACACGCGAAAGAGGCGCTCTACGACGCCAGGAACCTCCAGCTTTCAGAGGAGAGGGTGAAACGTCAGCTCGAGGCAGAGAAGGTCAAGCGTATCGCGACCAGCAGCAACGAGGAGATATTCCGGCTGAGTGAAAAGATAACTGACCTGAAGAAGAGCCTTGCAGAGGTGAAGGCGACCAACGAGCTCAAGCTCAGGGACATGTCAGCGCTTGGTGAGTCCATCAAAGGGATGCAGGCGAGGCTGGCAGAGGTCCGCTCCAAGGCAAGGGCGGATCCCATGCTGAAACACGAGCTCTCATCTGTGCTTAGGGAGTTCATCGAGGAGAAGACAGACATGGATTCGTCGCTGAGGATGCTGCTCGTCTCGCTCAATAAGGAGCTTGACATTCAGGACCAGACACTTAAGGACACTGCGAGCAGGGTCGATCTGCTCCAGACCATGCACGAACAGCTGATAGAGGAGAACACCAAGCTGCACGAGGCGCGGGATCTCGCAAGGAAAGAGATAGAGACAGCCAAGGCAGATATAGAGAAGAAAAAGCAGGAGAGTATCAAACTTAAGGAGCAGCTGAAGGAAGTTGCGGCTGCTGCAGAAGACAAAGAGAGGACGGATGCTGGGCGTGTCGTCGACATCAGGAAGTCTGCTGAAGCCGAAAAGAGGAGGATACAGGAGAAGATCGAGAGGCTCACAGGAGAGATACAGAAGCTGCATTACCAGATTGACGACGCGACTGTTGCCCTAGAGGACATACCCAAGGATATCGCACCTCTGGATGCGAGCATAAAGGATGCTGAACAGCTCATACAGGAGCTTCTCCCAAAGGTCAAGGACCTTAAGATGAATAAGGAATCCTCTGCAGCAAAGGTCTCCGCGATGGCTGCCCAGCTGGAGAAGGCAGCGAAGGAGAGCGAAGCCAGGATCGCTGAACTCAGGCAGAGGAACAAGGAGCTGGAGCAGGAATATGAAAAGCTCAAGCAGAGGACGGCCACTCTCAGCAAGGAGATAGTTGAGCAGCAGCTCGCGATTGAACATCTTGAGGAAGAGCTTGAGAAAGCGCCTGAAGAGAAACCTGAAGAGAGCGTCAGGACCATAGAGGAGCTGAAAGAGAGGATTGATGATTCTGAAAAGCGTGAACAGGCATACAAGAACAGGATAGACGGCCTGAGGCAGGAGCTAAAAGAGCTGGAGCAGAAGAAGGGGGAGGAGCTGAGCAGCCTCAGCAAGCTGGTCGTGGATTACGAAGAGAGATTCGTGAACCTGCAGGCAGAGACCGAATACCTGAAGGAAAGCTCAACTTCACAGAAGAGGCTTGCAGAGGAGATAAAGAGACAGTTCAGGGAGAAGGAAGCAGAGCTCAAAGAGGCACAGGAAGAGCTCAAACGCAGGGAGGAGAGTGACAAGGCCTTGAGGACAAAAGAGGAGAGCGAGAGGGTCAGGGCACTGCAGCAGATTATAGCAACAGTGGAAAAAAATCTGAAGGAAAAGTCAGCCAAGCTCCAGGCAGTCGCCGAAGCTGCGAATGACCTGTCCGTCAAGGAGAGCGAGGCGCGAAAAGAGATCGAGATGATGCAGAGCGAGCTTGAGAAGGCGCAGCAGAGTTTCAATGTCAAGCTTGCAGAGATGGAGAAAGCCCTCAATAACCTGAAGAAGGAAAAAGCCGGACTGACCGAGACCATCGACGAGCAGAAAGGTAGGATTGCTGAACTCAAGCGAGACATAGGGAGCATGCAGCAGGAACTCGACTCCCGTATGCAGAAGGAGGCTGACCTGCAGCACAGGATAAGTGAGATGGAGACCCAGCTCAAGTCTGTGGAAGGCACTGCAACAGGCAAGGAAGCGTCGCTGAGGCTTCAGATCGCCAGGATGCGCCAGGAGCTTGCGGAGATGACAAACAAGAGCAGAGCGATACTCAAGGAGAAAGAAGACAAGACGGCGGAGATAGCCGACGCATTCAATGAGCTGCAGCAGGAGCACAGGAAGCTCAATCAGGTCCACGAGAAGCTCGGCGCGTCCGCAGGCACGATGCTCAGGTCTGCCAAAGAGCAGATTGATAGGCTTTCAGCAGAGAAGGCCACTCTTACAGAAGAGAACAAGCGCCTTAGCAGGAAGGTGAGCGACGCGCTCGCGAGATACCAGGCCGCGAACCAGATGGGCGAGGAGGCAGTCGAGATCCTGAAGGAGGACTATGAGAAGGCGCAGAAGCTACTTCAGTCATCATCTCAAAAGCTCGCGAATGTAGCTGCAGAGAAGAAAGTCGCCGAGGAGCGCATCCACGAACTCGAGCAGGAGCTTGATAATGAGAGGCTCGCGCTCCAGACACTGCAGGAAGAGTTCGAGAGTATAGGTGAGGAGAAGAAAGGTGCTGAAGAGGATACGTGGTTCGATGACCTGATCAGGCTTCTCACAGGCAAGCTCGAGGATGCCAGGAAGAAGCTGGAGAGCGTGCCTGAGGAGTCGTTGAGGATTGCAAGTCAGGGCGCGGCGACAGGAAGGACCCTACGTGAGTATGTGCTCCAGAGGAACAAGCCCACATTCATAATAAACGAGATGATAAAGGAGTTCGATGAGCTGGCAGCGATGATAAGCGGCTACAAGAAGCGCAAGGAGAAAGAGGCCGAACTTACCCCAAAGCCGAAGGTCATCGCCATCGGCGACTCTCACGGTGACCTTGACAGGATGCGGGATGTCCTGATCCGCGCAGGAGTGCTAGACCAGGATAACAACTGGGCAGAGAAAGGTAGGAAGGTCGTGCTGTTAGGCGACTACATCGACCGCGGCCCTGAGACTTTCGAGCTGCTGAATTTCATCATGCACCTCAAGGATGCTGCGGGTGACGACCTTGTGCTCCTGATTGGCAACCACGAGGCCATGTTCCTTGGAGCCTTTGACTGGGAAGGGTTTGAAAATAATGGCGCCGCGAAAAAGAATTTCGAGGAGTACATGGCTGCAAAGCCTGCTTTCCTTAACGCGCTCTCGATAGCAGAGAAATCGAAGGGGATAAGGCGAGGATACCTGACCGAAGAGATGAAGATAGAGATTGCGGAACAAGGTGTTGAGGTCACTACCAGCAAAGTCGCAAGCAGTATGTTAGGGCTAAAGAAGAAACTGGTCAAGGAGACAAAGAAAATGAAGTTCGACTATCATCTCTACACCAGGCTGCAGGTCCTGAAAGAGAACTGGATAGGCAACGATACGAAGAGCTATGCAATATCCTCCCCGTTCTGCCACGAGCTGGGATGGGATGATGGCCTGCCTAATCTGAAGGGCAATATGACAGAAGAGGAAGAGGCCAAGATACTGAACATGACAGATGAGGAGAAGAAAGGTGTAGTGAAGGAACGGGCGGATTTCTGGAGAGCGAAACTGGCGGATCCCCGGGAGTTCCTGAAATTGAGGTTCAAAGGTAAGTCCGTATGGGATTATATCGAGTTCCTGAGGAAGAACCTGAAGTCGCATTATTATGACGCTGAGCGAAAGATATTGTTTGTCCATGCAGGAATCCCATATTTCACCGATAAGAACAATGATTCAACAAACCCTCTTGCCCCGAGGAAATTCAAGAGGCATCTCAACAGCGCAGAGCTCATGAATACACTGGAGGAGATACAGAGAGGGATAGAGAACAGGAATATTCAGTATTGGATGGCAGCGTCAGGCAGGTCCCCGCTGTTCGCAGCTCATCCGAGAAGGGACTATGAATGGAACACCATGAACGGATTTGACGAGAACACGATCAAGTCCAAGATAGGGTTCAACGCAGTCGTGTTCGGCCACTCGCAGCACGACCCTAAGACAGACACGGGAGGGACTCCCAGCGAGGAGAGCAACAGGAAGCTATATGAGAACAGCCCGCGAAGGGCATACAATATCGACTTTGGCATGTCTGTGGCTTATGATCCTCAGTGCCCGAACAGCAAGGGCGGCTGGCTTGAAGTGTTTGATAGAGGCATCATAAAGGTAAAGGTGCTGTACATGGCCAGCAAGGATGCTGTCGAGTACCCGTTCCGGTATGAGGAATAAGAAAGTAGGACAATCAAAAAGCATCATAACTCATGCAAAATCATCAGAAAGTATGCAAAACACATAAAAATATATAAAGCGGAAAAAGATAGGAAATCATGAAAAGAGGATGTCAATGAAAAGAAGGAATTTACTGATACTGTCTGCAATCATCCTTGTACTGTTCCTTTTCATAAGCGGCTGCGCTGCGACAGGCAGGATAAGCTCGTTTTTCGAGAGCGGAGAGTTCAAGCAGCATGCGAAGATAATAGATTTCGCGCTCTTCTTTGTCATATTCTTCTCGCTTACATATATAGGATTGAGCAGGGTGTGGGGTGAGGGCTTCGGAAAGCCTGGAGCCGCCAAAGGTCCGATAGTAGGCCTGTCCATGGCATTGGCCCTTGCATTGGCGTTCGCATTGATCAGCCAGACTTCATTCTCGATAACGACGATATTCCCTCTGGCGAAGGCATTCTTCTTCATAGTAATATGGTTCCTGCTCTGGGGACTTCTTGTCATGTCCAAGGTGTTCGGCGACCATTGGGGAGGCAAGCTTGTCGCCGCGATACTCGCAGGCATCATGGCTTACCTCCTGTTCAGCATCGCCACGCACATGATCTGCCAGATGTCTGACAACATGGACGACCCAGCGTGCCAGTCAGACTTCTTCAACGCGGCATTCAACTTAGGTGGAAGATTATTCGGAGTTAACTCGTGGGCATGGTCCGGAGGCGGAGGATACTGGGCAAGCTCTGGCTGGGGCTATGCATCCACTGTGCCGCCTCCGAGTATACCTAGCTACAGCTATGCGCGCCAGGAGAAGATTGCGCAGCAGCAGATAAAAAAAGGCGAAGCTGTTCCGGAAGAGATCAAGAAAGAGCCTAAAGAGACGTGCAGGATGGACATAACATTCGTCGTAGGCCAGACAACACCGCTTGTCCCAGGACCGAGCGCATTGCAGGCAAAGCTCGAGGATTATGTCAAGAGTGTCAAGGCCATGGAAGGCAAGAAGACCATAAAGGTCTATGGTTTCGCCAGTGTCGAGGGTGAAAAAGCATTCAACTGGGGGCTGTCAGGAAGAAGGGCTGACGCCATCAAGAGCATAATCAGGAAGATCGATTCCTCAGTGAGCGTGAGCGCTTACGCAGAAGGTGAAGTGAGCATATTCAGCACGACAGACCTGGAGCCTAACAGGAGGGTCGTGCTCTCGACAGAGCCTTTGACCAGGGCCAATCTCGCTGCAGCAATATCACCCGGCTCTGCTGAAGGCTGCCCCCCACCGAAAGAAGCTGGAGAAGAAGGGGTAAAGGGGAAAGAGGCGGGGGGCACAGGATTGAGCTGGTGGTGGCTACTGCTGCTGCTTCTACTGATACCCTTGTTTATGCTTCTGCGCAGGAAAAAGGGCGGACTCAACATAATCGAGGCCATCAAGAAGAAGAGCCTGTTCCAGAAGGAGCTGAAAGAGATAGAGAAAGAGAAGGACAAGATAAGAGAGCTCATATCAAACACAGAGACAGCGAACAAAGATCAGGACACCCAGAGGCAGACCGCAAGAGCCCTTCTCGAATCCATCAAGTCTGACCTGAGGAAGAGGAAGACGATCCAGCAGATAGCGAAGGACTACAAGGGAAGGGAGAACGAGATAGCGAAAGAGTCTGTGTTGTTCGGCGTCGACGAGCAGCACGCGAGGCAGCTGCAGCGTATCATAATCAAGATGAAAGACAGGGGTTTCGACCATTCCGCCCCTGACTTCAATGATAATCTCCTGAATACAGTCGCTGAGATGATATCGGGCCACACCCTGCTTAAGGAATTGCATGACTTCCTGAGGCTGCAGGTCAGGCTGAAGAACTCGACAAAAGAGTTCATGAAGCTTGAGAATGATATCATCAAGTACGCTGAAAAGCGCGACAGGCGCAAGGCCATGCTGGAGACCACTACGAGAGCACTGGATTTCTGCGAGAAGGTTGTGGAGAAGGCAGAGGAGATCATATCCATAGAAGAGGTGCTGATGGAGAAGTACAGTGAGGAAGAGAATGACAGGATGTGGCAGATGTATGTCGAGGAGAAGGGGCTGATTAAGAAGCTCACAGAAGCGATAGAGCTCCAGAAGAAACAGCTCTCCAAGCTGAGCGTAGTCATAATCAAGCCGGAGGCGAACCGCCGTTTCAAGCCTGATGAGAGGCTCAAGGTCATTGCAGGAGTCGTGAACGGCAGGCCGCCTTTCAGGTGCGTGCTGTTTTGGGGAAATGACATCTCTAAAGTCCCGCTGACTGAAGAGCTGCACTTCAGCAAGCATAAGATAGAGGTCGAGCTGCCTGACAGCTTCATCAATCTAGCAGTCCAGGGAAAGAAAGACCCGTTGCTGCAGGAGAGGTTCTGGGTCAGCAAGGAGATGAAGGACCATTACCGCCTCTCGATAATGCTCTACGACTCCACTAAGGCGCCAAGTCATTATGACTACAAGGTCACAGGCCCGATAATACCTGACTGCGCGCAGGATGACACGATAATGATAATTTCAGCAGAACAGCCTCCTGGAGCAGAAGCCAAGACAGAGGCTCACAAGAAAGCAGAAGCTGCTCTTAACAAGATCGAAAGTGTTCTGAAAGAAGCTGAACAGGAGAATAAAGAGGACGAGCAGAAAGAAGAGCAAGCAAGAGAAGATGATCTCGAAAAACTAGACAAGGCTATCGAAGAGGCGGAAAAGGAAGGGACAGATGTCACTCCTGAACCAAGCCCAGAAGCCGAATCCCAAAAGCCAGAGGAAGACATTGACATACCTATTGATGTTGATGAGAAAGCAGTCAGGGAGCTGGAGCAGGAGAATAGGGCAGAAGAAGTGAAGGAAGAAGAGATTCCCGCGCCAGCAGAAGCCGCAGGGCAGGCAGATAAGCCGCAACCTCCAGGGCCCTCCCCGCCAAGGAAGAGCCATGTGTCAGATGTGTTGAAGGAAGAGATCGGTAAGAAAGCCCCGTTCCTGAGGGTGCAGGGAGACTTCGTCTATGTGGTTGTGGATTCTGAGACCCGCGACACAGTGAAGCTCGAGGAAGGTGACCGCATCGGCATTCCGTTCTTCAGGAGGACCAAGATAAGCATGGGTAGGCATGCTGATTCAGCGCTCATAGTCACGCAGAAGAGCGAGGCTGACATCCACGCGTTCCTGAGCATCGAGAAGAGGTTCTTAGGGAAGAAGAAGTATTTCATGAACGTAGAGAAAGGCGCTCCACCGACAATCATCATAAAGAAAGGAGTGGGCGTAGTTGTCCCGTTCGCAGATGATGAGGATAAGGAACGGCTGAGGAAAGAGCTGGCAGAGGACAAGTACGGATTCCTGAAGGAATACCTCACAGCCTACAACAGGGAGAAAGGACTGTTCGCAGAGAAGAAAACCGAGATTGATTTCGGTGATATCATCTTCCTTGGTCCTGAGTATAGGTTCACTTTCGCCAGATACTGAGCAGATGCTTCGTATGTGCTGATTCTTGGCTTAAAAACAACCTGCTGAAACGAGGCATAACCATTAGAGAATAACAAAAACTTTATATACTAATCTCGACCCGAACAGCTTACAAAAGAGGCAACAGCCTTCTTTTCAGCATAATGATTATAGTATGGTCAAACCACAAACCTAGAGGTGTATAATAATGGATAAAGAACTGCAAGACAAGATCATCAAGAGCGTAGACGAAGCTATGCACAAGCTAAAGGCCGCAGGCGTAAAGGCAGAGGTGCTACATGAGCACATCAGGTCTGCGCTCGAGAGCTACAGGTTCAAGAGGATACAGAAAGGTGCGAAGCATCTGGAGAAGGAACTCGAGGAATTCAAGAAGCACATAGAGGCGCATCTTGTGATAAAAAGTGAGGATGATGAGTACAATATACTGGTGACGCTCATAAAGGAGATAGTCTATATCTATTTCACGCTGCACAGCCTTCACCTTTTCGAGAAGCATGACCTCAACGAGCTGCGCCAATTCATAGACGATTTTGAGAAGCGTTTCAAGAACATAGACAAGGGCGCGCTCAAGGTATTCCAGGATAACATGCGTAAGATACTTGACGAATGGGCTGCAGAGTTCGAGAAAGAGAGAGAGAAGATCAACTCTGTCTGGGCAGAGGTAGAAGGAAGGCAGGGCTTCGCCCTGACCGTGTTCATGAAGACCCACAACCTAAACTACATGGCCAGGAAGAACATGAGATCGCTTTTCAGGGAGACATTGAAGGATGAGGCTACAGTCGAGAAGTATATTGACAGGTTGAAGGCAGTGAAGAACGCTGACCAGCTCAGGGATGTGCTGACCGAGATAGAGGTCAAGGAGAGGGAGATGACAGAGGATTATAGCAAGGTATGGAGCTTTATCGATGCATGGTGGCAGTCAGTCACGAAGAAGATGGAAGAATTCGTAAAGCTGGTCTACCAGGCTGCTGCAGGCCATGAGCTTCCCAGCGATGACCCTAAGCAGGTGCAGGAGATCACAAAGCTGATAGTCGAGAGGCTTGACAAGAACTTCCTGCAGGGACTGAGGATTGAGATAAAACAGCTCGAGGCCATCGAGCAGGACATCAAGAAGGCGGCTTAAGGCCGCGTTTTTCTTTCTTTTTCTTGTTTTATTCCATAACATTTATAAATAAAACACCCCTGAATAACATCATATTCCTGCTGATAAGAGGTGAACGTAAATGATGGAAGCAAAGGATATCATAAGCTTCATCGCAGGCGCATTGCTTTTTGCGCTGGGTATTCTCCCATTGCTGCAGTCATTCGGCATCGGCCCTGGCTGGTTCAATGTATGGGGGTTCCTGCCTGTGACGATCATATCATGGATCGTGGCTGTAGGCGCGTTGTATCTTGTGATAGATTCTGTGATTGAGATAACGAACTCAAGCGCCATAGGATTCATATCAATCATAGTGGCATTTATCTGTCTGCTGATAGGCATCCTGCCTGTACTGCACAACTTCGGCATCGGCCCCGAGTTCTTTGCTTTGGGCTTCCTGGGAAGCTTCACAAAGTATCTCTACAATGTCGTGTTCATGGCGGAGGGGTTGTTCCTGATGCTCGCGATGATATTCATGGAGATGTGAGCAATCTTTTTTGTTTTTTTGATTGATTTTTTTGGATTTTCTGCATAGAAGAATAAGCGATTGTTACACGCAAACGCCTCGGCGTTTAGTGCATAAAACTCTACGAGTTTTAGCACAAGAAACTCCAGAGGAGTTTCTTTGTGTCCTAAAAATTTATTAAACATATCAATAAATTTTTATGACAAGTATGCACCTTATTTCTCGTCGGTATGATTCCGAATGTGACGCGTCAGCGCCCTATGACAAACCAGGCGAGCCCCAGCACTGCGAGCGTGACTATGTTTATGATGAGTCCTTTCCAGAGCTTGGATTTTTCTGCCTTGCTCATGAAGAAAGCGAGTATGCCTATCGCAAAGAAGCCTCCGAGGTGCGCGAAGTTCGCCACGCCAGTGTCTACAGGGTTCAGCACGCCTGTGATGTCTGTGTAGAGCTGGGTCCAGCCCATCAGTATGACAGGGATGGGTATGAGGAACACGAACACAAGATAGAACGGCTCGACAAGTATTGCTGCAGAGGCGAGCCCCGCGATCGCTCCTGACGCGCCGTTCGCGAAATAGTCTGGCCGGGCTATATGCACGAGGTCATCAACAAGGCCTGATACGATTGCGGATCCGAAGTATATCAGCGCATATTTGCCGTATCCGAAGTTCTTCTCCACGACCCTGCCGAGCACGAACAGGCCGACCATGTTGGCGAACAGGTGGGTGAAGCTGAGGTGCACGAACCAGTTAGCGATGAACGCGAAGACATTGATGCCGAGAAGTGTCGAAGGCCCGTCCATGAGGTATCGGATCGCGAATTCAGCCTGCTGCCCTCCGCTCATCTGCGCCATGTATACGGTAAGGAACATGAACACGATGCAGTTGATGATTATCAGTATCGCTGTGAATTTTGCGTCCCAGAAATAGTCCCACAAGGTCTTCAGTGGTTTGAGCAATTCCTTCCATGTCTTGTCCTTGCTGAATATGACCTGCAGCAGCGTGAAAGGGAGCAGCAATAGCTGTTTTGCCAGCTTCAGCGCATGCGCATAGTCAGGCAGCACCTCTTTTGTCATGATTATCACGATAACGTCTGTGTTTATAAGCTTTTATTTTAAAAACATTTATATATGCTTATTATATAGTATAAAGCCAGCATAAAAGAGGTGCAACAATGAGGATTGTTCTCAAGAAAAAACCTAAGAACCCTACAATCATAGAAGGATTCCCTGGCTTCGGTCTTGTCGGGACAATTTCTACTGAATACCTTATAAATGAGCTAAAGGCAGAGCTGATCGGATCTATCCACGCGGAAGACATCCCTCCGATGGTCGCGATACATGACAACCAGCTGGTCCAGCCTGTAGGTGTATATTATGACAAGAAGAACAATCTCGTGATACTGCATGTCATGACCAATGTCAAGGGCATAGAGTGGGAGATAGGCGATCTCGTGCTCGAGCTTGCCAAGCAGCTTGAGGCAAAGGCGGTTGTTGCGATAGAAGGTGTAGGAACTCCCATGCCGACCAAGGAGTCCAATGCGTATTACTACGCAAATACAGATAAAGGCAAGAAGAAGTTTGATGCATTCAAGCTCAAGCCCCTGAAAGAAGGGATTATCCTGGGGGTCACTGCGACGGTAATGCTGCAGGCGGACGATCAGGACATATCCTGCATATTCGTCGAGACCCACAGCAGCCTGCCGGACAGCAAGGCAGCTGCGAAGGCGATTGAGATCCTTGACAAGTACCTCAACCTGAAGATAGCTTACGATCCCCTGCTCAAGCAGGCAGAGAAGTTCGAGGCGAAGATCAGGAACCTGATGGAGAAGGGCGCAGTAGCCACAGAAGAGCAGAGGAAGAAGACGCTGAGCTATGTGGGTTAAGTTGATGATGGACTGGCAATCACCAAAAGTCCCAAAAAACCCCATTAAATTTATATAAAACACGTATTTCTGGAGCTTTATGCGCGATACGTCAAGCTTCAATATCCTTGCAGCAGTGCTCATACTGATGGGCATAGCGCTTCTGCTTGAGAATTATGGCATAATCCATGGAATCTGGATGTTCTGGCCTGCCCTTCCGCTGATCATCGGAATCGGCTTCTGCATGCTGTACTTCAGGTCAGGGAAAGACATCGTCATGCTGGGACTCGGCACGTTCATACTGCTCAACAGCATCCTGTTCATCTACCTGAACTTCACGATGTGGTCGCTTCTCGCTTATCTGTGGCCGGTTTTCATAGTCATACTCGGCCTATCGTTGCTTGCGTGTTATATCTTTTCAAAGGTAAAAAGAAATATTCTTATATATCTCGCGGTTCTGCTCATGGCATTAGGTGCGTCATTTATAGTGATATTCGCTGTCTCGACAATACTCTGGCCTACCAGCCTGATATTCGCAGGCCTGAGCTTCGTCATAATCAGCTTTTTTGAGAAAAGGGCGAAAGAGACAAGAGGGACAATACATGCGAAAAAGAAATGATGAATCAGCAGGAAAAAGGAAAAAAGTGGTCTTTGTAGAGCCCAGGGGCAACAAGGATAATGTATTCTCAAAATTCATGACGCTTCCGCTGATGGGCCCGATATACCTTGCGACAATACTCAAGAAGAGAGGGCATGATGTCAGGGTGCTGAACGAGCATCTTCTCAGGAGAGACGTGAGCCTGGCAGACCTCGACGCTGACGTGCTCTGCCTGAGCATGATAACATCTACTGCCAACAGGGGCTATAAGATAGCAAGGACGTTCAAGCTGCAGAACCCTGCAGGCAAGGTCATAATCGGAGGCATCCACGCGTCCATGCTCCCTGACGAGGCAGGACAGTTCGCAGACCACGTGGTGATAGGGGAAGGCGAACCTGTAATTGCAGACATAGTAGAAGGCAGGAAGACAGGTAAGTTCATAAGGACCGATCATATCGACATGGATGCATACCCACTGCCTGATTTCAGGCTTCTTAATAACTACAACAGGATGTATAGCACGCCAATCATTACCAGCAGGGGCTGTCCTTTTGACTGCAATTTCTGCTCTGTGACCGAGATGTTCGGAAAGAAATACAGGACTCTCAGCATAAACAATGTGATGAAGACCCTGCGCAGGCTCCAGCCTAAGAAGGTGTTCTTCTACGACGACAACTTCGCTGCGATAAAGAGCAGGACATATGATATGGTCAAGAGGTTCAAGAACTCAGGTCTTGATTTCAAATGGTCTGCTCAGGTTCGCGCAGACGTCACCAACGACCCCAAGCTTGTCGAGAAGATGGCAGACGCAGGCCTGTACAATGTCTATGTCGGGTTCGAGTCCATCAATCCCGCAACCCTGAAACGCTTCAACAAGGCGCAGGGGCTGAAGCAGATCAAGAAGTCTATCCGCGTCTTCCATGACAATGGCATCGACATCCACGGGATGTTCATATTCGGCTCTGATGATGATGACAAGAAGGTGTTCAGGAGGACAACTGAGTTCTGCAACAGCCAATATATCAATTCTGTCCAGTTCGCGATCCTTGTGCCTCTTCCAGGCACCCCAGTATACAGGGATTTCGAGCAGCAGGGCAGGCTGATCCACAGGGTATGGGAATACTATGATGGCCTGCACGCAGTGTTCAAGCCAAGGAACATGACCCCGCTTGAGCTGCAGGAAGGTATGATTGACGCATTCCAGGATTTCTACTCATACACCAGGGCAGCCAACGATGCCTTGAACATGTTTGTGGAGTACAATGTTAACGCGATAAAGAGTCTGTACTCAAAGGTGAGCATGCCACCCATATCAATCGTCGGTTTCAGGATGATGGGCGCCAGGATAGTGAAGGATTGGATGAAGCACAACAAGGACTATTTCGAGTTCTTAAGCCGTCTGGAGCTCAAAAAACGCACTCTGAGCTATTGGAATTCTCCAGGAATAAACCCCCAAGAGTAACTTTTACCACTTTTTAGGGACAACAAAACCGAAACATTTAAATACTAGTGGCAAGAATAAAGTACACAATACTCACTTTTTGAGGGGTGCGATACAATATGAGACTGACAAACCTATTCAAGAGCAAGGACAATAAGCTCAAGGCAGCCTTTAGGGCGATAAAGGCAGACATGGACTTCATGGACCACAGCCACAATGCCTTGAAGGACTCGACAAATGAGTGGATAATCTTCCTTGATCAGGAGAACCGCGACCTTAAGGCAAGGGTCAGGGAGCTTGAGAAGAAGCTCGATAACCTGAACGACAGCCTTGATGAACAGGAACTTTCTGTCCTGAGAACTATCTGAGCGTAACGCTCACTTTTTCATAATTTTTTATTATTTTCTCTTGATTCTTATGAAAAACTCACTTTTTCTGAAAACATCTGTCGAGAAAAATCCGACAGGATAAAGAGACAAAGCAGACAGTAGTCGGCACAATCCTTGTAAATCATATTCCCGACAATCGATGAGAAATCAGCATAATGCCGACACCAGTCACCATAATACATTACAGCTTTAACAAACAGAATATCAAGACCCTAAACAAGCAATAAAACAAAAAGATAATATCAAAGACAAAAAAGTTTTAGAATTCACATATAAGATATCTTCTTCAGAGCGCGTTTCACACCTGCTTTCTTGCCTGCCCTCTCAACAGGCTCTGCAACAGCTTCGGCGCCATGCTCTCTGCCAGGCTCTTCCCTGCTCAGCACCCTATATATCACATTTCCATTACCCATATATGCATGGCCCTCGCCGACATGAGGATAGAGCCTCTGGAGCATCCTGTCAGATCTCCACTGCTCATGCGCCCTGTCGATGCTTCTCCTCGTCCTCTCTACAAGGTCATGCTCAGAGCGCTGTGTGTCCTTTGTGAGCTTGACACTGACTACTATAGGCGCCTCTAGCCTGCTTTTCAGGCCATCTTCCTGGCTTGATCTTGACCTGTAATTGCTGGCCAGCCTATTGAGGAAGTCCAACGCCCTGACTACATTGTCACCCACTTTGCCCTGAAACTGGGAGATATCTTCCTCCTCAGGATATAGGTCTCCCAAAGGTCCAACACCCACAGGCTGGCATTTAAGAGCAAGTGAACCATCTGTGCCATATATCTCTCCATTCATCTCAACACCTCAAGCTGCCTCTCGGCCGCCTCTATGATCATTATACTTATAAAGCGAGTTATAAAGCTTGGGAGGGATTTATTTCTCGTATCGCAACTCAGGAAGCTGTTTTGTCACTATGCGAAAAACCCTGCTTTGCAGCACTCCCCTCGACAAGCCCTGACTGTCGGAATCTTGCCGTACAGACCCCTCAAAACCCCCTATTTTGCATTACTTTGCCGCATCTGCATCCGTGAACCTGGGTTCCACAGCAGACACCCCTCAAACTATCCTGTCGGCATCTTGCCAGAACCAGCACCCATCATCCCGACCTGTAAACAATCATCCCAGAAAACACCGATTTCCCATATCCGCGATATTCGGCATCATGCCGAATAAAAAATAAACTCCAACAGACCAAAAAACCAGAGCCAAAAACAGCAGAAAATGCCTGTTTTGAGCCATATCAAACCCCTGATTTTCCAAGAACGTCCCGCACAAGCAAAGTATTCAATTCTGATAAAAAGATTCTGGCAAAAACAAGATAATTCAATACAAAAAAGTCAGCCAAGCCCTGACCGTAGCCGCCTGTTAGCATGCTCCTAGAAATTGTTGCGCTAAACCAACAGATCAGTTGATGTTTCCACTTAACTGCTCAGGCATGCGTGGCGGCACGAGAGCTTTGCGAACGTAGTGAGCAAAGCGGAGTAGGGCCGGGCTTGGCTGTTTTAAATGTGAGTTTCGATATGGTGTCTAAAACCTTTCATCAAAAACTAAACAGATTACGGCATTTTCTCGACGGAAGTCTATGTTTTTCTAAAAGTTTATATATCATTATACCAAAATATAAACTAGGGTAAGCCAGAGGGAACAGACATTGTAGGAAATAGTCCTGGTTCTACCACTAAAACCAAGAATAAAGAGGTGATCGACTTCAAGACGACAAAGATAGTGCTGCAGAACCACGAACCCGGTATGAACCCGACTTCTGAGGAGCTTGCCAAGATCATAATGGCGCGTATCGGGCTTGAGCCGCGCAAATCCGGCTCCACAGACAAGATGTTCCGCACCCTGCTCGAGCTGTACGAGCGCTCAAAGCTCGCGAACCGCGAGAAGCGGCCAGAGCACGCAGTCATGACTGTCGAGGAGATGGGTGTCTTCGCAGGCATAACGCGCCAGACGATGTATGACTACCTGAGAAGGTGGCTGGACCTCAACATGATAGTGAAGACCTCTTATATCGTCGACAATAAGGTCGTGATAGGGTATAAGCTGAACGGATCGACCCTTGAAGCAAGCTTCGACAAGGCACGGCAGCAGGTCAGCAACAGCCTGGAACTGACAGCGAAATATGTCAAGGAGCTGCAGAAGCTGATCAAGAACGAGAAGATCTCCCAGACCCAGAAAGACAGGTCAGGTCCGGACACAGTTACGACAGAACTGCCAGCACCAATTGAAAACCAAGAAAGTGTAATAACTGCTTAAATCATTTTGTTTTTTTCTTTCATTTAACCTATTTTCCAAACATACTTCTTTTGTATATCTGAATCCGTACCAGGTACAGAAAGAATCAAAGATGCCGAACCTCGAACCAAAAAATCCCGACACTCGCCGGAAGGATACCAGAGCGCAAACACATCGACGCACGTAAAGCAAAATACGATAATGTAGACAGGTGTCACCACAACATAGACTAGTGTCGGGATGGTACATTCACAGTATATTCCACTACAAAATCAAATCGCAAATAAAAGAGACATCCCAGAAAAATAAAGCAAAAAGTGAGACTTAGACCATCACCGCTGCCACCGCGCTCGCTGTCTATTCCTCAACCACTACATTCTGCCCAACTGCGATGATTCGTGCTTCTTAAACCGTCAGCTCGCTAGGCGGTGGCAGCGTCGCGGATTGGGCATTAAGGCCTATTTTTCAAAAACATTTAAAAACAAACCCGGCTTTTACAGCCTTATCATGCTTAAATCAAGCCAAGGCAACCTGAGGACCGCGTTCATCTTCTTCATGATAGCTTTCCTCATCCTTTTCGGCACTGCGTCCTTCCTCGCAAACAACGGAGCAAAAAGTGATGACTCTGTAACAGGAAATACCATCAATATAAACAAGGACAATACTGTGAAAGTGCCAGACAGCGACCAGAGCCTCCCAAATGTGCAGGAAGGGACAATCTCACTCTGGACAAAGCCGCCTGTGCAGATATTCGACGAGTTCTCTGATGAGAAAGAGTATCTTGTGTTCTTCTCTGCTATGAACATGCCTGGCCTGAGGATCGTCTATAACCTCAAGGAGAAGCGTTTCGAGTCAGGCAGCCCCCTGCTCAGGTCCCCGCCGATAGACATCTTTGACGGGCAGAACCACCAGCTGGTCTATACGTTCAGGAAAGGCGGGCAGCAGATGATACTTCTCGACGGTGTCAAGGTGGACGAGTCAGAGTTCAGGCCTATTGAGATAACCAAGGTCACAGGATTCGCAATCGCCCCTATGATACCCGAGACCAGCATCTCTGGCGTAGAGCTTGCCATGTACGACAGGCAGGTGACCGCAGACATGCTTGATAAGATATGATAATTTGATAGATGTATAAGAAAGCGATGAAGAGTAAATCCCACATGCTTTTTCTCCTTACAGAAAGGTAAAACAAGGAATTTATAGCGAAACAGAGTTGATTGGTTACAGGATGGAACGGCGTCTTAGCAGGTATTATGATATCCGACGCGTATGCAGCATTGTCCTGCTGGTAGTCATAGCAGGATGTATGCCGACGGCAGCGCATGGTTCTGGTATATGGGCTGAAGAAGGGGCAGGGAAGATAGGAGAAGTCCTGGCAGGGTCGAGAGCAGAGCACAGCATCCGGATATATTCAGACACAGGGCACCTTCTCAGGATGCGGCTGTTGCTTACAGGACAGATCAACGGCTTCGCTGAGCTGAACACGTCATCAGTAGAGGTTCTGGACAGCAGACCCGGAGAAGTGACACTATTGATAGAACCAGAGGGCATCCTACCCGGCGAATACAGCGGATACCTATTCATTTCAAGCGTTACAGAGATGGGTTTCGGCCCTTCAGCGATGGTCCCTCTGCGCATCACAGTGACTGAAGATGAGAAGACCGATGCTTCTATCAAGGAAATATATATACCAGACACTCCAGAAGGAGAAGACACAGGTATGGATATTCTCGTCGAGAACACAGGAAACACCATAATCGACATGGTCATCAAAGTGGATATACTCGACAGTGAGAGACGCGCTGTCCTCATGACGCTAGTGGATTCCGAGGAGGATATGGCTGCCGGCGAGAGCAGGCATGTCAGGATGAGTGTCCCTGCAGGGCTGGATCCTGGGAAGTACTATGCCCGGACAGAGCTGAAGGACGGCAACCTGACGTTCAGGCGTGATATTGTAGGGTTCTGGATCCTCAGGATGTCCGGAGAAAGGAGCCCGGGAACAGTCAAAGGGATTGATGCTTCGCTGCACAGGGTATTCGGCGACACTGATGTGGTGATAGAAGGGGAGTTCCTGAACACAGGGATTGTCCCTCTTGATGTAAGCCTTATCGCCGTGGTCGAGTCAGGGGGCGCCCTGGTGCGTGTAATCGAGAGCGAGAAGAAAGAGGTGGCGCCAGGAAGATCCATGCGTTTCGAGACAACATTCACGCCGGAACAGAGAGACAGATTCAACATAACCTCCTATTTCGAGGCTGGCGGGCTGCGCACCGAAGGGAAGAGGATAGAGATGAACATTTATGGCACTGGACGCACTGCATTGAACACATCAGGTCTATTCATCTTCGGCATTGTCGTCCTCTACATAACATTCAGGTTTCTCGTGAACAAGTGGAAGGAGGAAGAGAGAGATGAGACTGAAAACATGATTGAAATCAACCCGCCATAAGACTGCCAGAAGGACTCTATATACCACAGGTATGATTCCTGATCATTGATGTGTGAGACATTCTGAAAACATAGTCTCTTTAGGATAAACCATAACACCCTTGTCAGTTATCTTGTAGACCCTGATGGTCTTGTCATGGTCTGAACTCCTCATCTTGCGGACCGCTATGCCAGGCACGAAAGTGGATCCCTGATTCACGAGATAGAGCACAATCACCCCGTCCATGACGAACTCCTCGACACCGAAATGTGAGAGCTCCACAGACCCTTCCTTTGTCTCTGAGATGAAGAATGCGGTGCAGCCAAGCTCGGAGAGCATGTTGCAGAATGCGGCTATGGTCCTCCTTCGCTCCTCAGAATCCTTGACCAGAAGCATCAGTAGGTTCAGGGAGTCTATCACCACCCTCTGGATCTTGTTCTCTCTTATCACATCCGATATCTCCTTCAGGATGTGATGTATGTTCGCGTCGACAGAATCCATGTATGCGTTGACCCCTGCGACAGGCCCGCCCAGAAAATGGAATTTGCCGGTCTTCTCAGCCGCATCCAGGTCGAACCCGAAGTTCTTCATGTCATAGCATATCTTGTCTTTACGTTCCTCAAGCGTGACATACAGCCCCGGCTCTCCTTTCTGCATCACGCCGTTGAATACAAACTGCATGGCGAGCGTGGTCTTTCCTGACCCGCACGGCCCGGATAGGAGTATGTTCCGTCCCTTGACCAGCCCGCCCAGCAAGAGTGTATCCAGGCCGGGTACCCCTGTCTGCATCCTGTTCGAGGACGATTCCTCAAGTATGTCCGGTTCCCGTATTGCTCTTGTCATTCTTTAGACCCTCTTCATCCATCATCTCGATGTGAAATCGCGGAGTATTCTCTTCCGCAGCCTCTTCTTCACCTTCTTCAGGTAGAAGAGCAGGGCTCCGCCCACGACTACTGTTCCGATTGATGCCTCTAAAAACACTCGTTCCATAAGCAGGCAGTATGCGCACCTGCATTTTATTGTTTTTTATACCAGAAGAATCGCTGAAAAGGATTATTCCCTGACAGAGGATGACGGGAGCATGCAGGAAATAGCTGAAAGAAGTATATCAAGATAATTTTAAAGGATTAAACCATCATTCCTGTGCTTACTTTCTTTTCTTATCTCCTTTTGATGGCCTCTTCGATTTTATTTTCCTTTTGTCAGGCCTTTTCTTCCTGCTTTTTGGCTTTTTGGATTCTCAATCTTATTATCAACCGTATTCACAACCGTCTTATCGACATTCTTATCAGCATTCTTATCAGCATTCTTATCAGCATTCTTATCGACTTTCTGCGCCTGTTTCTTGCTGGTAGCCCTTTTAAGCATTGCCTGGTACACGGGGATGGTCTCCCTCACCTCATTGAGACGGTCAGAATACTTCTGCACGCGTATGTCATACACTGATTTCGGTATTGAGTCATCCTTGAACCTGTCGATCTGGTTCTGTTTCATGAGTTCCATGAGCGCCTGTTCCTCTGTTTTAAGCCGCTCTAGCTTCGACTTGATTCGTCGCAGGCGTAACCTTCGCGAGATCAGGCTGCCCAGCATGACCAGCACTATGATGACAATCGATGTTCCCAGCCAGTACTGCTGCAGGAATGACCTGCCTGACTCCAGCACCAGATTGAACGTCGTAAACTCTGACTTTCTCAGCTCCAGCTCAGCATTGGCTGCTGTGATGGCCGCCTCTGCTTCGCCATATCTCTCTTTGATGGATGCGTATCTTGCATCTGCCAGCAGCTTCTCTGCATTCGATGCATTGATGCCCTGTTGATTGTACTTCTGTATCTTCGCATCCAGCATGTTGAGCTCATCTAAGATCAGGTAAATTCTCTTCTTCTGCTGGCTGACCAGTGATGCCTTCCTGACGACCTCATCATAGTTGAAGCCTTCGTAACTGAGGCCTTCAAGGGCCTGTCTTGCCTGGACTGCCAACGGTCCTGTGGAATTGCTCTTGATGAGCTCTGCAAAATCTGCCCTTTCAAGAGACCTGTTAGCCTCTATCAGCAGGTCAGTTGTGGCCTGGACAGACAGGTTATCGGCAGACATGTCATTTATGTCCTGCATAGCCAGCATTATCGAACTGACTGCCTCTTCACGCGTAGTATCCGCTCTTACATGTGCAGCAGCCATCAGCAGTACAGACAGAAGCACAATCAAGACCAATATTGATCGTACGGCTTTCATTTTAGGCGTTCCCTCATCATCATCTTCAGGCTCAACGTGAGCTGCTCGTCCTCTATCTCCGCCAGCCGCTCGTTGTATGCAAGCAGCAGCTCCTCGTACTCCTTCTTGCTGATTTCACCGCTCTCGAAATATCTCTGCTGGACCTGCTTCATCATGAACAATGCCAGTTCACGTTCATTAGTCAGTTCAAACAGCTGTCTTTTAGGAGTGAAAAGCAGCGACCTTTCATGCCTTAGTTTCAGGCGCAGCTGTTTTATCTTCACCAGCCTTGCACGGTATTGCTCCATGCTGCGGTTGAATGTAGCGACACCGAGTGTCCTTGTGTCATAGCGCTGCTCCTGCGCATCTATCTTGAGCTGTTTTATGGTCTCTTCCTCTTTTGACAGGTTGCTTATCTTTTGCGATATGGCCGCCACTGAGTATGCTCGCCACCCGATCACTCCTCCGGCAGACACGAGCAGCGAGGACAGGAGTATCACCCACCAGTAAGTTGCCAGGAAATACAGAGGATTGAATACCCCGAGTGAGAGTGCAAGAGCCAGTTGCGCCTCCTCAGCGCGCTGGAGCGCAGTGGCATAGTCTTCCCTGTCAAATGCTGCCTGTGCAAGGTCGAGAAGTTCGCTGACCCTGTTGAATTCTGCAGGGACACCTATAGCTGCGCCGGTTATGAGTCCCGGTCGATTGAATCCGACAGTCCTCTCCGATATGCCGGCATCAGTCTCAGCCCGCAGCTCAGATATCATGGATCTTGCCTCGAATGCCTGTACGCTCATATGTCCTATTATCGATATTAGGCTTTCTGCAAGATCATATTCATGCCTATCCCATGCAGCGGCAGCCTCTTCAAGCAGGCGATTGGCTTTTTCGACAGGAAATCCTGCAGCCTTCAGCTTGTCGACATCGCTTTGCGCAAGCAAAAGACTCTCCCGCGACCGTTCCTTGCTCAAAGTGTGTGTTATCAGCGTGACTTTCCGGCGTTCGATAAGGTCCTTCTCGACTTGCGGGCTGTATATCTTTCCTGTTATGATTATGGTGAGTTCCCTTGAATCTGCCTCCATGTATGCAGGAGAGGTTATCTGGACCTCGAATTGTCCTGTCTGGCCGTAACGGATGAATCCTATTGTCTGGGGGGTGTATGAGAGGTATTGCGGCATGTACCCCTCAATCTTCATCCTGACGTCCTGGAGTACAGTATTAGGGAATGTGTTGGTGACTTTTACAGGGAATGAGGCATTCTCCCCTCTTACGATCTCAAATGTCTCCGAGGACTGGATGAGCTCAGTGCCCCTGAGGACTGTAGTTATGGCTTCTTCCATGACCTGTGTGCTGTTTATCCTTGCCGCCCCACCGCCACCGCCACCGCCAAGACTTATTATAGTGGTTCCTCCTGCGCCGCTGCCTCCGCCGCCACCGCCACCACCGAGTACAGTGGCCGGTTCAGCGACAGTGACATCTATCTTGTCTCCGAATATGAGACTTGCATTTGCGAGATCATGACCTGAAGCATTGTTTCCTGTCGCATTAGCTATAACTGTCTTCTCCCCTGAGCTTGCGTTGGATGGAACAGTCACCTCAATCGAGATATCTTCAGTCTGTCCTGCATTGAGGGCTCCGACACTTATGTTGGTCTGGCCGAAAGTGACTGTCCAGTCTGCAGGCAGTGTTATGAATAGTGTCACACTTGAAGCGTTGCCCTCACCTATGTTTTCAAGTCTTGCGACATAGGATATGCCTGTCGTGCCCGGCGATACAGTCATGCTCTCGGTTGTTGGAGTCGTGAATGTCGTCCGCAGCACAGGCTGGCCAGGAGCGATGACTATTGCCCCCTCAGTGACCTGTGATATCGGGCTGGCGTCAGGCGAGGAACTTATGTTGAGAGTTATTGTCTTTACACCGCCTATAGCTGAGCTGTCATTGACCATTATAGCCTTCGCCTGTTTCGCTGCCAGTGTGAAATTAGTGCTGCTGTTGAATACAGTTGTATCAGAGTCGGATATTATAGTGAAATTGAGATCGAAGTCCCCTGTATTGTTCACCGTGAGGTTGCCGATAGTGACGTTCTGGTTGTATGTAGAAGTCACTGCAGAGAATGATGCAGGGCTTCTTGTCCATGTCCGTTCGTACTCGACTGTTATGTTGACAAGCGCACTATAATCTGAGTTTCCGGTAGTGTCATTGGCGAACAGCCGCAGGTTGTACGTGCCGTTCTGTGATGCGTTGAAGGAAGCATAGTAAAGCCCGGAAGGGATATCATAAGTCAGTGTCAGGTTTGCGTAACTGCTCTGGTTTCCCAGCTTGTATTGTAGTATGGCTGTGCTGACGATCGTAGTGTTGTCTGTTATGTTAGCGTATGCAGTCACGTTCACTCCAGGATCGAGATCATCTACGCTGCTGGGATCAGTGGTCAGGCTTACAAATATAGGATTGCCTGTATCTGTGGTGAATATCCGAGTCGAACTGATGTTAGTGTTGCTCGAGTTGTCTGTGCAGCTTATGTTCCAGGCGTGGTTGCCGTCAGCGAGGCCTGTGACGCTGAATAAAGTCGAAGTTCCATTCAGAGTCGAGCTGTTGGTCCTGTTGACCACCCCATCAAGCACGAGCGAGCAGTTCAGGAGCGCGTAATAGTTGTCTGTAGCTGTGAAGCTGAATAAGCCTGTGGTATTTGATGTATTATATCTGGAAACAGGCAAACTTAGCGTTATCGCAGGTGCTGTGACATCGCTGACATTGAAGCTTCCTGCTGTTGAATTTATGTTGCCGGCGGTATCGTTCGCCCACCAGATGATGTTGTGCGTTCCGACGGCAGCCGATTGCGTGAAATTGAAGTGGTAATTGCTGCCCGTACCGGAGACAGGCATCGCCTGGACTGTGCCGTTCGGCAGAGTGACATTTGCCGCGACAGCCGATATTGCGACCCCGTCCGTGACAGTCACGTTGCATGTTATGTTCTGGCTCAGGTTTATGTTTGATGGTGTGCAGCTCAGCTGGCTGAATGCAGGAGCGACGCTGTCGACAGTGAAGTTTCCCACATTACTGGTGTTGGTATGGCCTGCAGGATCCACGACGCTGATATTGAGCGTATAATTACCGTCAGTCAGCGAAGAGAACGCAGTATAGTTGAGAGGCAGCTGTGAAGAGTTGCTGATTACGCTCGGCCCGGCAGTGCCCGCGATGCTGCCGTTCGCATAGATCAGCACGAATGTTATGTTGACAGGGTATTCGCTGAGTGTGAAGTTCACGCTGATATTGCTTGCGCTGCTGTTCTTGACAAAGGGCATTGCAGGGCTTGTTGACACACCGGTGATTGCAGGAGTGATAGTGTCTACTGTAAATGAATGGTTCGAAACATACGATGCATTGGTTCCTGATGTGTCCCTTGCCAGGCAGTTCCAGATGTACGCGCCGTCAGCAACAGCGCTCATGGTGAAGTTTGTCTGGTTTTGGTATCCTGACAGGTTGTTGGTGGTGTTTGCCTGCCATGCTCCGCTGATATTATGGTAGAGGGTGATGTTGCTCAGGCCTACTACGCTTGTCGCGTTGCAGACGAATGTCAGGGTAGCATTCGCGAGGTATGCCCCATCCTGCGGCGAGACCAGCGTCACGATAGGCGCGCCCAGCGCCTGCACTGTGAAATTAGTCTGTTCTGTGCTGTTCACGTTACCGCTCGTGTCGTTCGCGATGAAAGTCACATTGTACTCCCCTTCCAGGATAGGTATGGTGAATGAGATGTTGTATTTGTTTCCTATGACATTTGTCAGCGCCACCGAGCTTACAGTGCCATTAGGGAACGACACATTCGCAAGCACCACACTCACACCGACATCATCCGAAACATTAGCGGCAATCTCCAGGGTATCGCTGGCATTGTAGATAGAATTGATGACAGGCCTCAGTCCTGTGACGTCAGGCCTCACAATATCATTCACAGTGAAGTTTGTCCTCTCAGTGCTGTTCACGTTACCGCTTGTATCATTAGCGAAGAAAGTCACATTATAGTTTCCAATCAAAGCAGGAGCAGTGAAAGACGTATTATACTTACTGCCCACAGCAAAGGACAAAGTCAGCTGCGAGACAGTGCCGTTTGGGAAAGACACATTAGCATACACAGACCCGACCCCCACGTCATCAGTCACATTGGCAGCGATCTCTACGGTGTTGCTGATGTTGTACGCCGAACTGGCAAGAGGCAGCAAGCCAGTCACACTCGGCAGCACAACATCATTCACAGTGAAGTTCGTCCTCTCACTGCTGTTCACATTACCGCTCGAATCATTAGCGAAGAAAGTGATATCATAGTTCCCGACCAGC
>Ga0315535_1000314_pt1 | contig 33884 bp, 37 predicted proteins | sample SalMarSW160220MG_2_FD_203092 | JGI IMG/M metagenome (GOLD analysis project Ga0315535, IMG submission 203092) | Salt marsh sediment microbial communities from the Plum Island Ecosystem LTER, Massachusetts, United States - Salt Marsh Sediment SW1602-20 ... | reverse complement strand
CTTGTTTTGGAAATATACCGACATAAGCGCTTTTCCGGTTATATCATCGGACGTTTTACCTGAATCTGCATGAAAATTAACGAGAATCTTTAGGTCAATTATGTGAACCGGGTTTATACAACATCATGTAATGATACGTTTTACCCAAATAATATATGGTATGATGATTTTTTTTATTCATTAATTTTCACCCAAAGGACAAGCCGGAGGCTTCCATCTGCTACGTTATTAAGGGCTCGTAATAGTTCACTATGACTTCACCATTAAGTGCCTTGCATATGAAAGCCTCCGACTCGTGCAATATTCAGGTATAATTTTGTGGTAATTCCAGTGTACCGCTTCCCGTTGCGGTTGAAAAAATTACATACTATTTTCCAATAAAAAAGGCCAGGTTTTATCCTGGCCTAGAAATTGTTGGCTCCCCAGCACGGACTCGAACCGCGGACCTAGTGGTTAACAGCCACTTGCTCTGCCAACTGAGCTACTGGGGATCAATTGCAACCTTTCTCTCTAATAAAAAAATAAATCCCAGTCAAGAAAAATTTTGAACAAAAATATTCTCATAGAAAAGAACACACCCGTCAACATTCTCGACACGGTTATCAGCAATTCTCAGTAAATATAGCAAAATCAATATACAATAAGCCAGAACAAATCTCAAATTTATTTTTCGCAATGATTCGTTTTTGCTGAATATTTCCCCAACATATTGTTAAACTTGTCAAAAAATAGCGCTATTATTGTCAAATATTGTCATTACCTTGTAATCTAATGAATTGCGCAGTTCAGTTAACTATAGGATATCCGACGTTTGCTATAGTTTTTAATTTAAAATGTTAAACTTTGCACAATTTTTGCATTACATATTTTGATTCATTTGGGTTCTCGGGTACGTGCATATCTTCTCACCTTTTCTCTATAATCTTTGGTGGGGTGATTGAGTCGTAAACAGCACTTTTCGAGATAAAAATATGAGTCACGATAGCAAAATTTATGTTTGGCAAAAAATCGAGGACCGTCGGGAGAAAGTTATGGATGGGATTATGATTGAGGATTATGATCGCAGGCAAAAAGATGATTCCAATTACGACGGTCTTGAAAGACGTAGCGGTGAGGACAGCAGAAGTGAAAAAGATGAGAAAATAATTCTGCTGGTAACAGACAATTCCAACGATGAACGGTTGGTGCTCGGTGCATTCCAAAAAAATAATCTTGTAGCTAAGGTGGTGGTTGCAAGAGATGGAATCGAAGCGCTTGACTATTTGTTCGGAACTGGAATCTATGGGGGCCGTGAACCCATGAAAATGCCTCACATTATTCTTTTGGATTTGAATCTTCAAAAATTAGATGGCTTGGAAGTATTAAAACGTTTGCGAAATAATGAACGAACGGAGTTGCTTCCTGTGATTGCTTTTACTTCATCCGAGGATGATCGGGATCTAAGGGATTGTTACAGCTTGGGGATCAATAGCTTTATACGAAAGCCTTCGGAATCGTCCCAATTTTCTGAAATCATAGGTCACATGGGCCGGTACTGGTTGGGGTTAAATGAATCCCCACCACAGAATAAAGAGTTTATGAATAAACCCATCCGCGTATTGATCGTTGAGGACTCTGAAGATGACACCCTCCTGCTTGTGCGCCAATTAAAGAAAGAAGGCTATAACCCAACTTACAATCAGGTTGACACGGCCGAAGCCATGAGTGACGCCTTTGAAAAACAAACATGGGATGTTATCCTATGCGACAATTCCATACCCGGTTTTAGTACATTTGAGGCGTTTGATCTATATAAGGAGAAGATGCTCGATTTGCCATTCATCATTGTATCCGGTGCAATTGTATATGAAAATGCAGTTGCGATTATGAAGGCTGGCGCACATGATTACATATTGAAAAACGATCTGGCGAAACTTGCTCCTACTATTTATCGTGCATTGTGTAAGACGAAGAATCGGAAGAAGAAAAACAAGGCTGATCAATTGATGCCCTATTCAGAGAAATCAAGGTAAAGAATAATTTGGCCAAAATCCATTTTGCCGACCGGGAGCAGAAGGTTCTTCCCCACCTTGTTTTTCTAAAATTTGTATTGCTCCAACCCACAAAAAATACTAAATTTGTGAAATAAATTTCACAAATTTAGGCGATATTGTTCATAATATGTGATGATGTTAATAGGGTTAAAAAATATAACTATTTAAATTAAATATAATTATATTCATTTTGATCATTTTGGCATGATTTGTGCTGTAATCATTAACAAGACGTTAAGCGATCTTTAAAATCAGAATTACCGTAATTAAGTGCCACCCAACTTCAACACCAATAATACAAACCATAGGATGGCCAAAAACCTTCAGAGGTTATACTTAAAACGGGAGTTTGAGGTGGCACTTAATCAATCAATTTTAAAATACTGATAAAGGAATTGGCGATGGCAAAAGCTAAGATATCGGAAGCGGTCAACAAGGAGGCTTTCAAGGAAGGAAAGATTATAACTGTCATCGGTAGCAAGGGCGCGGTTGGAACAACAACGATTGCCGTAAATTTGGCGGTCAGTCTGGCAGAAAAGAAGGATATTCAGTCGGTTGCATTGATTGACATGAACCTGCTGTTCGGTGATTTACCCCTTTTTTTTGAGAATAAGCCAAAATATAATTGGAGTGACCTCACCAAGAATATTTCCCGTCTGGATGACACTTTTTTAAAAAATATCCTTTCCGATGATACTTCAGGAGTTTACGTCCTTCCATCTTCAAGTCGCTTTAGCGACAAAAACGAGGTAACACCGAAAAAAATTGAGCATTTACTTATGTTTATGCGAAGATCGTTTGATTTTGTGATCATTGACGGTGGCCAACCTCTGGATGATATCTCTTTTAAGACTCTGGAATTGTCAGACATTATTCCGTTCGTTTCGATTTTAAGCTATCCTTGCCTATCGATCACGAATAAGCTTTTGAAAGCAATTCGTGATTTGGGTCCTCCTCCTGATGAAAAAATCAAGATCATTATCAACCGTTATTTAAAAAAATCAAATCCTTCCATAGAAGATGCAGAAGCTTCATTTGAAAAAAAAATATTCTGGACCATACCCAATGATTACCAAACAACATCAACCGCCATAAATGAGGGAAAGTCACTTGCTCAATTTGCGCCGCGAAAAGGCATCACAAAAAATTTCAGAGAATTGGCCGCTAAGTTGGCCTCTGAATCTCGTAAAGATGATCTGTCTGTTTCTTCATATCAACCGGCAATCATGAAAAAGGCTGATAGGCATACTTATGTATATGAGAATAAAACACTGATTATCAACAGGCGTCGAAGGAAAGGCGATATGGCTCAACATGGCTCCAGTTCCACAGCAAAAAGCACAGACAGGCGTAGAAAAATGAGAGATGGTATTATTATTGTAAAGTATGATCGCAGGCAGAACCATAACGCTAATTATAGTGGCCCTGAGAATCGCAGTGGTGTTGATAGAAGAAGCGGCAAGGATAGAAGAAAATAGGATCGTTGACGGCCCAATATCTCCCCTTGTTTACCAGAAAATTCAAGCAAACACATTCTTAATGAACAATTCTTTTGAATCAAATAGATTGTCAAACGTCAGGAATGAATCAGCCTCACATGTTGTCATTACCAAAATATTTGCAAGTTACAAACGAAATCTGTTATAGCTTTTCATAAATTAAAGGTGGAATCTAAGGCACGCGGTGCGGAAAGGGAGGTTCAATTTGGTGAAACAGTATTCCATAAGTCCTGATGGTGAAAAATTCCAGTTGCCTGAGCCGGATGACTATGCAAGGGAATTCGAACGACTAAAGAATATAGTACATGACCAGCGAGACAAGGGTCGTGAGATTGTGGTGGTTATGGGGGTAGGATTTGTTGGTGCTGTAATGGCTGCAGTGGTGGCTGATACGGAAGATAAAAATGGCAATCCTCTCAAGTTTGTTATTGGAATGCAGCGGCCGAGCACTCGCAGCTACTGGAAAATTCCCTTGCTGAATCGAGGATTGCCTCCTGTGCAAGCCGAGGACCCGGAGGTATTGCCGTTGATCCACCGCTGCGTTAATGAGAAAGAGACGCTTACGGCCACGTTCACTTACGACGCCTTGAAGCTTGCAGATGTGGTGGTTGTAGACGTTCAGTGTGATTACCTGAAGGAGTCTTTGGGCGATGTGAAGAACGGGCAGGCGGACATGGCCGCATTGGAGATATCCTTGGAGATCATCGCCGAACATATTACTCCTGATGCCCTTGTGCTGATTGAGACAACCGTTGCTCCAGGCACCACCGAGCAGGTGGCTTATCCCATTATGAGGAAAGTGTTTCGCAAACGCGGTATTGAAAGTGATCCCTTATTGGCCCATAGTTTTGAAAGAGTGATGCCCGGCAAGAATTATGTTGCCAGCATCCGAGATTTCTGGAGGGTTTGCAGCGGGACTACCCAAGAGGCCACCAACCGGGTGGTAAAGTTTCTCGAAGCAGTTATCAATACGGATGAATATCCTCTGACTGTATTAAATCGGCCCATTGAGTCAGAAACGGCAAAAATCGTTGAGAATAGCTTCCGGGCAACGATTCTGGCGTTCCTCGACGAGTGGAGCCTGTTCGCCGAACGAAACGGTGTAGATCTTATCAAAGTCCTCGAAGCCATCAGGGTCCGACCCACCCACAGCAACATCATCTTTCCAGGACCCGGCATAGGCGGGTATTGCCTACCCAAAGACGGTGGGCTGGGTATGTGGGCATACCGACACATCCATGGGTTTGAGGACGACATTTTCAAGATTACCCCTCTGGCCATCAATATCAATGATACCCGGGCATTGCACGTTGCCCAGCTTACCCGTGATGCACTTCGCAATATGGGCCGTCCGCTGGCGGCCGCCGAAATCCTGCTCCTTGGAGCCTCTTATCGTGAGGATGTTGGAGACACTCGATACAGCGGATCTGAGTTGATCGTTCGTAGACTCACCGAAATGGGAGCTGAACTCAGGGTGCACGACCCCTATGTACAGCATTGGTGGGAATTTGAAAAGCAAGACGAGTACCCTTCCCCGACGCATAGCCTGAAAAGGTTCTTTCGCAGCCAGGGCAAACTTACCGACCTGCACGTTGAGCAAGACTTGTCACAGGCGTTATGTGGTTCCGATGCGGTTATTTTCGCCGTCAGACACAAGCATTATTTAGATCTGGACCCCGATAAAGTAGTGGAGACCGCCGGCTCTCCGCTGGCAGTCATCGACTGCTTCGGTATATTGGATGACACTCAAATCAAGCGCTATTTCGAACTTGGCTGTGAGGTCAAGGGGTTAGGCCGAGGCCATGTCAAAAGGATTAAGGATCAGGTGCGAGCCGAGAGAGAGGAAATGCTGCTGGCATTAAGCGCCGGGCGCCAAGCGGATAGCACATAAGGAGGACTCCGGAATACTCGCAACGTTCAAGGGGTTGTGCGCTAAACGAATCGAAACGATCCGATATCTTTTAAAATAGGCCCACAAATGGATTAAAGCGCTTTTCACTGCCGATGCTTGTTTCCGGGCCATGTCCTGAAAGAACTCTTACATCATCGTCCATTTTGAAAAGCTTTGTACGAATACTTGATATAAGGGTGTTAAAATCTCCGCCGGGAAAATCGGTGCGCCCGATGGAACCGGAAAAAAGCGTATCTCCCACAAAAACGATTTTATCCGTATACAGTGAAATGCCCCCCGGCGTATGCCCCGGCGTATGAATAACCTTTAACGTAATTTTTCCAAAAGAGACGGTGTCGCCTTCTTCAATGGTTTGATCACATGGCGGCGAATTTTCTACTGAAATTCCAAAAAGAGCGGCATTGGTTGAAAGCGAACCCAGCATGGAAGCATCAAGGGGATGGATCAGGATGTCTGCGCCGGTTGCATCTTTTATTTTTCCATTTGCAGCGACATGGTCAAAATGACCATGTGTATTGATGATATATTTTACTTTTAACTCGGAATCTGCAAGCGAGAACATAATTCTGTCGGCATCTCCCCCGGGATCGATGACAACAGCTTCCTTTGTTTCTTCACATCCGAAAATAAAACAATTTGCCATAAGCGGCCCAACAACAAGTTCTTTAATAATCAACACAGCCTCCTTGGGGTTTGGTTTTATTGAATCGTATCCTTTACATGAATCTCTTTTTTTTCAATTGCGATGCGAATGCTGTCGAGAATTCCATTGATAAAGGCGCCTGATTCCTTGGTGCCGAACTTCTTTCCCATGTCAATCGCCTCATTTATGGATACTTTATGTGGAATATCATGGCAGTAAAGCAGTTCATATATGGCAACTCTCATTGTGTTTCTGTCAACACAGGACATGCGGTTGAGCTTCCAGTGGTCGGAAAACCGTTTAAGAATCGAATCAATTTCACCTTTTTCCCGAATAACCCCCCTTACAAGATTAAGAAAAAAGGGGAGCATTTTTTCCGGGGGAGAAAAATTGTCACAGAACCTTTCCAGCATCTCATTTGAGTCATCCTGACTCATATCCATATAAAAGAGCGCCTGCATGGCAAGTTCTCGTGACTTGCGTCGGTTTCCCATGGTTATGCCCGGTCGACAACCTCAATCAAATTTGCCATCTCAACAGCCGCTATTGCAGCATCCCATCCTTTATTGCCGGCTTTTGTTCCGGCACGCTCGATGGCCTGCTCGATGGTGTCGGTTGTCACAATGCCAAAAATAACCGGAATTCCGGAATCCAGACTGACCATGGCGATCCCTTTGGAGACCTCGGCACTGACATAATCAAAATGTGGCGTTGCCCCCCGAATGACCGCACCCAAACAAACAACGGCATGATATCGACCCGTTTCCGCCATTTTTTTTGCCATCAACGGTATTTCAAATGCACCGGGAACCTTCACAATTTCTATGTCTTCGTCCCGGGCGCCGGAGCGTAACAGTCCGTCAAGGGCGCCCTCTTTAAGCCTGTCGGTGATAAAATCATTAAAACGGCTTACCACAAGTGCAAATTTTTTGCCCTCTGCCAGCAGGTTGGCTTCTAAAATTTTTGGCATTTACATTCCTCCCGGTTTGTCCCGATTTATCCGGTTTAGGGTACTGTATCAATATTTAACAGATGTCCCATCTTAGCCTTCTTGCACTCCAGATAACACCGGTTATATTCATTGGGCTCTATTTCAATCTTTGTCTGCTCCACGATACTGAGTCCATATCCGTCAAGCCCGACAACTTTTTTTGGATTGTTTGTAAGGAGTCTCATCTTTTTAACTCCCAAATCAACAAGAATTTGTGCACCGATGCCGTAATTTCTCAAATCAGGCTTGAATCCGAGTTCTAGGTTTGCCTCAACCGTGTCAAGGCCCTGATCCTGGAGTGCATATGCTTTTAATTTATTAACAAGGCCGATCCCTCTCCCCTCCTGGCGGATATAAAGCAATACTCCGGCACCTTCCTTGTCAATCATTTTCATGGCCTTATGCAGTTGTTCTCCACAGTCACAGCGGAGTGAACTGAAAATATCCCCTGTCAGACATTCCGAATGAACCCGAACAAGTACAGGCTTATTGGAATCGATTTCACCCTTCACCATGGCGATATGAAGTAAATCATCCACAGCATTTTCGTAAACAATGGCTTTGAATTCTCCGGCCATTGAAGTGGGGACAACCGTTTCCGCTGCTCTTTTCACAAATAATTCGGTGCGCATCCGGTATTCAATGAGATCGGCAATGGTACATATTTTTATATCATGTTCTTTGCTAAAATTTTCCAGAGCCGGCATTCTGGCCATGGTACCGTCTTCATCCATGATTTCACAAATTACGCCGGCAGGCTTTAAACCGGCAAGACGCGCCAGATCTATAGATCCCTCAGTCTGGCCGGCACGCACAATCACTCCGCCATCTTTGCCTCTCAAGGGGAATACATGTCCGGGCCGCACAAGATCCCTCGGCTTGGCATTATCTGCCACAGCCGCAAGGATAGTAGTGGCACGGTCCGCAGCAGAAATACCGGTTGTTACGCCGCATCGGGCTTCGATGGATACGGTAAAACCAGTCTGAAACCGTGATGTGTTGTTGTCAACCATCAGGGGAAGATTCAAAGCATCTATCTTCTCTGCGGTCATGGAGAGGCAGATAAGTCCTCGACCGTATTTTGCCATGAAATTAATGGCCTCAGGTGTAACCGCTTGGGCAGCCATTGTAAGGTCGCCCTCATTCTCTCGGTCTTCATCATCAACGAGAATGACCATACGTCCGTCCCTTATTTCTTTAATGGCATCTTCAATGCTTATCAGTGACATTATTAATTATTTTCTCCTTAATAAAAATTAGGCAATGGATTTAAATAAAACCGGTTTTGGCCAGAAATTGCATATCCACAGACCGCCCGGTTTGATCTTTTTTACCATGGTCTTGTATTTTTGTGACAAAGCGTTCAACATATTTTCCGATCATATCCGTTTCAATATTAACCGAATCCCCGACCCTGCTGATCGCCATCGTTGTCAATTTTGCAGTATGCGGGATTATACTGACGTCAAAATTACCGCGATCACAGTTGTTGATCGTAAGACTGATGCCGTCCACTGCGATCGAACCTTTTTTTATCATATAACGTGAAAAGGATTCGGGCACTCCGATACCAACAATGACGGCATTGCCTGTGTTTTGTTTTTGCTTTATGGTTCCCATGCCGTCGATATGTCCTGAAACAAGATGCCCGTCTATACGTCCGGAAAGTTGAAGGGCACGCTCAAGGTTCACACGATCTCCGATCTTCGCCCTGCCAAAAGTTGTCCTTGCAAGAGTTTCAGGTGACACATCAACTTGAAACCGTTTGCCATGGATCGCAACCACTGTCAAACAGACGCCGCTCACGGAAATACTGTCTCCGATCTTGGTCTTCTCAGGAACAAAATCCGCGTTAAAAGAAAATCGTTTTCCCTGGCCTTGAGACCGTATCTCAATAATGGTTCCCAGACCTTCTATGATTCCGGTAAACATAACTTAAAAAATAGGTGATTCGGGTATATAAACACTAAATATAATGTCTCTCTACCCTGTTGTAAATATCTCGAATTATTTCTTTCAAAAAAAAGTTAATGCAGACTTCAAGTTAGATCATTTGGCGATATATCCTTGAATCATAACATCGTTGCCGAATTGTCTGACAGTAATGTCTTTTACCGGTATACAATTTTCCATCAAATCCGCTCCCTGTCCTTTACAGATAGGCACACCATCATCTCCACCAAGGATTTTGGGTGCGAAGAAAAAGAAAATTTTTTCAACAATTCCGGCTGACAGGGCTGATGCAATAACCCGGCTGCCCCCTTCTATCAGAAGACTGGTTATACCCAATTCCCCTAAGTGGTCCATGAGCATATCAAGATCGATCAGACCGTCCTTGACAGGTGACTCAATAATCTTTGCGCCCAGTTGTTCAATTCTTCCCTTTTTGTCCTCTGAAACCGATTGACCGGTTATAATGATGGTATCAGAATCGGAATCGAGCCGAAACAGCTTAGCGTCTTCAATAATTTTAAGATGGGTATCAAGAACAATTCTCACCGGATCAAGGCCCTTTAGGCCTCCTATACTATTTTCCATCCGGGTTGTTAGACTGGGGTCATCTTTTTCTACCGTATTAATGCCCACCATAATAGCGTCCACAGAATGCCTTAGACGGTGAACGAATTTTCTTGATTCTTCACCGGTAACCCACCGGGAATCCCCGGTTCTTGTTGCAATCCTCCCGTCCAACGTGGCCGCACATTTGATGATCGTAAATGGACGATTTGTCTTAACGTATTTTATAAAAATTTCATTCAGTCTTTCCGCTTGTTCCTCACAAACACCGATTTTAACAATAATCCCCCGTCGCTTTAAATAATCTATACCCCCTCCCTTAACATCCGGATTCGGGTCATGCATCGCAACAACGACCCGTTTGATGCCGGCTGAAAGTATCTTTTCGGTACAGGGAGGCGTTCGTCCCGTATGATTGCACGGCTCAAGGGTAACATAAAGCGTTGCTCCCCGGGCCAAAGCTCCGGCATCATCTATGGCATTAACTTCGGCATGAGCTTTGCCCGCAGCATGATGGTATCCTTTCCCTACGACCTTTCCCTCTTTAACAATTATGGCACCGACCATGGGGTTGGGGGAAGTAAAGCCCTCTCCCTTTTTTGCAAGATCAAGTGCCATTTTCATGAAATACTCGTCGTGCATTATGTCCCGTCTATTCGGGTTTATGTTCGTTCAAAAGGCTTTTTAGTTCAGAAACAAAATCGTTTACATCTTTGAATTCTCTATACACTGATGCAAACCTCACGTATGCAACATCGTCTATTTCATAAAGTTTGGCCATGACTTTTTCGCCGATTTTATGGGAAGGTATCTCCTTTTCGCCGGATTCTCTGAGATCACGTTCCAGCTCATCAAGAAATTCTTCAATACTATTAACACTTATATTTCGCTTCTGACATGCTTTTTGGATGCCCGAACGCAATTTATCAATGGAGAAGACTTCTCGACGCCCATCCTTTTTGATGATCATAACAGGAATTTCCTCAATATGCTCGTAGGTTGTAAATCGCCTACTGCATACAATACATTCTCTGCGCCTGCGAATGACATTCCCATCCTTGCTCAATCTAGAGTCGATAACTTTGTTGTTAATTTCTGCACAAAATGGACATTTCATGAATTCCTCCCCGCTAACCGGCATCAAATTGAATTAAGTCAATACCTGCCTCCGTAAGCATTTCTTTTGACATGGCATCTGCATACCCGGAATGATAGTAAATCTGTTTTATTCCGGCATTGATGATCATTTTAGCACATATGGAACACGGCATGTTCGTACAAAAAAGCGTTGCATCCTTTATGGAAACACCGTGATAGGCGGCCTGAATAATCGCATTCTGTTCAGCATGTATACCCCGGCACAGTTCATGTCTCTCACCCGAGGGCACGTTCAGTTCTTCACGCAGGCATCCGATTTCAAGACAGTGGTTAAGACCGGTCGGGGCGCCGTTATAGCCGGTAGACAGAATTCTTTTGTCCTTTACAATCAAAGCACCCACAGCCCGCCGGAGACATGTAGAACGTTTGGCCACAAGAAACGTAATATCCATAAAATAGGTAGGCCACGAAGGGCGATTGCTTTTTCCAGACACTTTCTATCCTGCTATCTTAGACCCAATGCCATAAATAGGAAAATCTCCGCAAAGTTCGCGGACTTTTGTCTTGGTATTCATAATAAGACCGTCATTGTCGTAATTTTGGAGCACATCGACAATAAGGTCTGCAATTATTTGCATCTCCGGCGTTTTCATGCCTCTTGTGGTAACTGCAGGCGTTCCGATACGAATACCGCTGGTTATCGACGGGCTAAGCGTTTCAAATGGTATGGAGTTCTTGTTGACGGTCATCCCGGCATGGCCCAGTGCGTCTTCGGCGTCCTTTCCGGTGATGTTAAGATTCCTTAAATCGATAATCATCATGTGGTTATCGGTGCCGCCCGAAACCAGTTTTATACCATGGTCCATCAGACGGTTTGCAAGAGCCTTTGCATTGTTAACCACATTTTTCTGATAAACCACAAACGAATCGCTCAGCGCTTCCTTGAAAGCAACCGCTTTAGCGGCAATCACATGCATCAGCGGTCCCCCCTGAATTCCGGGGAATATTTCTCTATTCAGTTTAGCGCTATAGTCGGTTCTCGCCAGAATCAAGCCGCCGCGAGGGCCTCTTAATGTTTTGTGAGTTGTTGAAGTTGTGACATCCGCAAAAGGAATCGGGGACGGATGAAGCCCGGCCGCCACCAGCCCGGCGATGTGGGCCATATCCACCATGAAATAAGCGTTTACCGATTCGGCAATTTGGGCAAATGCTTCAAAATCTATGATACGCGGGTAGGCGCTTGCACCGGCAATAATCAGCTTTGGCCGGTGTTTTTTCGCCAGCACCGCCAATGCTTCGTAGTCAATGGTTTCGGTATCCCGGTTTACGCCGTAGTGGAAAAAATTATACAGCTTTCCTGAAAAACTAACCGGACTTCCGTGTGTAAGGTGTCCCCCATGGGACAAATTCATTCCAATAACCGTGTCTCCGGGCTCTAACAGTGCAAAATATACCGCCATATTTGCCTGTGATCCGGAGTGAGGCTGGACATTGGCATAGGGAGCATTGAATAATTTTTTGACTCGATTTACGGCCAGTTTTTCTGCAATATCAACATATTCACACCCGCCATAATAACGTTTATCCGGATAACCTTCAGCATATTTATTGGTGAAAATACTCCCCTGAACGGCCATAACCGCCGGGCTGGCTATATTTTCCGATGCAATAAGCTCCAAGGTGTTTTTCTGCCTGTCGATTTCCATGGTGATTGCACCGGCAATCTCATGATCTACATTCTCAATAACTTTTAAGTCCAAACAGTGTTCCTTTTTTAATGATTGTGCTTTCAGATTTGGTTAAACTGAAAATTCACATGTTGGCTCGGAATATGAACCGTGTCTTCTTTATACAAAAAGAGACTACAGATGTCCAATCCTTTAGCCCGAATTTCTCATGAAAAATTTATCTGGATTTTTATCTTGCAAATGAACGAGTCAGAGTCGTGAGAGATCGGGGTTAGATATCAGAATTTGAATTCGTGATTGCGGTGTCTATCCGATCAAACTTATCCAATCGACGCTGGTGCCGTCCGCCTTCAAAGGGTGTTTCAAGCCAGGCTTTCACTATCTCAATGGCAAGAATGTCTCCCACAACGCGAGCGCCTAAAACCAGTATGTTCGAATTGTTATGACGTTTGCTCATAATAGAGGAAAAAAGATCCGTACACAGAGCCGCTCTGACATGAGGAAATTTGTTGGCAACCATTGACATACCGATTCCGGTACCGCACAAGAGTATCCCTCGCTCAAACTTACCCGCTGAAACCATGGAGGCAACTTTGATTCCAAAATCCGGATAATCAACCGAGGCTTCACTATGGCAGCCCACATCTTCAACATCAATACCTCTTTCAATGAGGAATGCTTTGATTTTTTCCTTCAAATCATAAGCCGCATGGTCGCTGCCGATGATAACAGGTGGTTTCTTTTCCGGCATTGTTTTATCCTGGCAATGAAATTATTCGGTTTCAATAACCGTGCGGCCTTTGTAAGTGCCGCAACCGGGGCAAGCATGGTGCGGAAGCCGGGCATCCCCGCACTGGGGGCAGCTCGTCAGGTTAGGGCCCGTAATTTTCTGATGCGTCCTTCTTTTATCCCGCCTTGATTTTGATTTTTTTCGTTTTGGTACCGCCATATGTGCTCCTTTAAACAATTATTTTTTAAAAATTTATTTTCAAATCATTCTCCTATTTCAAGACTGAAGCTTAACTAAGTAAAATAATAAGTATTGTCAAGATCTTTTACATTTTATCATGTGCAGGCGCCATAAATTGCTGAAAAGTTAACCGGTAAGTTAGTTCGCTTCGCTCACAATTGGAATGATGGAACAATGGGTTATTGTAAAATTCCTTTTTTCGAGAATTAAATAGATGGATATCATCTTTTTAAGATCAGCATTCCAATATTCCATCATTCCATTGTTCCATATCCGAATTAAAAATTTAATCCTAAAAAAGAGCTCTATTTTTAATAAATTGTAGAATTTCCGAGACGTTTATCCATCAGCCGAAAAGCAAGACCGGAACGGCGCTCTGTGGGCTTGTTGTTTTTAAGGGCAATATTCAGGGCTTTTTTTGTCCCCACAAGAATTACCAGATTTTTTCCCCTTGTCATTGCAGTGTATAACAGGTTCCGCTGCAAAAGAACATAATGCTGGGTCATTATCGGCAATATCACGGCAGGGTATTCCGATCCTTGTGACTTGTGAACCGATATGGCATATGCCAGGGATATTTCATCTGTTTCGGTAAAATCGTAAGGTACAATCCTGCCGTAGTAGTCCACCGAGAGCTGCTTTTCTTTTTTGTTAACGGAGCTTATGATTCCGATATCTCCGTTGAAAACCTCTTTTTGATAATTATTTTTCAGGTGCATTATTTTGTCGCCGATTTTGAAAGCACCGCCCATGGCTTCAATCATAGCCGAATTTGGATTCAAGGCCTTTTGAAGCACCTGGTTGAGGTTTGTCGTACCGATCAGACCTTTGTGCATCGGGGTGAGAACCTGGACCTCATCCATGGGATCAAGCTCGAAACGTTCAGGGATGGTTCGGGTGCATAATTCAACAATCGTTGACACCACCTTATTTTGATTCTGTTGTTCCATAAAATAAAACTCGGAAACACCGTCCGAATCACCTATAGATTTCAGAACCGGAGATTCCCCCCGGCGAACCCGGTGAGCATTCACGACAATAGGGCTTTCCTGGGCCTGCCTGAATATTTTTTTCAGATAAAAAACCGGTATGAGCTTCGATGTGATCATATCGGAAAGCACGTTGCCCGGGCCAACGGACGGCAGCTGAAAAATATCCCCGACCAGTATCAATACAGAGGTCATTGGAAGCGCCTTTATCAGGTGATACATTAAAAGGGTGTCCACCATGGAAGCTTCATCAATAATCATTGCATCCGTATCAAGGGGGTTATCCGGGTTTTTTTCGAACAGATTCTCTTTGAAATTAAATCCCAACAATTTATGAATGGTTTTCGCCTTGCTCCGGGTAACCTCGGATAGCCGCCGGGCTGCCCGTCCGGTAGGCGCCGCAAGAAGAACCCGTTTCCCGAGGGCTGAAAACACGGCATTAATCGATCGAATGAGCGTTGTCTTTCCGGTCCCCGGTCCTCCGGTTATGATAACCGCTCTGTGGATAAGTATTTTTTCAAGGGCGGCAAGCTGTTCCAAAGACAGGGTTATGGCCAGTTTTTTTTGAACTTCTTTTGCAATAAGTTCCGTGTCTATGCCCGGCGGTGTCACGGGGACGGATAACAGGGCTTTGAGTCTGTCTGCAATACCGGTTTCCGCCTGATGAATTTCTTTCAGATAAACAATTTTGTTGTCCGGATCCTCCGGTGCATTTTCAACAACCAGTTCTCGGGCGTCACAGAGCCTGTGGATTTCATCCAGGGTTGCATCGGGATTGATCTGAAAAAAATTTTTACAACGATCAACCAGTTGATCTTTATATACAAAAACATCTCCTTGATTGGCAACTTGTTCCATTGCATGGATAATGCATGCCCTCACTCGCCGAGGCTGGTCTTTTTCAATGCCCATCTTCCGGGCCACGGTATCGGCAAAATAGAATCCGATGCCGGGGATATCCGTTGTCAAACGAAACGGGTCATTGCGGATGATGTTGATGGAATCCGGGCCGTATGCTTTGTGTATTTTTGCACAATAACCGGTTTGGACACCCATGCGATGGAGAAACTGCATTAAACTTCTTGCAACATGATGGTCTTTCCAGGCATTGGATATTAATGCGGCTTTGGCCCGTCCGATCGCTTTAACCTCCAGCAGTTTCTCAGGGTGTTGTTCTATTATTTCAAAAGTGTCCGCTCCGAAACAGCTAACGATCCGCTTGGCCATGGAAGGCCCGATTCCCTTGATAATGCCGGATTCCAGATATTTTTTGATCCCATCGATGGTTGCCGGCAAAACAACTTCATAGGATATAATTTTAAACTGCTGGCCATATCTGGGATGGGTTTCCCAGGTGCCTTCAATTTTAAGGGTCTGGCCCGGATTGATCGCTGCCATTGTGCCCACGATGGTGACCATATTATGGGTCTTGCGGGTCTTTAATTTTGCAATGGTATAATGGTTTTCAGCGTTAAAAAAGGTGATTCTTTCCAGACATCCTTCAAGAGTATTTATAGGAAGGGATTTATTCATACCTAAATTGAGCGTCTCAAATTTTTGAACTGGTTAATTTAACAATATTTTTAAGGTATTCTAACATTTTGAATTTCAATAATTTGAAACCCTGCGGGATTTCCAATTTCACCGCATCTACTGCGTCAGATGCCGTTCCGCATAGACAACTATAGCGAAACAACATCTTCCTTGTATCTGCGGCAAACTTGAAAATCGCTCAACTTAGGTCATAATTATTGTGGGCAAGGATCCAGCCGACCGCTTCTAAAAGGTCCCGGGCGATAAAATCCGGAGTGATTGATTTTTCTCTCAGATTTTTTTCAGCTTCTTCTCCGTTACCTGTTTTTACCAGAACAGCGTGACCGCACCCGGCATTCCGGGCACATTCGATATCCTTTGCACTATCGCCAACCATGACCGAGGCTGCAATATGGATCCGGTATTTCTGCTTGGCCTTAAAAATCAGTCCCGGATTTGGCTTCCGGCAACTACAACGGTCTTCCGGTACATGCGGACAATAAAATATATCTTTTATTTGACCGCCGTTGGAGGTGACGGCTTTTTTCATCAGGGTGTGCAGGTCGTCAAGCGCTTTTTCGGATACCATCTTTCGATTGATAATCGACTGGTTTGTGATAACAATAACGGCAAATTCATTTAAAGTCAGCAGTCTTATCGCCTCTAAACTTCCGGGTAGAAACTCAAATTCAGACCAGCTTTTGATGTAATCCGGAGAATCCCGGTTAATAACGCCGTCCCGGTCCAGAAAAACAACTTTTCGGAGACTTTCTTTTTTAATTGTCTTCTGCAATTGCAAGGGCGCCCTTAAACCCGTTTTGAATCATATATTCTTCATGTTTATTTGCCTGTTCCAAAGTAGAAAATCTGCCCACCCGCACCCGGTATAACGTACCATTTCCATTGTAAGATACAGTTATATAAGCATTTCCGTATGATCGGCCAAGTTTTTGTTTCAGTCTTTGGGCGTTTTCCAATTCGCTGAATGCACCGATCTGAACGGTAAAATTCCCTTGATAATAGTTTCCCGGAATATAGGATCGACCGGTGCTACCGGCTTGTTTTGGCCGAGCCATCGCACCGAGAGCCACGATTTCAACTTCAGCCGTACCCGGACCCACTATTCCAAGCTTTTTTGCGGCCGTGTAAGAAAGGTCTAGGATCCTGCCCCGGACAAAAGGACCCCGGTCATTGATTCTAACTTCGATCTTCCTGTTGTTTTCTAGATTACACACACTGATATAAGTTCCAAAGGGAAGCGTTTTGTGAGCAGCGGTCATGGCATGCATATCATAAATTTCGCCGTTGGATGTCTTTCTGCCGTGAAATTTTCTGCCGTACCAGGACGCCTTTCCGCGCTGGCTGAACCCTCGTGCGTGGGGCAGCGGTTTGTACCAGTTTTTTCCGATCTTATAAGGTTTGGGATGCCCCGGAGGTGTTGCGGGGGGCGTTACGGTTGTGCACCCATAAAAAATAAATGCCGGCACACTGCAACAAACAAGAAATTTGCACATTACAGAAAAATGCCTTTTAAGTAATGGTATGGTCATAATTATTTTTCAAATGAAATTTTCAAAACATCCTGAATTCTTTCTGTAAATTGGAAACAGATTCGGGTAGAAATCAAGACCTTTGGTAAACGCTGATGCCTTTCTATTGACAAACCGTGGCTCCGAAGTTTTTTTTAGGTGTCAGGTGTCAGGGTCGAGAAACTTGAAGAACTGAAACCTGAACACTGACACCTTACGATTGAACTCAATAACCAACAATTTTGATTTACACCCGACAGATTCTAAATGTTATCATATTATAGTTAATAACCGATTAACCCTTCAACAGCATCCCATACCACATCTTTTCCCAGACGGGATTTGGCTGAAAACAGGATCAGCTCATCTTTATCCACACTTAAAGCTTTGGCTATGGTAGCCTGCTGTGTCAACTGTTTTGTTTTGGAGAGCTTATCCGCTTTTGTCAGTATCAAGATACCGGGAATGTTGTAATAATACAACCATTCGATAAAATAAAGATCCTGTATGCCGGGGATGCGCCGAACATCCATGATAAGCGCCACCCCTTTCAGCGTCTTTCGGGTTGAAAGGTATGTCTCAATCATGGGACCCCATTTTTTCCTCACGGAAGCCGGAACCTTTGCATATCCGAATCCCGGAAGGTCCACAAACGAAAACGTCTTGTTGATGAGAAAAAAATTGATCAGCTGGGTGCGTCCGGGGGTGGCGCTGGTCTTTACCAGCCGTTTTCGGTTTACCAGGGTATTGATCAGAGAAGATTTACCCACATTGGAACGTCCGGTAAAAGCGAACTCCGGCAAAACCGCATCAGGGTACTGAGCCGGTTTGACAGCACTTTTAACAAATTCAGCCGATTTTATGATCATATGTAGATTTTCAAATATTAACTGGTTGTTTTAGAAGGTCTCGATGTCGGGGCCGGGCCTGATGACGATTTGATATTATAACAAGAGGTTGTGTGAATTGCAAGTATGTCCTGATTACGACTCCCTTTTATGAAAGTAATTCTCCAACCGGTCCATGCCCTGGGCGATGTTTTCCATGGAGGTTGCATATGAAAATCGAAGGTATCCTTCGCCGTTTTTTCCGAAATCGATGCCGGGCGCCACACCCACATGCGCTTTTTCAAGAATATCAAACGCCAGTTTATACGAGTCGCCGGAAATGTGTTTTGCATTGGCAAACACATAAAAAGCCCCTGTGGGTTCCACGGTGATCCCGAGACCCATATCTTTAAGCCGGCGGATCATGTATTGCCTTCGTTCATTATAAATTCGCTTCATGCGTAAAATATCTTCCCCGGCCTGTTTAATAGCGGCGATTCCGGCGACTTGAACCATGGCATTGGCCGAAATAAAAAAGTTTTGTTGAAGCTTTTGTATGGGCCGAATGAAGTGTTTGGGGGCAATCATGTAACCGAGTCGCAACCCGGTCATTGCGTAGAGTTTTGAAAACCCGTTGAAGACAAACGCCTTTTTCGTAAATTCCAGTATAGAGTGTTCTTTTCCCTCGTAAACCAGACCATGATAAATTTCATCCGAGATAATATACGGTGAGTCCGGTTTTAAAGACAGGGCGGCAATCGCCTTCATTCGCTCTTTGGAAAGCAGGTTTCCCGTAGGATTGGACGGAGAGTTGATAAATATTCCTTTTGTTTTCCGGGTGATCTTTTGTTCAATGGCTTCGGGTCGGTATTGAAAGCCGTCTTCTTCGTACACGGGGATGAATACGGGCTCGCCCTGAACGAATTTTATAAAATTGGGATAGCAGGCATAATGAGGATCCGAGACAATGACCTGGTCTCCTTTTTCCAACAGCGCGGAGAACATGACAAACATGGCCGGGGAAGTGCCGGATGAGATTACGATCTGGTCGGGATCCACGGACACGCCGTATGTTGTCAAATAATGTTCACTGATGGCTTCTCGGAGTTCCATCATACCCAGGCTGTGGGTATAATGGGTATGTCCGTCATTCAGCGCCATGCAGGCAGCATCCTTAATGCATTGAGGGGTGTCAAAATCAGGCTCCCCAACTTCCAAATGAATCACATGAATCCCCTGACGTTCCATTTCGTTGGCCCTCTCCAGAACGTCCATTACGATGAAAGGGGTCATTTCTTTGGTTCGATTGGATATCATTTCTGTTCCTTAAACAACCTTGTTCAGAGGGTATTCTATAATGCCCTCAGCGCCGTGTTTCAAAAGCTTTGGGATAAGGTCTCTGACAATACTGGTATCCACCACCGTTTCCACAGAAAACCAGTTTGAGTTGTAAAGCGGTGCAACCGTTGGTGCGTTGAGGCTGGGGAGCAGGGATACAATCTTTTCAAGGCGAGTATCCGAAACATTCATTTTAATCCCCACAAGCTTTTCAGCCATGAGCGCACCTTTAAGCAACAGCGCGATTTGTTCAAGTTTTTCTTTTTTTAGCGGATCCTTCCATGAATTGTGGTTAGCGATGAGCTGAGTATAGGTCTGCATAAATTCATGAATGATTTTCAGCCCGTGGGCCTTAATGGTGCTTTCCGTCTCAGTGACTTCCACAATGGCATCGGCAAGACCGGAAACCACTTTTGCTTCCGTGGCTCCCCAGGAAAATTCAACGGTGACATTAATGTTGCGTTCAGAAAAATAGTTTTTGGTATATTCAACCAGTTCGGTGGATATTTTTTTCCCCTCAAGATCTTCTAGTTTTTTAATGGGAGAATCCGGGGCAACCGCCAGCACCCATCGGGCAGGCCTGGCACTTGTTTTGGAGTAGACAAGATCGGTGATCACGTGGACATCAGATTTGTTTTCAGCGATCCAGTCCTTGCCCGTAAGTCCGGCATCCAGAGTGCCGTTTTCAACATGACGGGACATTTCCTGAGCCCTGCACAGGGTGCATTCGATGGTATCATCATTTATGTCGGGGAAATAGCTTCTACCGTTGACATTAATCTTCCATCCGGAACGTTTGAACAGGTCTATGGTTGCGTTTTGCAGGCTTCCCTTGGGAATCCCCAGTTTTAACACGGTTGTCATTTATTATATACCTCCTCAGGATTAAATACCGGTTCACCCATAATCCGGATTGATCCATTTTCGACCTTTTTAAAAAAACAGCTTCTATAACCTAAGTGACAGGACGCGCCTCCTACCTGTTCAACTTTGAGCAATATCGTATCATCATCACAATCGATCCTAATTTCTTTTACGAGTTGCATATTTCCGGACGTTTTTCCTTTTGTCCAAAGCGTTTGTCTGGTGCGGCTGTAATAAGTGGCATTTCCGGTGGCAAGGGTTGCTTCCCATGCGTCTTGATTCATAAACGCCAGCATTAAAACCTCACCGGTTTCATAATCCTGAGCAATGGCCGGTATCAATCCGCCCATCTTTTTAAAATCGAGTGTAATCATTAAAATATATACCTTTTGAAAAGTTTGTTATAGAAAACTTCTTTGATAACCATAACTTAAAATAAAGTCAAATTCTTTTTTTGAGTTCGGGCGACTCAAAATAATAAATCCTTAGAGATTACATCGGATTTTGACGCTTCACCTTACATTGACTTTCACAGCAGTGATTGGTATGGTACCCAGCTATGGAATCAGGAAATGTAGTTGAATATATCGACAGCAAAAAAATTATTTGTGCGGTTGTTCTTGAAGTCAAAAATCATAGGCTTAGACTTTTGACCGAAACCAACCGGGAAGTCAACCTTTCGGCAAGTCGTCTGTCACATATGTGCAAAACGCGTCTGGATCCTTCCATTTTAAGAAGTACCATGGTCCATACCTTAAAGGAGATAGCAAGCCGGCGTAACGCATTGATAACTCATATAAATATCAAGGAATTATGGGAAGTTGTAAACACGGAACAAGAATGGATCGATCTGGACACAATGACCAGATTATGTTTCCCGGAAAGTCCGAGTTGCGATCACGAGTCTGCGGTTGTCAGGGCATTTTTTTCAGACAGACTTTATTTTAAATTTAACCGTGATCGCTTTTTCCCCAATACACAAGATCAGGTTGAACAAAAAATCGATCAGGAAAGAGAAACCGCGCGGAGAAATCGGATGATCAAAGCGGGCGGAGAATGGCTTAAAAACGTTTTGAATGATACCCCCTCTTCCCCGCCCCAAAACGAAACCCAAATTATAAACATCCTGAAATCATGTTATCTTTTCCAAAAGGAAAGCAAAGCCTATGACCTAGGCAAAGCAATACTTGCAAAGGCCGGCATGGATACTGATGAAGAAGTCTTTCAGGTGTTGGTTAAGCTGGGCGCTTTTGATAAAAATGAAAATACGGATCTTTATAAATATAATATCTCAACATCTTTCCCCGGCGATATCATGCAAAGCGCAACGGAACTGGCCGATTCACAGCAGGAGTTTTCGGATAACCTGACGCGAAAAGATTTAACCGGGCTTTCGTTGATGACCATCGACGGCCAGGCAACTTTAGATTTCGATGATGCCATCAGTATAGAAGATCATGGTGATTATTATTATCTTGGAATTCATATTATCGATGTGGGGCATTTTATTAAAAAAGGAGACCGTATCGATCAAGAGGCGTTGGTTCGTGGCAGCTCAATTTACATGCCCGATCAGAAAATACCGATGATTCCGCCCTGTCTTGCCGAAAATCTTTGCAGCCTGAAAGCCGGACAATTACGCCCGGCCATCAGCATTATGGTGAAGTTAACCAAATTCTGCGAAATCATCGACTATGAAATAATTCCGAGCCTGATCCGGGTAGAGCACCAGCTCACTTATTACGATGTTAATATGATTGCTCAAGACAGCAAGGAAATTATCATACTCCATGATATCGCAGAACAATTCCGTCAGAACCGGATGGCTGCAGGAGCCGTTCAGATCACGTTGCCGGATATTAATGTATGGATCGATGAAAATAACGAAGTTACCGTAAACAAAGTGAACAGGGAAAGTCCCGGAAGGATGCTGGTTTCGGAAATAATGATCATGGCAAACTGGCTCATGGCCAAATTCCTGGCCCAACATAACGCTCCGGCAATATACAGGTCTCAAATCGCACCCCGTGAACGACTCTACAAGGGAACTGAAGCCTCTTTATTCCAGAACTGTAAGCAGCGAAGGCTGTTAAGCCGTTTTGTGCTAAACCCGAAGCCTGAACATCATTCGGGATTGGGTCTGGATGCCTATGTTACCGCAACGTCACCCATCCGGAAATATTTTGATCTGGCCACTCAGCGGCAGATACGGGCAGTTCTCGGCCTGGAAGTGCCTTATACTGTCAAAGAAATAGATAATATCATACAGATGCTTGAAGCGCCGATGAGCTGCGTATCAAAGCTTCAATTCAACCGCCACAGGTACTGGCTCTTGAAATACCTTGAAAAAAGAATCGGGCAAAAAGAAGAGGCTATTGTGCTGTATAAAAAGAGAAATACCTACCATATCGTCATATCCGAATACATGATAGAATGCGACCTGCCCGTATCCAGCGGCATAGATTTGAAGCCCGAAGACCTGATTCAGATAACCATACAGCATGTCAATGCAAGAAAAAACGTACTGTCTGTGTTTATGGGCTGATCATAAAGGGATTAAAAAGCCATGTGTGTATTACTCTGGTACTGTGACGGGTTTGATTGGGTCCCATTTTCAGCAGCAAACAACAGCACGATATAAACTGATTTGCCACTGCCTTGAGACCTTTGAAAAATGTCCAATTTTGCCCAAGGCCAAGGGCAATTCTGCAGGACAGCAGAATTGGACAGCTGTCAAGCTGCCCGCAAGGGCGAGGGGCATGGACGCCCCGAGTCAACGTGAAAATTTTAACCACAGGAATACATTTAGTATTTTGAGGATTAAAATTTGAGCCTGACACAGGAATTGGGTAAAAGGGGGCGTTTTGCAAGGGTCTCGCCTTACGTGACAGAGATTACCTGCCCCTGGGTTATTTTTTGAAGATCATCCGGCGAAAGCTTGAACATTGTATTGGAGGATCCGGCAGCCGCCCAGATCTCCGGGTATTTGAGAAGATCTTCATCGATAAATGTTTCCAGGGGGCTGGAATGACCCAGAGGCGGAACACCGCCCACCACAAAACCGGTTTTCGAACGGACAAAATCAGGATCCGCCATCTTTATGGGTTCGGAAAGGAAATTTCGGATTTTTTTAGTATTCACCCGATTTGCGCCGCTGGCAAGAACCAGAATCGGTTTCTTAGTCTTTTGGGCCATAAAAACCAAAGATTTGACAATCTGTTCCACCCGACACCCCAAAGAGTTGGCTGCGTCCTGAGCACTGCGGGTGGTTTCCTTCATAGTCAGCACCTGACATTCAAGACCATGAGCCTTGAGTGCCTTTTCCACTTTCCGGACGCTGGTATCTGAACTATCGGGCATTGCTACTCCTTTATGATTTCAAACCAATTCTTATCCGGATTTTTCCTGACCCTGTCCGGGTCGAAAATACGTCCGTTCATGGCAATATAAACTCCGGGCGTCAATGTTTGCACAGCGGCAACCGCACAGCCGATATTAAATGATGCATCGCTGGATTTAAACCGGGCCGGTTCCATGGCGCCGGTCAACACGATCACCTTACCGGGTATGGTTTTCAATTTTTGAGCGGTCTGGATCATGGTGTCAGTGCCATGGGTTATAACAATGTAGGAATGCCTATCAGAGGCAACTGTGTCGAAGATCATTTGGCGATCTTGGTCCGTCATACTGAGACTGTCTTTATACAACACGGATGATATTTCGTACTCGAAATTCACATTGGCTTCTTGTAATATTTCTCCGATCTTGGGTTCTCCAACCTCAAATTTGCTTTTGCGGTCAAAATATACTTTGTCGATGGTCCCGCCCACCGTATAGATTTTAATTTTCATTCTTTTCAAAAATTTCTTCAGTACATGTTACCGATGTTCTCACCCCCGGTGAAAAATTAAAGTTTTGGAGCAGCCAAATCAGCCATACTCCCCTTTTCCACCGGAGGTAAGAGAGAAGCAAGAGAGACGATTAACATAAACCCAAATTGCTAAACAAAAATAATCCACATCGGGTTAATGATAATCATGTGTACCCAAAACCACCTCGATACCAGTCTTGTTCTCCAGCATTTTAGCTATTTCCTCGGGATCGTTATAAGGACAACCAGGTTTTGCATTCGCAAAACAAGAACTTAAGTATATCTTGTCCGGTTTTATTTCCGACATTTTTATGGCCATCCCCATGTTGGGAATCAAGGATCGGCCCGGGCATTCGCATTTAACAAAGCCGACGACCTGGCAAGGCTCATCAAATTTACCATCTCCGAGCGCTGCAGCCTTAAGACAACGCCATTCTCCGGCACAACCGTAACCACTGTCCATGTAAGCGCCACATCCTACGATAGCAACTTTCTTCATTTTGTCCTCCTTTCTAATTCTTTATGATCTATTCTTTCCACGGCCCATACCACCGCCGCCCATACCCATGCCACCACCGCCGCCCATACCTCTTCCACCACGGCCCCTACCGCCGCCGCCCATACCTCTTCCGCCGCCCATTCCCATGATGCGGTTGCCGGCAGTATCAGCAGATAGCCCGTTATGATCCGTAACATTCGCTGCTTTTGCGGGTGTCAAATTTCCGTTTTTGTAGTTTTCCAGAACTTCCTTAACGGTTCCCGTGTTTCCGAGAAACATTTGGATTCCGGCCGCATCAAGGGTACTCACAGCATTGGGCCCACAATTACCGGTTATTACAGCTTTGGCCCCTTTGGAAGCAACAAATTGAGCCGACTGAATTCCAGCCCCACCACCGCTTTCATTATCAAAAACCTCATAACTCATATCGTCTGTATCGACGATTAAAAAATAAGCACACCGGCCAAACCTTGGGTCGACCTGTGAATTAAGATCCTTGCCGGACGAACTAATGACTATTTTCATAATTTAGTTTCCTTTCCTATATACATATAGTTGGTATCATATGACCTAACCCGGACAAACCGGAAAAGTTATAAGTGAGCTAAAGTTTGAAGTGAACTAAAGTTAAGGGGTCGCTTTGCTCCGACTTTTATACAAATTGTCAGTATTCCTTAATTTTAGGCACTTTAGATCACTTTAGGCACTTCACACTTAATTGTCTAATCAATTGTTTGTCATAAAAAGCACGAAACTTATAACTTAGGGCCTGAGTTATATGGGTCGTTTTCCACAGCAACTCCCCGGTCCGGCGCAGTCGGCCTGTCCGGGAGACAATCCACAGCATGCGGTATCACCGGGTCCGGGCATCCGGTTCTTATTGGGACCGGACAGGGAGGAATGAGCGGAAACAAGTTTTTTCAGGTTATGGCCGCCGCAGCTTTTGCATCTGGGCCTCTCATCCGAACCTGCAATGAGAAGTTCACTGGTCTCTCCGCAGTCCATACACAAAAAATCAAAAAGGGGCATGGCTATTCTCCTTTGTTCCATTGCCGATGAATATTTTCGTATTCCAATTGCGCAGCAAAGTGTTCTGAGTTATGACCCACGCGGATAATTCTCGATATTTTTCGCATAACTTTCAAAATCGTTTTCCAGAATGAAATTTGAAATCATTTCACTCACCTTGTCAGCCGTATCTATACGATAAACACCTTTTTCATTGCGGCCTTCAACCTTCTTGGCATTCTCCACAATTGCTTGAAGAGAAGCCGTGGTAATTTCCACATTCACATTAACCGTAAGGGTTTCTTTTGATTCACTCATTGAGTTCAACTACTCCTTTTAACAATAAAACTTCCCGGTTCGCACCCCATATGACCGGATATCACCGGGCATTTTGCCTTTAACAGAAAAAATATATTCTTTTTAGAACCGCTCAACGTTTCGTAATTACCCTGACCCTTGGCAATAATCAGATCGGCATGTGCAAAGCATTCCCTGAATTTTTTTGAACATTTTTCTAGAACCGTTCCGGGAACGTTCGAACCATTGTCCATAACATCGACAAGTTCGGTCATACCGGTTTCCCGTGCATCTGCCATTGTCACATCATTTATGATCGGCCCGCCCCTTACAACAAATGTTACCTTATCCGCAGGCAATTGTTCTATGAGTAAGCGATCGAAAACAATTTCTCCGCAATTATCTCCCAAATAAAGGATATTTTCCGCCGAATCTATTGAATCGCACAAGACTTTTATATTCCCGAACACTTTGACCGATAGTGCCTGTTCAATAGTATCAGAAATAACATCCCGGTCTATTTCTGAGTTTACGCCGAAATCGATAATATTTCCGGCAATGGCCATTCGAACGGCGGTATCCATGGGATTGGAAGAACGTTGGATTCTTTGTTTTAAGTCCGGATAAAGTTTGAGGCAAAAATTGTTGAACTGTTTCTTTATTTTTTTATATGGATCATCGTGCCCGGAAAGTTCTCTGATTAATTCGTGGATATACTGACCCATCACCGGAGGGGACTGGTCCAGGTTCATTTTGCTTGCTGCGGCAAGAACACCGCGAAGTACCTGCTCATGAATTTTTTCATCGGAAGTCGCCAACCTTACCGCGTCAAGAGCCTGACGGATAAAACAGGGTATACAGTCATAAGTTGTTTTCATAGCATTAATAAATAGACGTTTTCTTGACTTTTTACCGAACCCTCAGTTATGAGTATAAACTCATAAACAAACTAAGTCCTATTGGCCGGATGGTCAAGCTGTTTTTTGTATTATTGACCAACCACTCAACAATTTAACACCGTAACACCGTAATAACTAAGAACTCACTGAAATGAAAATTCTGATAAAATTTTATATTTTTCCGGAACATCGATTAAAACATAATGGTCATTTGACCAAATAAATGCTTGACATGCTATACTATATTAATTATATTTTAATCAAATGCTCATTTCATAAAGGTAATTGTATTATGCCAAGAATTAAAAAGCCGAGATTTGTATCAAGATATCCGACGATCACCGCTTTCGTGCCCCGGGGAATGTTTCAAACCGGTGAGATTACGCTTTCACTGGAAGGACTTGAAGCAATAAGATTAAGCGATTTCGAACATCTTGACCAGGAGACCGCCGCAAAAATGATGGAGGTATCTCGCCAGACATACGGCAGAATTTTATCCGAAGCCCGAGGAATTGTTTCAGAAGCCCTGGTAACGGGAAAGGCGCTAATAATTGAGGGGGGTTCCTATGAAATGCGCGGAAGACACAGAAAACGCCGCAGAAGAGGCGGCAGAGAATTTTAAGTTTTTTTGGAATACTATTAAGGAGGTGAGTGTTATGCCAAAAAGAGATGGAACAGGTCCAATGGGTAACGGCCGAATGACCGGAAGAGGTCGAGGGGCCTGCAACCCTGACCGAGGGACTTTCCGCGATAATGAGCAGGGAGGACGGAACGCAGGCAGAGGATCGGGGCAGGACAGAGGCTCCGGTCGGAATTCCGGCAGAGGTTTCGGACAAGGCCTCGGTTCCGGGAAAGGCCGTGGTAATAAACGGTAAAATAAAAAAAACCGGGTCCAGAGGGCCCGGTTTTTCTATGACTAAATAAATATGCTAAAAGTTCAGACCCATTCCATGAAAATTGGACAGTTCTGACGCGGGCGAAATTTTTAACGAAATATTGAGGTCTGAAGTGAAGGTAACCATAATATATGACAACACAGCGTGGGATAAGAATTTAAAATCTGACTGGGGATTTTCATGTTTGGTAGAAGTTTTTGGAAAAAATATACTCTTTGATACCGGAGCAAAGGCAGATATTCTCGATTATAATATGAAACAATTGAAAATTGATCCCATGCAGATTGACGAGGTTTTTATTTCTCATTCGCATTGGGATCACACCGGCGGGCTTTCCTGGTTTCTAAACCTAAACCCGGTGAAGGTTTATATCCCCTGTTCCCTTACATTATCTGATGATAACATAACCGCGATACGAATTTCTGAAAAACGTAAACTGCATGAGAACATATATTCCACAGGTGAATTAAAGAATATCGAGCACTCCCTGATAATAAAGGAGGAAATCGGGGTAACCGTAATTGCCGGATGTTCCCACCCGGGTGTCCGGGAAATTTTGCACGCCGCATCAGAAATCGGGAAAGTTAGAACGCTTATCGGCGGGCTTCATGGATTCAATGAGTTTAATCTCATCGATAATCTGGAAACCGTCTGCCCCACTCATTGCACCCAATTTATTCGGGAAATCAAAGATCTTTACCCCGATAAAACTCTTGAAGGTGGTGCAGGTAGAGTGATTGTAATATAATATTGTTAGGCTATTTGAGGAGTCGGAAAGTTATTTTGATAAAATAGCTCCATGAATGATCCGCAACGGCATCTTACACTCCGCTATTTGCTGAGCCTTATAAGAAAAACACCACGACTACTGAGTTCTTTTTAATGCGCTGTTATATTCAAAGGAGAGTTTGATTATGTTCAAGATCCATCCCATTGTTGTGGGAACCAAAATTTTTGACAAAAGCATGATGACATATCAATACGGAAACGGCCAGGAATATACCATCCCTATTTACTGCTGGTATTTAGAAGGCGGAGACCGGAAAATCCTGGTGGATACCGGTGAGATGAGTCCGATCCAATCCCCGGACAGGGAAACGTCCATCGGTGGAAAAATTTATACGTTCGAGCAGGGGCTATCCCGATGGGATCTGTCACCGGCGGATATCGACGTGATTATTCACACTCATCTGCATAACGACCACTGTGAAAACGATTACAAATGTGAAAACGCTGAAATTTATATTCACGAAAAAGAAATAGAAAGAATTCACAATCCTCACCCGCTGGATTATCGCTATCTTGAGGATTACATAGAGGATGTGGAGGAAAACGGGCAGATACGAATGATTACCGGTGACAGGGAAATTCTACCGGGAGTCCGGGTGGTTCATACACCGGTTCATACGGAAGGGGGGCTCACCGTGTTCATTGATACGCCTTCGGGTCAGGCCGCCATAACCGGATTTTGTGTAATTAAAGAAAATTTTTATCCGCCGATTCAAATAAAAGCCATGGAAATGGAGGTAATTCCTCCCGGAACAGTTGTAAATGCCTATGAGGCTTATGACATTATGCTGAGGGTTAAACATATGGCGGATATACTGCTGCCGCTTCACGAACCGGAATTTGCATCAATGGATACGATTCCTTAGTTCATTTTTTTCAGGGTATTTTCAGGGCAAACGCATTTGAATCTCAATACAGGGCGAACGCTCCACGACGGCGTGTATCCCTTTCCATGAGGATGTTTTTCAAAGGTCTGGCTTTATGTTTTGAAGTGCCTTAAGTATGGGGGTTATTTCAATCCGGTGTTCCGGCGGTATCATCAAAACCGTAATCTTTAGATTAGGGATCAAACCGGCATCCGAATGGTCCATAGTGTTCTTTTTGTAGTTTTGGCGATTGTTTTTTGATGCCATGAATTTTAGCACATCGATTAGATTTCCCGAGAAACCCTGAGAATCCACATGCTCGATAACCTGCAAAAACAGATTGTTAACGCTCAAAACAAATGGATCAACTTCGGCATATCCTTGTTTCCGGCAATCTTTTTTTGAAACAAAACACCGGCACGCGAAGGGCCTTACCGGATAAATCGGACACAGGTTGTCTTTTAAAAGCGGGCAGCGTTCATTTGAATCATGGTGTTTTTCTTCCGGAGGATCTTCCCCTTTCATGCAAAGATCCGCAAGTCTGTTTGTAGTTGTCAGGGGTTGAAAACGTTTCTTGGACAGTGCGCTCTCAATATTTTCAAGCAAACCCGATTTCCCATATGAAATCATATGGGTTGTGATAAGATATCCTTCAAGAGTCGTCAGGGTCACGTTACGGGTACAGCACTCGGCACAATATTTTTTGCAGGCCATGTGCAGCGTGTGGAGGAACTCGTCATACACGCTGTAAATCTGATCTAAAACCGCTATCTTTGAATTCAAATCCATTTATTTTTCCTTGGCAAATTCTTTTTCCAAACACCTTGACTTTGATAGAAACAAACAGTAATTTTTTTATTTAGACAATTTTAACGGGAGGATGCCATGAAAAGCAACGTCTATTTTATCGATTTAAGAGCCACAGCCAAGGAAAATCTTGTTGCAAAGCTTGCAAGGCTTTTGGATACTGCCGGTCTTTCCCAAACAATCAAACAAAGGGATCTTGTTGCGGTCAAACTCCATTTCGGAGAGCAGGGAAATACCGCGTTTATCCGCCCGGTATTTATACGCAAGATTGTGGAATCCATCAAAAATATCGGCGCGGTTCCGTTTTTGACCGATGCCAATACCCTCTATGCCGGAACACGAAGCGATTCTGTCCATCATCTGTTAACCGCGATTCAAAACGGTTTTGCCTATGCTGTTGTGGATGCCCCGATTGTCATTGCCGACGGATTAAGAGGTAAAAGCGAAACAGCGGTAACCGTTAATCAGAAGAATTTTAAAAAAGTATACATCGGGTCGGACATTATGGAGGCCGATGCGCTGATATCCGTTGCCCATTTCAAAGGACATGAACTCTCGGGTTTTGGCGGAACCATAAAAAATGTGGGAATGGGATGCGCTTCCCGCCGGGGAAAACTAGCACAGCATTCAACCGTAGCCCCCATAGTGATAAAGGAAAAATGTGTGGGATGCGGAGATTGTATGGATCACTGTTCACAAAACGCCCTGTCATTGGAAGAAGAAAAGGCGGTGCTGGACGCAAAAAAGTGCATCGGCTGCGGGGAATGTATTATTATCTGCCCCAACGATGCCATACAGATCCAGTGGGATCAAGACATACCTGTTTTTCTGGAAAATATGGTGGAATACACCATGGGGGTTTTAAAAAATAAAGCAGGCAAAACCTTGTTCGTAAATTTCATTACCGATATATCCCCGGCATGCGATTGTTACGGTCATAATGATGCTCCTATCGTAAGGAACATCGGCATCGTTGCGTCCACCGACCCGGTTGCCATTGACCAGGCTTCCGTGGATCTTGTGAACCGGGAACAGGCGCTTCCGGAATCATGCCTTACAACGAACAGGGAAAAAGGTGAGGATAAATTTAAAGGGATTTATCCTAACGTGGACTGGACCATTCAGCTCGATTATGCCCAAAGCCTTGGACTTGGAAGCCGAAGTTATGAGTTAAAAAAGATATAGTAATTTCATATGTAATATTAGAGTGTTATAGTATTTTTCTGGGTCCGTTTTATTTAACCAACAATATCATACCCCATGCTATACCCCACAAGCCCAATGTAAATCAGGGTAAACAAGCCCTGAAATCATCTTGAACGACTTTTTTTGCCTTTTCGATCTTCTGTTTCCTTCAAACGGCCATTTCATCGAGGACTTTCAAAACAATCGTTGAAGTATAAGCAATGGCAGGACCTCCCGCCATCAGAATAGAGATTCCCGTTGCTTCCAGGATTTCTTTACGGGACACCCCCATTTCAACAGCCGCCTTTACATGTGTTCGGATGCAAGGTTCGCAGCGCAGCGCTACTGAAACCGCCACCAATATCAGTCGCTTCGTTCTGGCACTCAATACGCCGTCTTTGGTCGCTTCGTCACGAAGGAGTCCGAAGGCATTCGCCACATTGGGTAGTTGCTCTTTTAACAACTCCATCCCGTTTTCCAGAGTGTGTTTCTCTCCCATGAATTCTCCTTCCTTCTTTTTTTGAGTCTGAACATAACCACAAACAAAGGTTTTGTTGAGATAATAACCAACTGATATCATAATTGAAATTATTTTATTTCACTGTTTAATATTTGACATCATTCCCTGTGATGTTGACCTAATGCGACGCACACAGCGGTAGAGCTCCTCCACCCATCTGGAATCTCGGATGCTGCTGTCCCCTGGTCATGTCGGCAACCCTGGCTTCCACATAGTGAAATAGTTCGAGGACATCGACGATTCTGTCACTATTATAGTCTGCACCACCCTTTAACCCGGAAAGAATCGCATGTAGTGGATACCCATATCAAAAGCCACGGTTTTGACGGATTTGACGGTTATGGTTTCCCGTAACAGTACAAGTTCATAAGGCTGCGGCAATCCGGATCGAGAAATGGTTACCGCAACAGCGGTGCCGGCCGGTCCGCGCATTGCCCTTACAGCCGTTTGCAAATCGTAAACAGGCACCCCGTCAACCTTCAAGATCACATCTCCGGACCGGATGCCGGACCGGTATGCCGGCGATATTTCAATTGGGGTGATGACCGTCACCTTTTTCTCCCGCACGGGAATGCTTATCCCGATTCCTGAAAACTTGCCGCTGGTATCTATTTTAATCTCTTTAAGCGCTTCCGGCGTCAGCACACTGCTGTGCGGATCAAGACTCTCAGACATCCGGTTCGTCATTACATAGGCAATTTTCTGCGGTTGACCTCTGCCATAGGTGTTCACACCGTAAGCATACATCTCACTTAACGCAATCCTGGCATCGGTTTCCGAGATATCCATCGCATATGCTTTCCGGGTTACAGGTGACAGGACTCTGATGTCTCCTGAAATCTCATGTAGCAAAGCAACGTCCTTGAATTCCTTCTCGATTCCCTGTGCGGCACTGACGAGTAAACGGTAGGGATGAACCGGCTCTACATATTCTGTCTGGATGGCGCTATAGACTTTTTCTACCATCTGTCGACCTTCGGCAACCGGATCAGAAACCTGTCGCTGCTGAACATTCTGTTGGGCTACTGTACAGCCGGTGAATGCAAGTACAAGTACCAGAGCCGTTATACTGATAATTTTAAGATAGTTTGTCATCCGGCTCCGCAAAAAACAGCAATTTTCATTCATCAAGCCGGAGGTAAAATGGGATTGGGAAAAGAGCTTGCTGTTAGGCATGGCGTTTACTCCAAGAATGCATTGTGTTTTCTTTCTTGGTAAAAGTAAAATAAAGGCCCCTTCACGGAAAATTTTTATTTATTATAGGATTCTATTTGCCTGTCAAGTCAAGAAGAAAGTTGGTCCAGGGTAAACGCATTTGATTTCGGTGCAGCGTAGCGACGGCGTGTATCTCTTGGAAACCGACTGACTGTTTGAAGGGCTTTAGCACGCGTTAGCCTGAGCCGAATGAAATTATGAGTTAAAAAATCAATGGGATAATTTAGCGACGAATTGTTCTTAACACCTCTGGCGCGGCTCGGGCTTATGGGTGCTTAAGCACAAGTTTCAGTCGGTTGTAAAGAGAAACACGCCGTCGTGAAGCGTTCTCTCTGTATTGGGATTCAAATGCGTTTGCCCTGAAAGTTGGTCCGATAAACTGTAAATTTCGGGTGTTGAATTCTTTTCCCTGGTTTATGGATCAACCAAAGGAAATCAGCGTCGCGGTAGGAATGCGAGTTACCTCGCACCCCCCGCACAGATCCCGGCGTGCGCTACTAACGCACCGGGCTCCTGCCTCAGGTAATGACGCCAAAGCGCTTTAAGGGATAAGGATGGCATACACGTGCCGTAGGAATCCACTTGGCAATGAGACGCTGCA
>Ga0315535_1000313_pt1 | contig 33916 bp, 33 predicted proteins | sample SalMarSW160220MG_2_FD_203092 | JGI IMG/M metagenome (GOLD analysis project Ga0315535, IMG submission 203092) | Salt marsh sediment microbial communities from the Plum Island Ecosystem LTER, Massachusetts, United States - Salt Marsh Sediment SW1602-20 ... | reverse complement strand
CCACGGGCACCCGGGCCAGGATGCCGGAAATCAGGAACCTCCAGGGGGAGAATCTCTTCACCATGCACGACCTGGCGGACGGCCGGCGCATGCACCGTTTCATCGAGGAAAACCGGCCGCGTTCCGCAGTGATCTGGGGAACGGGATACATCGGCCTGGAGATGGCCGAGAACCTCTCTGCCAGGGGCATGGCCGTGGTGATGGTCAACCGCTCGGAGCGGGTGCTGCGGAGCCTCACCCCGCCCATCAGGGACCGCGTTCTGCAGGAACTGGAGGACAGGGGTGTCCGCGTATTTCTGGACACCGAGGTATTGGAGGTGGTCAAGGCGGGGGACCGGATCGTCTCGTTGAGAACGGACCGCGGCGATATGGCGGCCGATCTTTTCCTGGTCGCCACGGGCGTTCGGCCGGCGACCGATTTCCTCGAAGGGTCACCGGTGCCGCGAGCCGCAAACGGCGCAATACGCGTGGATGAGACCTGTGCGACCGGTGTGCACGGAATCTGGGCCGCGGGGGACTGTTGCGAGGTGACGCACCGGGTGACCGGCCGGCCGGCTTACATACCGCTCGGCACGACGGCGAACAAGATGGGCCGGGTCGCCGGCAGCAATATCGCGGGAGAGCGCGAGCGGTTCCCGGGCGTCGTCGGCACGGCCATTACGCGCGTCTTCGGTCTCGAGGTGGGCATCACCGGGCTCGGCCCGGAAGAGGCCTCGGAGGCAGGGTTCGATCCCGTCGATGCGTACATCCGGGCGGGCAGCCGTGCCGGCTACTACCCCGGTGGCGGCGCGGTCCACGTGCACCTCACCGCGGACCGCAGGGGGCGCGTGCTGGGCGCGCAGGTGGCGGGCCCGGAAGGCACCAAGGGCCGGATCGACACCCTCGCCGCGGCCCTGACGTGCGGCATGAAGGTCGAGGACCTGGCCCTGCTCGACATGGCCTACGCGCCGCCCTTCGCTCCCGTGTGGGATCCCGTACTCATTGCGGCCGGGGTCCTCAAGGGCAGGCTCTGACGGGTGGGCGCACAAACGCGCCTTTCCACTATCTCGGCAGAACGAACCAGTCGAGGATGCCCAGCAGCAGCAGGCCGATCGAAATGTAGCCGTTGACCGTGAAGAAGGCCTTCCCCAGGCGGCTCTGGTCGGTGGGGGTGACCAGCGTGTGCTCGTAGACCAGAAAGACGAAGGCCAGCAGAACCGCTCCCATGAAGATCCAACCCGCCCCGGCTGTCTCGGCGGCCATCAGAAGCAGGACGACGGTGAACACGTGGGAAACCGTGGACACCACGAGGGCGCTTCGGACGCCGTAGAGGGCCGGAAAGGAACGCAATCCCGCCTCCCTGTCGTACTGGAGGTCCTGCAGGGCGTAGAGCAGGTCGAACCCACCTATCCACGTCGCCATGGCGCCCCCCAGCCACCAGGAAGCCGCCGCCCCGTGCAGGGTACCCGTCACGGCCAGCCATGCGCCCGGCGCAGAGATGCCGTCCGCGATGCCCAGGAAGAGGTGGCAGAAGGCGGTGAACCGCTTCGTGTAGGAATAGCCGAGCAGGACGACCAGGGCCACCGGCGACAGCAGGAAGCAGAGGGGATTGAGCATCCAGGCCGCAATTTCGAACAGCACGACCGATACCGCTAGGAAGCCCCAGGCGAAAGGCATGGATACAGCACCGGTGGAAAGGGGCCACGCGGCCGTCCTCGGGTTTTCCACGTCGAACCGCCTGTCGGCGAGACGGTTGAAGGTCATGGCCGCCGACCGCGCCCCGACCATCGCGGCGAGAATCCAGCCGAAGGTCCACCATCCCGGCCAACCCCGCGCCGCCCAAAGCATGGCCAACAGGGCGAAGGGCAGCGCGAACACCGTGTGATGGAACTTGATCATGTCAAGAACGGCCCAGAGCCGTCTGAAGAACGCCCTCATGACCACCTCGCCGAGAGGGTCGAAGGCAGGCCCATGTGGTCGAACAGCCGCATGAAGAAGTGGTCCATGAGGTCTTCAACTGTCGCGGGTTTCTGGTAAAAGGCCGGAATGAACGGCGCGATGACGGCGCCGGCCTCGCGGAGACGCGTGAGGTTCTGCAGGTGGATGAGGGAGAGGGGCGTCTCGCGGGGTACTACCAGCAGCGGGCGGCCCTCCTTGAGGGCAACCTCCGCCACGCGATGGCACAGGTTGCGCCCGGCCCCCGAGGCGATGGCCCCGACGGTGGCCAGGCTGGCAGGGATAATCACCGTGCCGTCCACCGGGTAGGATCCCGAGGACACGCAGGCGTCGAGGGCCCGCTCGTCGTAGATGCGCAGCCCAGGGTGGTCGGGCAGGGATTTGCAGAGCGCCTTGAAGTCCGCGCCCTCTTCCTTGAGCGCCACCAGCTTGAAGCCGTCGGACGCCACGAAGTGCAGTTCGGACAGGTCCGAACGTTCCAACAGGTGGGTCAGAAATCGAACGGCCAGCCGTGCGCCGCTCGCGCCGGTTGCGGCCACGACCAGTCTCTTTCCCTGTTTATTCCGGTTCATCAGGGTCTCCCGGGACTCAGCGCGTCGATCCTCATAACCTCCGCGCCAGAAGGTTCTTTTACTTTAGCCGGCGGTTCCCTGTCAAATCTCAGACCCGCATCGGCCCTTCGTGACCCCGTTGCGCCGGCCCGAAAGGCTGGTATGGGTGCCCGGCCGCTGGCGTTGAAAACGATGCGCTGCCCCAGGAGCGGGCCGCCCGAGGGGGTGGAGCCCGCCGGACGGGACCCCCGCCTCAGTCCGTCGGAGGTTCCTGCGGAACGTCTTGCGGAACCGGGGCAGGCGTGCCTGTGTGGATGGACGGTGTCTGGGGGAAGCGGGTGAGCGCCTCGCTGCCGGTCCGGGTCACGAGGTACGTGTCCTCGATGCGGACGCCGAGATTCCAGAACGCCGGGTCGACGGGCGACCCCTTCGGAATGTATATGCCCGGCTCCACGGTGACCACCATCCCGGCTTCGAGGAGGTCGGGGCTCGGGTCGTGAACGTCGAGCCCGACGCCGTGGCCGATGAAATGGACGAAGTAGGGGCCGAATCCCGCCTCCCGGATGACCTTCCGGGCGGCGCGGTCGGCGTCGCTCAACCGGCTCCCGGCACGCAGAGTCGACACGGCCTCGGACTTTGCCCGTGAGACGATCTCCAGGAGTCGGCGTTCGGCGTTTGTCGGCTCGGCGCGCACCGTGAAGGTGCGGGTCATGTCCGAAGCGTAATGCTCGAAGGAGCACCCGATATCGATCACGACGAAGCCCGATTCCAGGACCGACCCGTCCGTGACATGGTGCGGCAATACGGCGTTCGGCCCGGCGCCGATGACGGGCCGAAAGGCCATGCCCGTGGCGCCGTTTTTCTTGAAGGACCCGAGGACGGCTCGTTCGAGGTCCGATTCGCGGACCCCCGGGCGGATGAGGGGGGCGACGTCTGCGAAGGCCTTGGATGTGATATCGGCGGCACGCCGCATCTTCTGCAGCTCGCCCGGCTCCTTGACCGCCCTCATGGCGTGAATCCTCCGGATGGGGCTTCGGCCGACCACGAGGACGCTGAGCCTGTTCCAGAAAGAGTAGGAATCGCCCACGAGAGTTCCGGGCATGGGGCGTCCGAAGAGGTAGTAACCGTCGGCGGCGGACAGTGTGAAGCCGGGTCGGCTCAGCGCGCCCTCTTTTCGGAGGGCATCCAGACGCGCAGCGTAGGGCTGTGCCGTGGAAAGGGGCATGGGGGCAAGAAAGGCCAGAAGCAGGAAGGACGAGGCCAGGATGATGGCGCCCCAGACCACAGAGCGGGTCCAGTGGAGGCGCTTCATCCGGAGCCTTTCCTCCCGCCTGACGGGCCACTGTGGTGGGGGTGGGACCATCCTGTCCAGAGGCAGTGTCTGCCAGGCGAAGCTCCCCAGGAACAGGGCAAAGAAGGGCCAGAAGCGGGCCTCGCCCGGCCAGGAGGCCGCAGCCAACAGGGTTCCCATGGCCGCCGCGACCATTCCCGTGCTGAAGCGCGGCGCGACGCCCCCCAGAACCGCACTCCCCAGGGCGAGGGCGATCAGGGCCGTCTTGTTGACGGTAAAGCTCCCGGCGAAATAGAGCCAGGCGAGGTAGAGTGCCGGCAATGGCCAGAAGGACGCGATCACCATGCCCAGGCGAGGAATGAGCAGGTAGACCGCCATTCCGAAAGTCAGGCCCACAAAAGAGGCGCCGAGAACCGCAGCGTAACTCGTGGTGGAAAACCCGGCCCAGGACACCGCAAGGCTGGCAGACAGAAAGAAGGTTCCGAGTGTGAGCCGGGGCAGGCGGCGTCCGGCGAAGAGAAGGAGCGCGGCCACGACGAAAGCGAATGCCCTGACAACATAAGAGAGGTTTGTAGGCTGTGGCTGAAGGCCGACCGGGAGGCCCGCCTGTTGAGCGGCGGCAACGACGGGTACGGCGCAGGTGAACATGACGACCGCGGAACGAGCCCCGGTCCATGCGCTCCTGCCTGTTGTGCCGTGAACACGCACCCTCAATCGAACCCCCCTTCAGCATAGGCGAAAGGTGGCGGGAAATGCAAGGGGGACGGACCTTCCCGTTTCGTGCTCTTATACAGTGCCCGCCGGGCCTTGGCTTCCGGCTGTTGCCGGAACAAACCCGCGCTGGAAGAGGTTATACTTGTGGCGAGCGTATAGAGAAAAAATCATAATGAAGAAGGAGAGACCACATGCTGAGCAAGGGAGACAAACTGCCCGGTTTCGAGATACCCGACCAGTCCGGCGAGAAAAAGACCTTTCGGGATCTTAAGGGATCGAAGGGGCTCGTCCTCTACTTCTACCCTAAGGACAGCACGCCCGGCTGTACTCTGGAGGCCCAGGGCTTTCGCGATCGGCTGGAGGATTTCCGTGCCGCAGGATTTAACGTTGCGGGCGTGTCAAGGGACTCGGTCAAGTCCCACTGCAATTTCACCGACAAGCAGTCGCTCACTTTTCCCCTCCTGAGCGATTCGGACGCGGCCTTGTGCGAGGCGGCGGGGGCCTGGCGGGAAAAGAAGAACTACGGAAGGACCTACATGGGCATCGTGCGCAGCACGCTGATCGCAGATGCCGAAGGAACCATCCTGAAGGTCTATCCCAACGTCAAGGTGAAGGGTCACGTGGACCAGGTCCTTGAAGATGCGAAGACCCTCGCCTGAGTCCATGAGAGGGGGCGCATGATGTCCTTCTGGCTGATCAAGAGCGAGCCCTCGGCCTACGCCTGGGACGATCTCCTCGAGGACGGCCGCACGGCCTGGGACGGCGTGCGGAACTACCAGGCCCGCAACAACCTTCGGGCCATGAAGACGGGCGACCTGTGCCTCTACTATCATTCGGTCAGCGAAAAGCGGATTGTCGGTGTGGCCAAGGTCGTGCGGGAGGCCTATCCCGATCCCGCCGCCGAGAAGGACGGCTGGAGCGCCGTCGACGTGGCGCCCGCCTTTGTTCTGAACAAGCCCGTGACGCTCTCCGAAGTCAGGGCCTCGCCTGTCCTCCGGAACATGGCGCTCCTTCGCCAGTCCCGCCTGTCGGTCTGTCCGGTGGAGCCGGCCGAGTTCGAAGCCGTCCTGGCTCTCTCGGAGACGGCTCCGCCCGCCTGAACGCCCGTCAACTGTGCGGGGCCTTGCTTGCTTCCTTCCTGTGAAGGGTTGCAAATGCCGTGGGGGACAAGGGTACGCCCGGGAGACTGGCGGATGGCCGCGTCTGTGCCATAATACTGCTGAGGCTCTTGTAGCCGCCTGGAGGCGTGACAATGAAGAGAGTTCCACTGCTGGTCCTGTTCATCGCGGTTTTCGGTCTTGTAGGGTGCTCGACCCTCCGAACCGTGCCCGCCGGGGATTCTCAGTCCCTCCTGGCAACCCCGACCTACCAGCTCAAGGTCCGGGCCGACAATCCCGATCTGGAGCGCACGGTGTACGCCATGGCGCTGGCAGATTTGAAGCCGATCCTTCCGATCGGGAAGGAGAAGGGTGCCGCGGGCACCGTGGCCGTCGCCTTCTCCAGCCGCCACGCCACGGTCTCGGCGTGGGGTTCCGTGGGTGTCGGGAGAAGCTGGTATTCGGGCGCCTATCCCCCGCCATCCGGGGCCATTTCGGATCGCGGAATCCCCAAGGCGGGGCCCCGCACTTACGAAAACGGCACGCTCCTGATGACCATCCGGGACGCGGACGGGCACAAGCTGTGGTCCGCCGAATACCAGTTGAAGGGGCGCTGGTCCCTCGCCGACAGTCCCGAGGCGGCGGCGCGCATCTGCCTGAAAAAAGTCACGGCGGCTCTCAGGAAAACGCTCAAGAAATAGCCACCGGGAACCTCGCCCGCCACCGGGAGCCCTCCCTGCGGTGGGCAGCCCGAAACCACCTGAATATCGGGGGCAGTCTCATGCATTGGATCGAAATCGAACAACTCGCCGTCAGACCCTTTCACGTATTGGACAAGGAGTGGGCCCTCCTGGTGGGCGGCGCCCGCGGAGCCAACCCCATGACCGTGTCCTGGGGGGGGTTCGGAACCATCTGGAACAGGCCCACCGCGACGGTCTACGTCCGGCCCACGAGGTACACTTTTTCTCTGCTGAAGTCCACGCCCGAGTTCACCCTCAACGTACTGCCGGAGACTCTCCGGCCGGCGCTGGACCTGTGTGGTTCCCAGTCGGGCCGGGACGTGGACAAATGGGAAGCGACAGGCCTCACGCCCGCGCCCAGCGAGAAAATCACGGTTCCCCGGGTGGCCCAGGCCGAGCTGTCCATCGAGTGCCGCGTCATGGCCACCATGGCCGTAGATCCAAGCCGGTTCCTCGATCAGGGACTCATGGGAAATTACCCGGAGCGGGACTACCACACGGCCTTTCTGGGAGAGGTTCTCGCCGTTTGGGGCTCGGACCGCTTTCTGGCCCGCTAGCCCCGGACCGCGCCCGAGGCGATCATGCGAGTCTTAGTCGTGCTGGCCCACCCAAGACCCGATTCCTTCAACGCCTCCGTGGTACAGGCGCTCACGGGCGGGCTTGAAGAAGCGGGCCACGTGGTGGACACCGCCGATCTATACGCGGAGGGCTTCCGCCCCGAGCTGTCCGCGGGGGACATGGCCGCCTTCGAAGCCGGAGGTGCTCCCCAGGACGTCGCCCTGTACCAGGAGAGGGTCCTCAGGGCGCGGGGGCTGGCCTTCGTCTTTCCGGTCTGGTGGTTCGGCCAGCCCGCCATGCTCAAGGGGTTTTTCGACCGCGTCTTTTTCGAGAACTTCGCCTTCAGATTTGCAGAGGACGGCCGCGTGCAGGGCCTGCTCGACCACCCAAGGGCGCTCGTCATCAACACCGCCGGTGCGAACGAGATGCTGTACAGGTCATTCCGCTTCGACGGTCCGCTCAAGAAGGTGCTCGACACCTGGACCCTCAAGATGTGCGGTATCGAGGAGGTCCGGCACGTCATGTTCCACGACGTGGTCAACACGACCGACGCCGTCCGCCGCGGCTACCTCGAAAAGGCCCGCACCCTCGGCCGCACCTTCTTCGACTCGCCTGTATGAACAGTGAGCCAGTGAGACGGTGAGATAAGAGGTTTTGGATTTGGGGCTTTCGGAACTTCTGGGGAGAAGTCTCCGAAGGACTGCCGTCTGCCGTCTTTCAAATCCCAAATCCCAATTCCGAAATCCCAAATCCCAAACGCCCCTACCCCTCGCTGTCGTCCCACGTGTGGCCGCAGGCGTTGCACTTGAGCCAGCCGTGGCCGCGGAAGTGCCTCAGGAGGGTCTTGAGCTGGCTCTCGACCACGTAGTCCGGTGGGACCGTGGCGCCCACTTCGTCGGACCCGCACGCGGGACAGCGCTCGAGTTCGCGGCCCATGGGGCAGACGTCCTCGGGATCCACGGCGTCTACGGGAAGGTCCGACTCGTTCTCGTCGGCGAGCGCATCCTCGCCGTCCACCGAGAAATCTTCTTCCGGCTGTTCGCTCAGGAGGTTGTGCTGTTCGAACTCGCTCTGGGACAGGATTTCTTCTGCTTCATCGGCCTTTGAGGCCGGAACCTGAAGGCGGACGCCGCCGATGAAGTTGAAGCCGAAATTGACGTTGCGGTCCGGAATGAACGAACAGACGCTCGCCGACGTGAGAACGGCCTGGGCCCACTCAGCCTCGACAGGGCTTAAAAACGTCCGGATGGTGATGAGGGCGTCGGGGTCCTCTGGAACCTTCCTGTTTCGATCCATGGGACGCTCCTTTCTCGGTGGACGGAGGTCCGCCTGTTGGGAAAACGCATTTCTGGCCTCAGCCCTTCCAGCCCGCCCAGGCCAGCAGGGCCCAGCCGACGAGAAAACAGAGTCCGCCCACGGGCGTGACGGCGCCGAGCCACCGGAGCCCCGAGAGGGCCAGGACGTAAAGGCTCCCGGAGAAGAGCACCGTGCCTGCCACCAGCAGCCAGCCCGCCGCCTTCACGAGCTGAGACGTCCAATGAGCCGCGGCCCATGCCACCACCAGGAGGGCCAGGCCGTGGTACATCTGGTAGCGGGCACCCGTTTCGAAGACGGCGAGCATGTCGGGTGAGAGCCTGCCCTTGAGCACGTGGGCACCGAAGGCGCCCGCCGCCACGGACATGAAAGCGAAGAGGGCGCCGAGCATGAAGAAGCTTCTTTCCATTTCGGGCCTCCAAGGTTTGGCAGTTACGGCGTGCGGGACCGGGAAGCCCCGGCCCGCTCGAGAGCGTTATTCACCGATGATCTTGATCATTACACGCTTTGGCCGTCGTCCGTCGAATTCTCCGTAGAAGATCTGCTCCCAGGGGCCGAAATCGAGCCGGCCGCCCGTAACGGCCACCACGACCTCGCGGCCCATGACCTGCCGCTTGAGGTGTGCGTCGCCGTTATCCTCGCCCGTGCGGTTGTGCCTGTAACGGGAGACGGGCGCATGCGGCGCGAGGCCTTCCAGCCACTCCTCGTAGTCCTGGTGCAGGCCGGGTTCGTCGTCGTTGATGAAGACGCTCGCCGTGATGTGCATGGCGTTGACCAGGCACAGCCCTTCGGAAATGCCGCTCGCGCGCACGGCGTCCTCGACTTCAGGGGTGATGTTGACGAAGTCTCTCCGGTGCGGGGTGTTGAAGGTCAGCGTTTCGCGGTGGGATTTCATGGCCGCCTCCTCGAAGAATGGGCGCGGGGAGGAGGACTCCCGTCCCCGCAGGCGATCCGGAACGTGTACCTCATGATAGCATGCCCCGCACTCGGGCACCCGGTTGCGCCGGGCTTGTGGGATGCCCTGCAACTCCCTACAATGGAGGTCCGGGAGAATGCATGGCGGGGCAGAGGGTCCTTACCGACAGCGAGGTGATCAAGGCGGTGCTCGGCGGCGACCGCGAGGCCTTCGGCGGCTTGGTCGAACGCTACCAGAAGGGTCTGGCCACGTATATCTACCACATGGTCCACCACTACGAGGAGGCGCTGGAACTCTCCCAGGAGGTCTTCATCAAGGTCTTCGAGAGCCTCGACCGGTACGACGGCCAGTACAAGTTCTCGACGTGGCTTTACAAAATCGCCAGCAACCACACCATCGACCACCTGCGGCGGCAGCACATGACCACGACCTCCATACAGCAGCGGGAGGACGATCCCGACATGCCGGACCTGCCCCTGGAAAGCGCAACTTTGGGGCCTGAAGAGGCGTATAGAAATAAAATGCTTCTCGTGGAGGTTCAAAAGGCGCTGAAAGACCTGCCGCCGTCCTACAGGGAGCTCATTCTCCTCAGGCACTTCAACTTCCGGTCCTACGAGGAGATGGCCAAAATCACCGGGCTGCCCATAGGCACGGTCAAGAACAGGATCTTCAGGGCTCGGCAGATTTTGATGGAGAAGCTGGAGGAGTTTCGTTGATTTCGGGCCGCATGGGGACACCGCCGCCGGAACGGGAAGGTCAATCGTCGCAGTCAAGTGGAGAGACGACGTTCGGGATTTGGAGAACACGACATGACCGGTAAAGAGGACACTGAGCGCTGCACCAAAATTCTGGCCCTCCTTCCCCGGTTCATCGAGAACGACTTCACCGTGGAGGAGTCGGCCGAGATATTGGAACACCTCTCGAAGTGCCCGGCCTGCCAGGCCGAGTACGAATCCATGAAGCGGCTGCTGAACACCCTCGAGGACATGCCTTCCATCGGCGTCCCCAGGTCATTCAAGGACGCCGTCATGCGCCACCTCCCGCCCTCCAAGGAGGCCGGGGATTCATGAGCGCGGACAGCGCAGGGCACAAGGATATCGCCCGGAACCGTCAGGCCTTTCATCTCTACGAAATCCTGGACAAATTCGAGGCGGGCATCGTGCTCCTGGGGCCCGAGGTCAAGTCCATCCGCGAGGGAAGGCTGCAGCTCAAGGACGCCTATGCCTCTCTGGACGGAGACGAGCTCTGGCTTCACCAGTGCCACATTTCGCCCTACAGCCACCACACGCACAACACCCTCACGCCCATCGACCCGATGCGAAAGCGCAAGCTCCTCATGCACAGGAAGGAGCTGGACAAGCTCAAGGGCCGCGTGGAGGGGAAGGGCCTCACGCTGGTGCCCCTCCGGGTCTACATGAGCCGGGGCAAGGTGAAGGTGGAACTGGGCCTGGGCAAGGGCAAGAAGCTATACGACAAGCGCGAGTCGATCAAAGCGCGCGAGATTGCGCGGGAGCAGGAGCGGGCCCTCAAGGACCGATGACCTTCCCCCGCGAGGAAGGGCGCCCCGATTGTGAGGACTTTCCCCCATCCGCCGGTTTACGAGGTGCCCGCCGGCCTGCGTGCCGCCGGGTCGGTTCAAGTGCCGCCCTCGAAGTCCATCGCGCACAGGGCGCTCATCCTGGGCGCCCTGGCGAGCGGTGATACCCTCGTCCACCCACTCCCGGAAGGAGAGGACGTCGAAGCCACGCTGGCCTGCCTCCTGGCCCTGGGGGTGGCCGTCGCCCGCGAGGGCGACGCCGTCCGGGTAACGGGTGGGCAGGGCCGATTATCCGCGACCGCAGCCGACCTCGACTGCAGGTCGTCGGGAACGACCCTCCGCCTTCTGGCCGCGGTATGCGGCGCCTCGATGGGCCGCTTTCGACTCGACGGGTCCGAACAGCTCCGGCGACGTCCTCTCGGTCCCGTGGCCGACGCGCTCGCGGCCATGGGCGCGAAGGTGCGCTTCCCGGCCGAAGAGGGCTGTCCGCCCCTGGAGATAGAAGGCGCGAGGTGGCGCGGCGGGGACATCGCGGTCGACTCGGTTGCGAGCAGCCAGTTTCTTTCGGGCCTGCTGCTGGCTTCCCCCCTCGCCGGGGGACCGGTACGTCTGCAGGCCCGAAATCTGGTGTCTTCGTCTTACGTCCGGATGACCGCCCGGCTCATGGCCCGTTTCGGGGCCGTGGTGGAGGCGTCCGGGCCTGCGGCCTGGGCCGTTCGGCCGGGCGGCTACACGGGTACCGACGTGGCCGTGGAACCCGACGCCTCGGCGGCCGCCTTTCTCTTTTCGGCCGCCGCCGTCACGGGAGGACGCGTGCAGGTGAGGGGAATCGCGCGTTCCATGCTCCAGGGTGACGCCGCCCTTGCCGGATTTCTGGAGGCCATGGGCGTTGGGACGGCCGAGACACCCGACGGGCTCACGGTGGCCGGTTTTCCCGCATCGGGACTCAGCGCCGACGTGAGGGACTGCCCCGACCTCGTGCCGCCCCTGGTGGCGGTGGCCCTTTTCGCGCCCTCGCCGACGACCCTGGAAGGCGTGGCACACCTCAGGTTTAAGGAGAGCGACAGGCTCGCCGTACTCGCCGAGGCCGTGTCCGCCGTGGGCGGTACGATGACGGTGGAGGGCGACCGACTCGCCGTCACACCCGCGGCGGCTTATCGACCCGCACGCCTCGACCCGCGCGGCGACCACCGCATGGCCATGGCCTTCGCCGTGATGGGGCTCCGCATTCCCGGTACGGTCATCCTCGATCCCGGCTGCGTCGCGAAGTCCTTCCCCGGATTTTTTGAAACCCTCGAATCGCTGCTGGAAAAATAGAAAGAGGTCCAGAGGAGGTCAGGCCGATGCGCGCAGGCGCCGGACGGCCTCCTCGATGTCGGCCTCCGACTTGCCGAAGCTCAGGCGCAAAAAACTGCCGCGCCGGTCCGGCGCCGTCCCGTCCTCGCGGGGCATGCCCCGCTGAAGAAAGGCCGATCCGGGCACGCCGGCCACGCCCCGTTCCTCGGCAAACCGCAGGGACCAGCCCCGGTCGTCTTCGATGCCCATGTCCCTCACGTCGACCAGGAGGAAATAGGTCCCCTGCGGCCGGTTCACGCGGAAGCCGGCCGAGGCGAGGCCCTCCGAAAGGAGCGCGAGGCGCGCGTCGTAGGCGGCGGCCATCTCCCCGTAGTAGGAGGCCGGCAACTTGAGGGCCTCCTCCACGGCCGCCTGAAAGGGCGCCGGGGCGCAGATCGTGAGGAAATCGTGGACCTTCCTGATGCCCGCCATGAGAGGACGCGGCGCGCAGGCGTACCCCACGCGCCAGCCCGTGACCGCGTACGTCTTGGAAAAGGAACTGATCGTGACCGTTCGGTCTCGCAACCTGTCGAACGTAGCGGGGGGGGAGTGGTCCGCCCCCGGGCGGGTAATGTAGGCGTACGTTTCGTCGGTGACCAGGATGGCGTCGTGGCGTTCGAGCAATTCCGCCACCGTCGATAGTTCGTCCCGGCTCCAGACCTTGCCGGTGGGATTGGCGGGGGTGTTGAGGATCAGGACCCGGGCATCTGACAGCGCGGCGTCGAGGTCCCCGGGGTCCCAGGCACCGGTGAAGGGGTCCAGCGAAAGGAGCCGTGGCCTGGCGTGGGTAAGGCGGGCCGCCGGCAGGTAATTTTCGTAGATGGGCTCGGGGATCACCACGCCGTCGCCCGGCGAGAGCACGGCGAGGAGCGTGGCCATGATGGCCTCGGAGGCGCCGCAGGTGATCACGCACTCCTCTTCGGGGTCGTAGGCAAGACCCCATCGATCGTCGAGGTGCCGCGTGAGCCCCAGGCGCAGGGAGGGTTCGCCCCACGTGTAGGTGTACCGGTTGCGGCCGTTCGCGATGGCGGCCCTCGCGGCCTCCAGAACGGTCTCGGGGACGGGGTACTCGGGATAGCCCTGAGCCAGGTTGACCGCGCCGGAGCGCGCGACCACCCGCGTCATCTCCCGGATGACCGATTCGTCCATGTACGCGACCGCGGGGTTTAGTCTCTCACTCACCCGGCCAGTTTCTTCCCTGGGGGGCGCAGTGTCAAGGAAAGCCTCTTTGGCAGGGGGGTTCAGCTCTCCTTCAGCGCCGAGATGAGCTCCAGGACGGCCTTCTTGCCGTCGCCGAAGAACATGAGGGTGTTGTCGGCCGCGAAGAGCGGATTGGCGATGCCGGCGAACCCCGGGCTGAGGCTGCGCTTGATGACCACCACCGTCCGTGCCTTGTCCACGTCGAGGATGGGCATGCCCGAGATCGGTGTGCCCGACGCCTCCCGGGCCACCGGATTGACCACGTCGTTGGCGCCGATCACGAGGACCACGTCGGTCTGCTCGAAAATCGGATTGGCCTCTTCCATGGTCTTCAGGCGGTCGTACGGGACGTTCGCTTCGGCCAGGAGGACGTTCATGTGGCCGGGCATGCGGCCGGCCACGGGGTGGATCGCGAAAGTTACCTCTACGCCCCGGGACTCGAGCAGGTTCGAGAGGTCCCGGACTGCGTGCTGGGCCTGGGCGACAGCCATGCCGTACCCTGGCACAACCACGGCCTGCCGGGCGATGTCGAAAACCATGGCCACCTCTTCGGCGGAGGCCGACTTGACGCGTCCTTCGTAGATGCTGTCGGCGGTCGCCCCCGACCCTCCGCCCTCGGAGATGCCGGCGAGGACGCTCGCCAGGGACCGGTTCATGGCGCGGCACATGATCTGGCTCAGGATGATGCCCGAGGCGCCCACGAGCGAGCCGGCGATGATGAGTACGTTGTTGTTGAGCACGAAGCCCGTAGCCGTGGCCGCGAGGCCCGAGTAGCTGTTCAGAAGGGCGATGACCACCGGCATGTCGGCGCCGCCCACGGGGATGGTCACGAGGACCCCCAGGACCGACGCAACCGCCACCAGCGCCCAGTAGGCCCATGTGGCCGACGGTGTCATGACGATCCACGCGCCGAGCGCGACGCACACCAGGCCGAGGAACGCATTGAGAACCTGCTGGCCCTTAAAGACGATGGACCGCCCCGACATGATCTCCTGAAGCTTGGCGAAAGCCACGAGGCTTCCCCAGAAAGTCACGGCGCCGATCAGTCCCGACGCGCCGGTGGCCACAGTGAGCTGCGCGGTGACCGCGCCGCCCCCGTGGAGGACCTCGATGTAGGCGGCACCGGCCACCAGGACGGACGCGCCGCCCCCGAAGCCGTTGAGCAGGGCGACCATCTGCGGCATGGCGGTCATCTTGATCTTGAGCGCGAGCAGGGCGCCCAGGGCGCTGCCCACGACGACGCCCGCCAGGATCACCTCGTAGCTCACGATGCTCTTGTCCAGCAGGGTCACCACCACGGCGATCAGCATGCCGAGCGCGCCGAGGACGTTCCCGCGCACGGCCGTACGCGGGTGGCCGAGCCCTTTGAGGCCCAGGATGAAGAGCACGGCGGCGACCAGGTAGGCGATGTTGATCAGTCCGAGGCTCACGGCTCAGTCCTTCTTCCGGAACATGCCCAGCATTCGATGGGTCACCAGGAACCCGCCCACCACGTTGATGGTGGCAAAGACCACTGCCGTAAAGCCGAGCACGGTGGTCAGCAGCGTGAGCTTCGTGCCGGCCGACAAAATGGCGCCGATCAGGGTGATGCCCGAAATGGCGTTGGACCCCGACATCAGGGGCGTGTGCAGGATGGGCGGAACCTTTGTGATCACCTCGAATCCCACGAAGATGGCCAGCACGAAAACGGTGAGGACCATGACGAACATGTCCATGAAACGAGCCTCCTCCTTACTATTCGGGCGCGCCGAGGCCGAGGGCTTCCCGCACGGCCGGGTGAACGACCTTCCCGTCCCGGGTCACGAGAGTCTCGCGCGTGATCTCGTCGTCCGCGGCCGGCAAAAGGCGCCCCGATTCGACGCTCCCGCTGCCCGCCAGGTGGATCAGCAGGTTGGCCAGGTTGCGGGCGATCATCTGGCTCGCGTGGTATGGGACCGTCGCGGCCAGGTTGGTGGGCCCCAGGACGGTCACGCCCTGGACTTCGACGGCCTCGTCGGGCTTCGTCGGCTCGCAGTTGCCGCCGCGTTCCGCGGCCAGGTCCACGATGGCCGATCCGGGTTTCATGGCCGCGATCATGTCGCGCGAGATGAGCATGGGCGCCTTTTTGCCGGGGACCGCGGCGGTGGTGATCACGACGTCGTTTTCTGCGACGATAGCCTGCATGAACTCCCTCTGCCGGCGGTAGAAGGCCTCGTCCATGGCCCGGGCGTAGCCTCCCTTGCCCTCCGCGTTCCCCGCCTCGATGGGCAGTTCGGCAAAGCGGGCGCCCAGGCTCTCGACCTGTTCCTTGACGGCGGGCCTGAGGTCGTAGGCCGTGACGACGGCGCCGATCCTCCGGGCCGTGGCGATGGCCTGCAGGCCCGCCACGCCGGCCCCGATCACGAAAACGCGGGCGGGGCTCAGCGTACCCGCGGCGGTCATCATCAGGGGGAACATGCGGGGGAGCCGCTCCGCGGCGATCAGAACGGCCTTGTAGCCGCTGATCATGGCCATGGAGGACAGGGCGTCCATGCTCTGTGCCCGGGTGATCCGAGGCACGAGTTCCAGCGCGAAGAGGAGCACGCCCCGCCCGGCCAGTTCGCGGACAGGGGTTGAGGCGGAAAGCGGTTCATGGAATCCGAGGAGCGCCTGGCCTTCGCGTACCAGCGCGAGGTCCGGCTTGCCGGCCTCGGGGTTGGCCCCGTAGCCGCGCACCTGGAGCACGGCCTGGGCCTGTTCGAAGACCGCTTCGCGAGAGGGTGCCAGCAGGACGCCTTTTTCCTCGAACGGGGCGTCCGGAAAGCCCGCTGCTTCACCCGCTCCGCGCTCCATGTGCACCTCGTGCCCCGCTTTCATGAGCGACGCGGCGGCGGCGGGCGTCAGCGCCACCCTTCGTTCCCCTGGATAGGTTTCCTTCGGTACCCCGACGATCATCTTCTCTCCCGACAGCAGTGCCTCTATCCGATTGCAACAACGCCGGGCTACGAATTATTTGAAAGACTGCCCAGTCCTGCTTTCAATTTACGGCAGCGGACGGCCGGCGCAAGAGGCGGGAGTTGGGACTTTGAATTTGGGATCACTGCTGGATGATGATCGCTCCACGCATCGTCACCGTGCAAAATGTGGTGTAGTCGCAAGAGGGGGAAGGACTTACAGCCCGCGTTCAAAATAACAACCGGACAGTGCTGATCCCAAATCCAAAATTCGTCCCCCGCGTGGTAGAATCCCCCGGTGGAGGCGCTATGATTTCGGCCGTCAAGGGCACCCAGGATCTGTTGTTTCCTGACATCACCGTCTGGCAGAAGGTGGAGAGCGCGGCGCGGGAGGTATTCGGCCGCTACGGCTTCACGGAGATCCGCACGCCCATCCTCGAGCCCACCGAGCTGTTCGTGCGAGGGATCGGCGATGAGACCGACATCGTCACCAAGGAGATGTACACGTTCAAGGACCGGAAGGGGCGCAGTCTCACCATGCGGCCCGAGAACACGGCGGGCGTGGCGCGGTCCATGGTGGAGCACCGGCTCTACGACTCGCCGCTGCACGCGCGCCTCTTCTACATCGGCCCGCAGTTCCGGTACGAAAGGCCCCAGAAGGGCCGCTACCGGCAGTTCCACCAGATCGGCGCGGAGGTGCTGGGCGACCCCTCGCCGGGCGCCGACGCCGAGACCATCGCCATGCTTGTGGAGTTCTTGGAGTCGCTGGGCGTGCTGGGCATCGAAGTCCAGCTGAACTCGGTGGGATGCCCGAAGTGCCGGCCGGTCTACGTGGAAGAGCTCAAGGCGGCGCTCGAGGACCACGCCGGTTCGCTGTGCGGCGACTGCCGCAGGCGGCTCACGACCAATCCCCTGAGGGTGCTCGACTGCAAGGTCCCCGGGTGCCAGCCCCACCTGGACGCGGCCCCCAGCTTCGGGGACTACCTCTGCGAGGACTGCGCCGACCACCACGCCGGCGTCAAGGCCGTGCTCGACAGGCTCGGCGTGCGCTACGCGGTCAGGGATCGGCTGGTGCGGGGCCTGGACTACTACACCCGGACCGTCTTCGAGGTCACGAGCAGCGCCCTGGGCGCCCAGGACGCCCTGTTGGGCGGCGGCCGGTACGACGGCCTGCTCGAGGAGATCGGCGGGCCGGCCATGCCCGGCTTCGGCTGGGCCCTCGGCATGGAGCGCCTCCTCATGGCCCTGCCGCGCGACGCGGCTGCGCGCCTGCCGTGGGTCTACGCGGCGTGGGCGGGCGAGGGGACCTACGATGCCGCCCTCGACCTCGCCATGGCGCTGAGAAAGAAAAAGCACGTGGTGGCCATGGAGCACACCCGGCGTTCCTTCAAGTCGGCCCTGAAACGGGCGGACCGCATGAACGTCCGATGGGTCGTCCTCGTCGGAGAGGAAGAGGCCTCCAGCAAGGTCTTCACGCTGAAAGACATGGCGACCGGGGAGCAGTTCGCCCTCGGTCTGGACGCCCTGAGCCAGCGGCTGCAGGCGGAGAGCACGGAATGAGCCTACCCCGGCGCACCATCTACGCGGGACTCGTGAGAAGGGACCACCTCGACCAGGAACTCGTCCTCAAGGGCTGGGTCCGCCGCAGGCGGGACCTCGGAAGTCTCGTCTTCGTTGACCTCAGGGACCGCGAGGGCATCTGCCAGCTCGTCTTTTCGGAGGACAGGAACCCCAACACCTTCGCGCGCGCCAAGGAACTCCGGCCGGAGTTCGTCGTCGCGGTGAAGGGCGTGGTCAAACCCAGGAGCGAGAAGGACGTCAACCCGCAGATGGGGACTGGCGAGATCGAGGTGGAGGTCTCCGAACTGGAGGTGCTCGCCGAGGCCGAGACGCCGCCCTTCGCCGTGGAGGACGACGCGCCGGTCAGCGAGGAGCTCCGTCTGCAGTACAGGTACCTGGACCTGAGACGCCCCTTCCAGAACGCGCGGATCGCCGCCCGCCACAGGCTCGCCCAGAAGACCCGCGCCTACCTGAGCGACCAGGGCTTCCTGGAGATAGAGACACCCTTCCTGACCAAGTCCACGCCCGAGGGCGCCCGCGACTTCCTGGTGCCGTCGCGGTTGCGCGAAGGCGCCTTCTACGCGCTGCCCCAGTCGCCCCAGCTCTTCAAACAGCTCTGCATGGTTGCGGGCTTCGACCGTTACTTCCAGGTCGTGAAGTGCTTCCGGGATGAGGACCTCAGGGCCGACCGCCAGCTCGAGTTCACGCAGATCGACATCGAGATGTCGTTTCCCACGGAAGAGGATGTCATGGCCCTGGCAGAAGGCCTCACGCTGGAACTCTTCGGCGCGGCCGGCCTGCCCGCGCCCTCGTCCATTCCAAGGCTCACCTATGCCCAGGCCATGGATCGCTACGGGATCGACAAACCCGATACGCGCTTCGGTATGGAACTCAAGACGGTTTCCGACATCGCGGCGGGAACGGGCTTCGGCGTCTTCCGGTCGGTTCTCGACGCGGGCGGAACGGTCCGCGGTCTCTGCGTGCCCGGGCAGGCCGGGATTTCGCGCAAGAACCTCGACGCGCTGAACGACGTGGTAAAACCCTTCGGCGGCAAAGGCGTTGTTTCCCTCATGCGGAGGGAGGGCGGCCTGGCCGGCGCCGTGCTCAAGCACGTCGGGGAAGGCCCCGCGACGGCCATGCTGGACGCCGTGGGTGCGGGCGAGGCCGATCTCGGGCTCTTCGTGGCCGCGCCCTACGACACGGCCTGCGCGTGCCTGTCCGCCCTGAGGCTCCACTTCGCCGAGACGCTGGACCTCATCGACTCGAATCGCCACGACCTCCTGTGGGTTCACCGTTTTCCCGCCTTCGAATGGGACGGCGAGGCAAACCGCTGGGCCGCTCGGCATCACCCCTTCACCATGCCCAGGGAAGAGCACTGGAACCTGTTGACCGACGATCCCGGCAAGGTGGAATCCCTGGCCTACGACCTGGTGCTGGACGGCAACGAGATCGGCGGGGGTTCCATCCGTATCCACCGGGCCGACGTTCAGCGGAAGGTCTTCAGGGCGCTCGGGTTCACCGACGAGCAGGCCCAGGAGAAGTTCGGGTTCCTGCTGGACGCCTTCCGGTACGGCACGCCGCCCCACGGGGGCATCGCCTTCGGTTTCGACCGGCTGGTCATGCTGCTGCTGGGGTGCGACTCCATCCGGGACGTCATCCCGTTCCCCAAGACCACGTCGGGCCTCTGCCTCATGACGGGGTCACCGGGCGCCGTGGACACGAAACAGCTCGACGAACTCGGGATCGCGCTCAAGAACAAGCCGAAGGCCTAGCCTTCGAAGGCCCATCGGTCCGAGGACGCCCGGGAGGTTGGTTTTTGCAGACCGGCCTGCCATAATCGTCCCATCGAACGGGTTCCTGCTTAATGGGGGTGGACCATGAGCAACGAAAAACGGCGGGTTACGCTGGGGGTTTCGGCGGGTATCAGCATCTACAAGGCCTGCGACCTGGTGAGGCGGCTCATGGACCTGGGCTGCGACGTCAAGGTCGTGATGACGGACCACGCCACGCGCCTGGTGGCGCCCGTGACCTTCCAGGCCCTCTCCGGCAACCCGGTCATCACCGATCTTTTCACCGGGGCGGGCGACCCCTCCATCGCCCACGTGGAACTGGCGAAGTGGGAGGAACTTCTCATCGTGGCGCCCGCGACCGCGAACGTCATCGGCAAGTTCGCGCGCGGTGTTGCCGACGACTTCCTCACGACGCACTACCTCGCCGGGCGCGGTGTGCCGGTGCTCATCGCGCCGGCCATGAACGGGAACATGTACCGTCATCCCGCGGTCCAGGAGAACCTCAAGATCCTCGGTGACCGCGGCCACGTGATCCTCCAGCCGGCCCGGGGGGTCCTGGCGTGCGGGGACGTGGACGAGGGTAGGCTGCCCGAGCCGGCAACCGTCGCCCAGGAGGCGGTGGCCATACTGGAAAGGCGGGGCGACCTCGAAGGCGTAGAGGTCCTCGTGACTGCGGGGCCGACGCGCGAGCCGGTGGACCCGGTCCGGTACATCTCCAACCGGTCCTCGGGCAAGATGGGTTACGCGGTGGCCCGCGAGGCGCTCATGCGCGGGGCCACGGTTACGCTCATCAGCGGGCCTTCGGGGCTGGAACCTCCGCCCGGCGCGAAGGTCGTGAACGTCATTACGGCTCAGGAGATGCAGGCGGCCGTGAAGGAGCACTTCCCCATCTGCAAGGTGCTCGTGATGGCCGCGGCCGTCGCCGACTACCGGGCCGCGCGGGTCCTGCCCTCCAAGCACAAAAAGGAGGAGGGGGCCGACTGGGCCATCGCGCTCGAGCCCACGCCCGACATTCTGGCGGGCCTCAAGGGGCTCAAGAAGACCGGGCAGTTCGTGTGCGGCTTCGCCGCCGAAACAGAAGACGTGAAGGCCAACGCCCGGAAAAAACTCGAGAAGAAAGGCCTCGACCTAGTCGCCGCCAACGACGTGTCCGGAGAGGGCGTGGGCTTCGAGGGCGACCGCAACGCGTTGACGCTCCTGTGGCCGGACGGCGAAGAGGACAGGATTCCGGAACGGACCAAGGCCGAGTGCGCACGGGCCCTGTGGGACGCCATCGTGGAGCACCGGCATGGGGCGTGAGGGCCTGGAGGCGCAACTCAGGCTCAGGGCGCAGTTCCTCGCCGACCAGGGCCTGGACTACGTGCTCGACAGGCCGGGCCTCCATCCCGAGCCGGAAAGACGGGCGGCACCGCGCGGGGGGGCCGCCCCGGCACCGGCCGCCGGACGGTCTCGAAAGCCGGCAGAGCAAGAGGGGAGCGACGTGAACGAACGACCGTCGAGCGAATTCGCCGACCTGGAGGCCGTGCGCGCCGAGCTGGGCGACTGCCGGCGCTGCCGCCTGTGCGAGAAGAGGACGAACATCGTCTTCGGTGTGGGCAGTCCCGAGGCCCGACTCATGTTCATCGGCGAGGGGCCGGGCGCCGACGAGGACGCCCAGGGCATCCCTTTCGTGGGCCGGGCCGGCAAACTGCTGACCGATATCATCACCAAGGGCATGGGCCTGAACCGCGAGGACGTCTACATCGCCAACGTGGTGAAGTGCCGGCCGCCGGGCAACCGCGACCCGGAGCCCGACGAAATGGAGGCCTGCATGCCCTTCCTGGAGGCGCAGATCGACGTCATCCGGCCCGAGGTGATCGTGGCGCTCGGACGCGTGGCCGTGCAGGCGCTCATGGGCCATCCCGTGCAGATCACCAAGTTCAGGGGGCAGTGGACCAACTTCAAGGGCGTGCCCCTGATGCCCACCTTCCACCCCTCCTACCTCCTGCGGAATCCCGCGGCCAAGCGGCAGGTGTGGGAGGACATCCAGGCGGTCATGGAAAGGCTGGACCTGCCCACGCCCGCCAAATAGCCCTCCCGGAAAGGCCAAGGCCTAAGGCCGAAGGGCTGAAGAAAGAGACAGGGCGGCCGGGGCCGGGTCTTAGAAGGCCCGCATGCGAATAATAACTGGATCACTGCAACAGCAAAACGGAGCCGTCATGGCTCCGTTTTGCCGTAGTCGGGTTGTAGGTCGGATACCAAGGCCCCTGTCAAGGCGGCGGGGACTGTCCCCGCCGCTGACCCCTCGCTATGGCGCCGAAATCCTTGAAGCCGGGATCACCGGGTTTTCCGGAAATGGGCTCGAACCTTGGAAAGGAGGGGACTTTTTTGAAGCCTTGTTCGGTGTGTTGGTAGTCTGCCCGTGACGTGGGGTAGGTACCCTTTTGGACTCTTGAGGAAGGATCCGACGAACGTAGGAAATATTTCTCTGCATCCAGTCACCTCAACTATGCCGCAAGAATATAAGTCCCGAGAACGGTCGTGTCAAGTTTGATAAGCCCAGCAATAGCAGGGGATTAGCCTCAAATGCCCTGCAAGCGGGCGTTGTGGAAAAAGCGTAACAATGGCGGGACTTCCCGCTCTTCGCGGTGAAAAGAAAGAAGGGGCGGCGGTTTTCCGCTGGCCCCGAACCTCCGGAGGGGCGCTCTGGGAAGAACCCGTAGCGCCTCCCGCAAACCTACTTTCGTTTCCAGCTTCCGTCCGGTTTCTGGACCCACCAGCCCGAATGGGCCTTGTCTCGCCTGAGAGCCGCGAAAGTCGCGGCGGCGTCGGGCAGGACGCGGTCGAGGTTCTGCGAGTCCGCCTTCAGGCCCTGTGCCTGTAGAGAGGCCTTGGCCAGCCCATGGATGACGATCCGTCGATCTGCGTTTTCGTCCTCAATGGTTCGCTGGTCACGCCGGTTGTCCACCTGCCCGCGGGGATGTAGCATGCCGTCGTTGCCTTCGCCCACGAGCCCTTCGTCGCGGAGGGCGTTCACGCGAGAGAGCCGGGCGGCCATCCTCTGGTAGGCCTCAACGACCCTGGGCATGGACTTGATCCTGTTGTAGATTTCTTCCTCGGTGACCCTCTCGGCGGCATACGCGGTCTGGGTCTGGAAAAGTCCGATGACGGCGCTTTCCTTGGAACCCTTCTGGGGTTGGTCGTTTGGCGCCTTCTTGGGGGCCGGCGCCGGTGCCGGGGATGCGGCCGGCGATCCCTTGAGAAGCTCGCCCTCCAGCGTGGCCAGCGCCCCCTTGGCCTCGGATTCGGGGAAGTACACGTTCACCACGACGTGAATACACGCAAAGGTGACCAGGCTCAGAACCACGGCCATGGTCAGTCGCCTCTTCATCTTATTCACCTCCCAGGGGATGTACCCATCAGACGGAGCCCCTAAATATCGTAATAGAGGGCGAATTCGTAGGGGTGAGGCCTCAGTGCGATTTCGTCGACTTCTCGGTGCCGTTTGTACTCGATCCACGTGTGCAGAAAATCGGAGGTGAAGACGTCGCCTTTGAGGAGGAACTCGTGGTCCTTCTCCAGTGCGTCCAGCGCGTCCCGGAGCGAACCCGGCATGGTGGGGATCTCCTTGAGCTCTTCCGGCGGCAGGCCGTAGAGGTCCTTGTCGAGCGGTGGTCCGGGATCGATACGGTTGAGGATGCCGTCCAGGCCGGCCATGAGCTGAGCGGCGAGGGCGAGGTAGGGGTTGCACGATGGATCCGGAGGCCGGAATTCCAGCCGCTTCGCCTTTGGGCTCTCGGTGTAGAGGGGGATGCGGATGGAGGCGGAGCGGTTGCGGCGGGAGTAGGCCAGGTTGACCGGTGCTTCGAAGCCCGGCACCAGGCGCTTGTAGGAGTTGGTCGTGGGCGCGATGATGGCGGCCAGGGCGGGTGCGTGCTTGAGCAGTCCGCCGATGTAATGGAGGGCGAGATCGGAGAGCCCGGCGTACCCGTTGCCCGGGAAGAGCGGCCTGCCGTCTTTCCAGAGGCTCTGGTGGGTGTGCATTCCGGACCCGTTGTCGGAAAAGAGCGGCTTGGGCATGAAGGTTGCGGTCTTGCCGTGGCGGAGGGCGGTGTTCTTGACCACGTACTTGAACTTCATCAGGTTGTCGGCGGTCTGGACCAGCGTGTCGAAGCGGATGTCTATCTCCGACTGGCCGGCCGTCGCCACCTCGTGGTGGTGGGCTTCCACCGTCAGCCCGACTTCCTGCATGATGCGGACCATTTCGGCGCGCAGGTCGCTGAGCGAATCGGTGGGGGGAACCGGGAAGTAGCCCTCCTTGTACCTCGGCTTGTAGCCGAGGTTGGGCCTTTCGTCCCTGCCCGTGTTCCACCGGCCTTCGGACGAATCCACGAAGTAGTAACCCGAGTTGACCGTCTGGTCGAAACGGATGTCATCGAAGATGAAGAACTCGGCCTCACAGCCGAAGAAGGCCTTGTCGCCGATGCCCGTTGAAATGAGGTAGTTCTGGGCCTTGTTGGCGATATTTCTGGGATCGCGGGTGTAGCTCTCCCGGGTGACCGGGTCGAGGATGTCGCAGATCAGCGTGAGCGTGGGCTGCACGAAAAAGGGATCGATGAAGGCCGAAGCGGCGTCCGGCACCACGATCATGTCGCTCTCGTGGATGGAACGCCAGCCCCTGATGGAGGACCCGTCGAAACCGAGGCCCTCGGTGAAGACGTCCTCGGTGAAGACGTCCACGGGAACGGAAAAATGTTGCCAGAGCCCCGGGAGGTCCATGAACCTCAGGTCGATCATCCGGATGCCCTTTTCCTTGATCAGCTCCATTACGCCCTTGGATTCCATCGCTCTCTGCCCTCCTAGCAAGACGGTCCGGGGTAAAATTACGGTAAAAGTGTAATGACTCCCTCCGTCCAGGTCAACGCCGCGAGGACCGGTTTTCTTTCTTCCCGGCTCCGGCAAATCCGCCACCGGGCCCCACCCGATGTGCGGCCGTCCGTCGGCCGGCGATGTCGGGACTCCAGCCTGGCAAGAGGGGGCCGGGACGCGTTACAATCCACAGGTCCCGAGTGACCCGCTGGAGGAGACAGCATGGCGACCGACTCGTCTCTCACGCCTGCCATGAGACAGTGGCGACAGGTCAAGGACCGCCACCCGGACAAGATCGTACTCTTTCGCATGGGCGACTTCTACGAGATGTTCGGCGAGGACGCGCGTGACGCCTCGGAGTTGCTGGAAATCGCCCTGACCACGCGGGAGAAGAACAAGGCCGATCCCATGCCCATGTGCGGCATCCCGTTCCACGCCCTCGACGCCTATCTCGGGCGACTGATCAAGGGGGGAAGGAAGGTCGTGCTCTGCGACCAGGTGGAGGACGCGGCGGCCGCCAAGGGCATCGTCCGCCGCGAGGTGACCCGGGTGGTCACGCCAGGAACGGTACTGGAGGAGGGCGTGCTCGAAGCCTCCCGGGCCGTTTTTCTCGCGGCCTGGAATCCCTCGCCCCGCGCCACGGGACTCGTCTGGGCCGATCTTTCGTCCGGAGATGTCGTGGTCTGGCAGTCGTCGGCCGCCGAAGCGGAGGACCGGCTCAAGGCCGTGGCGCCGGCCGAAATCCTCTACCCCGAAACGCTTGGCGAGCCGCCCGCCGTCAACGGGGCCACGCTGACCCCCCTTTCGGACAGGCATTTTCAGGGCAGGGACCTCCCGGACGAGCTGGCGCGGCGTTTCGACCTGCCTGCCGGTCTGCCCGGCATCCCGTCGGAGCCGGAGCCGCTCGGTGCTCTTCTCGCCATCCTCGAATACGCGAGGGACCAGGGGGGGCGGACCCTCAAGACGCCCTGCTACGAAACGCCCGGAACCTTCGTGGCCATGGACGAGGCGACCCGGCGAAACCTGGAATTGACCGCCAACCAGGAGTACGGCGAGCGGCGGGGCACGCTGCTCGACTGCCTCGACTCGACACGCACGCCCATGGGTGCGCGGCTTCTGAGGGAGTGGGTCCTCTCTCCCTGCTCCGTCATCGAGGAGATCGAGCGCCGCCACGGGACCGTGGCGGCGTGGCTGGCAAACCCGCCGGTCCTGGCTGACTGTCGCGAAGCGCTCAAGGGCTATCCCGACCTGGCCCGGCTCGTGGCCCGATTCGGGGCGGGGCTGGCCTCGCCCAGGGATGCCGGCATGCTCCTGACGGCCCTGAACGGCCTGCCGCAGGTCGTCGGGCTGGCGGAGGCCATCGGCGAACCGCTCCCGGCGCTGAAGAGCGCCCTTCCGGAGGCCGCGCAGTGGGCCGGCCTGCTCGACCGCCGCCTGGAGGAGAGGCTTCCGCCCCACACGCGGGAAGGGGGCATGTTCGCCCGCGGTTGGCACGAAGAACTCGACGCGCTGAGGGACCTGGCGGAGAACGCGCACGGGGCCATCCTCGAGGTGGAGGCCCGCGAGCGCCGGGAGACGGGCATCGGGTCCCTCAAGGTTCGGTACAACAAGGTTTTCGGCTACTTTCTCGAAGTGAGCAAAGCCAACCTGGACAAGGTGCCCGGGAGCTACGAGCGCCGTCAGACGCTCGTCAACTCAGAGCGGTTCGTCACCCAGGAGCTGCGCGAACTCGAGGGAAGGATCCTTTCGGCCAGGGCCGAGAGGGAAGCCCTGGAGAACCGGCTCTGGGAGGAACTGCTGACTCAGATCCAGCCGGTCCTGCCCGCCCTCAGGGACGCGGCGGCGGACATCGCCCGCCTGGACGTGCTGGCCGGCTTCGCCGTGCAGGCCCGCGAACGGGCCTACGTGCGCCCCCGGGTGGTGGAGGTCCCGGTCATCGAACTTGACGATTCCCGGCACCCGGTGCTGGAACGAGATCCCCGCCATCAGCCGTTCGTCCCCAATCCCGCCGTGATGGACACGAGCACGAACCAGATACTTCTCCTGACCGGCCCGAATATGGGCGGCAAGTCCACGTACCTGAGGCAGGTCGCCCTCATAACCGTCATGGCCCACGTGGGTGCCTTCGTTCCGGCCCGGCGCGCCGTCGTCGGTCTCGTGGACAGGCTCTTCTGCCGCGTGGGCGCAGGCGACAGCCTGCTCAGGGGGCTGTCGACCTTCATGGTAGAGATGACGGAGACGGCTGCCATTCTGCGTAGCGCCACGGACAGGTCGCTGGTGATCCTCGACGAGGTCGGGCGCGGAACGAGCACCTACGACGGGCTTGCGATCGCGTGGGCCGTCGTGGAGGCGCTGCTCGGACCGGATGGAACGGGATGCAGGACGCTCTTCGCAACGCACTATCACGAACTCACGGAACTCGGCCGCTCCCTGGCGGGCGTGGTCAACCTCACCATGGGTGTCCGCGAATACGCCGGGACGGTGCACTTCCTCAGGACCGTGGAGCCGGGAGCGGCGGACAAGTCTTACGGCATTCACGTTGCCGACCTGGCGGGCGTTCCGGAGCCCGTTGTGGCGCGGGCCAGGCAGATCCTGGAGAAGCTGGAAGACAGGCGGGAGGGCGTCGGCCTTGGGGGGGAGGTGCCATCCGACGCTCCGAGGCAAGGCAGCCTCTTCCAGGGCGCGGGCCGAAAACCCCTGGAGGACCTGCTTCAGGCGCTTCGATCGGCCAGTCCAGAGCGGATGACGCCCGTGGAAGCATTGCTGCTGCTGGACAAGCTGAAAAAGAAGCTCGAGCGCATCTCCTGATCCGATCCACTCTTACCGGTCCCCTTCTTCTTTCATCTTGAGGATATTCCACCTGCGCTGACGGGATCCCCCTGCCTGTCCTCTCTTTGATGCTTAGCGGATCACCGGAATAAAATCTTAGTTAATATGTATCATATTACTTGACAAGGATGATGTTGGGTATTATCTTTATAGTGGGCTCGATGCACTGGCCCCGATGAGGTTAAGAGAACGAAAGGAGGTAGAACCATGGCTATCACGAGGTGGAACCCAATGAGAGAACTGATGAGCATGCACGACCAGCTGGGACGGTTTTTCGAGGGCTACGGGACCCCTCCGTCCGACCGCGAAACCGAGTACGGAACCTGGGCGCCCGCCGTTGACCTCAAGGAGGAAGACAAGCGCTACGTCATCCAGGCCGACATGCCTGGTGTGAAGAAGGAAGACATCGAGATCAACCTCGAAAACAACGTCCTCTCGATTCGCGGCGAAAGGAAATTCGAGGGTGAAGTCAAGAAGGAGACCTACCACCGGATCGAACGCGCCTACGGCAAATTCGTCCGTTCCTTCACCCTGCCGGCTCGCGTCGCCGCCGACCGGATCTCCGCGACCCAGAAGAACGGCACCCTCGAAATCATCGTGCCGAAAGCCGAAGAGTCGCTGCCCAAGAAGATCGAGATCACGAGCTGAAGCGTCACTGATCCTTCCTCCTCCATCCATTCCCCGCGGGGGCCGAAAGGCCCCCTTCTTCTAAGCCCCGCTGAAGCCCTCGCGTCCTTCCTGCCCCTCGGTGTCCGCGGAGTGGCCGACCTTTCGGTGGCGGACCGAAGCGTTTAGAATACGTCCTGGTGGCTGCCCGGCTCTCTCCGCGGCCCTGCGCGGGCACCGCCCCCGGTGAAGGAGGTCCAATGCACATCTGGCAGTACGCCATGCTGGTCGGCCTCGGTGGTATAGCCGGCTTCATGAACGTCCTGGCGGGGGGCGGTTCCCTCATGACCATGCCCGTCATGATCTTCCTGGGCATGAGCCCGGCCATGGCCAACGGTACCAACCGCGTGGCCATCATGGCGCAAAACGTGGTAGCGGTGGGCAACTTCAGGCGGAAGGGATTCTCCGACTTCAAGCTCAGTCTGACGCTGGCCTTGTGCACCCTCCCGGGCGTGGTGATCGGCTCCTTCGTGGCCGTTCAGATGAACCCCGTCTGGTTCAAGCGGATCCTTGCGGTCGTGATGGTGGGTGCGCTCCTGATGATCCTGCGGGGTTCGGGCGGCCGGCGGGGGGCGGGCGACAAGCCCGTCCACACGGTATGGGCCCACGTGGGCATGGTTTTCGTGGGCTTCTACGGCGGGTTTATCCAGGCCGGCGTGGGCTTCATCCTCATGGCCGTTCTTTACGACCTCCTGCAGTTGGACCTCGTACGGGTAAACATGCACAAGGTGTTCATCGTCGGCGTGTACATGGTCCCGTCGCTCCTCGTATTCGCCCTCTCGGGCGAGGTGGACTGGCTCGCGGGTTCGCTTCTCGCGGCCGGCAACGCCGCCGGTGCATGGGCAGGCTCCAACGTGGCCGTGAAAGGCGGAGACAGGGTAATCCGAATCGTTTTCGCCATAGCAGTCGTCGCCATGGCGGTCAAGCTGGCCGTCGGATGAGCGGCCGCGAGCCGGCGGCCCCCGGCAATCGAAAGGGGCCGAATGTGTTAACCTGAACAACTATTCCATAGGAGACGGCCAGACATGAGTCCAAAGTTCCCCCTCAAGGTGGCAGACAAGCAACGGATCATGTACGTCAATCCACTTCCCCCCGAGGATCTCGTCCGATGGGGAGACCGGTACCGGGATGCCGGCCTGTTTCACGACGCCCTGGACTTCTACCAGGCGGCGGAGAACGCCGAGGCCGCCCGGGCACTCGCCGGGAAGGCGATCGAAATCGGCGACCTGGTTCTTCTGCAGAACATCTACAGGACCGTCGGCGAACCCGTGCCGAAGGAAGATCTGAAGGCCCTGCAGGAAAAGGCGCAGGCACAGGGAAAGACGTCCGAAGCCAAGCGCGCCGAAGTCCTCCTGGTTCCCGCCAAGTGACAGATTGAGGAGCACAACATGATCGAGGTGAGAGACCTTGTGCGTCGCTACGGTCCTACCGAGGCCGTGAGCCACGTGTCGTTCCGCGTCAACAAGGGTGATATAGTCGGATTCCTCGGGCCCAACGGTGCCGGGAAGACCACTACGCTGAGGATGATAACGGGGTTCCTGCCCCCGACCTCCGGTGAGGTTGCGGTCCAGGGCCACCCCGCCTCGGAGGACAGCAAGACGGTCAGGAAGCTCATCGGGTACCTCCCCGAGAACAATCCGCTCTACGATGACATGCGGGTCACCGAATACCTGGCCTTCCGGGCCGAACTCAAAGGCGTGCCGCGGTCGGAACGGAAGGCCCGACTCCAGGATGTTCTGGAGGTGTGCGACATCGGAGAAGTGTCCCATCGCATCATCGGCACCTGTTCCAAGGGATTCAGACAGCGCGTGGGGCTGGCTGACGCGCTCCTCGCCAAACCGCCGGTTCTCATTCTCGACGAGCCGACGGTCGGTCTGGACCCGGTCCAGATCGTCCACACGCGCAACCTGATCAAGCAGCTGAGCGAAGAACACACGGTTGTCCTCTCGACGCACATCCTTCCCGAGGTGGAGGCCATCTGCTCCCGGACCCTCATCCTCCACCACGGCCGGCTCCTCTTCGACGGGACCGTCGAAGAGCTCGAGCACGGTTTGAGCGGAGGCGGGCAGGTCATGGTGACCGTCATGGCGGCCCCCGAAGCAGCCGAGGACCGCCTGCGCGCGCTCCCGGGCGCGGTGGCGGTGGCCCGGGTGGAGGACCAGGAGGGGCATGCGAGATTCCGGATCACCCCGGCCGAGGGGCTGGATATCCGCGAGGCCGTTTTCAGGACCTGCGCGGCCGGCGACATGCCGATCCTCGAGATGGCTTCCCGGCACGTCTCCCTCGAGGAGGCCTTCCTGTCCATCACGACCAGCGAGAGCGAGGAGGTGGCTGTATGAGAGCCGTGTTTGCCATCGCCAAGAAGGAACTCCGGGCCTATTTCCTCGCGCCCATGGCCTACGTCGTGATCGCCGCCTTTCTCCTGATGAACGGGTTCCTGTTCTCGGTCATCCTCGCGGCCCTGAGCCAGCCGGGTTCCTTCTCTGCCAGTCCCATGAGCCTCTTCTTCGGCGGGACGCTCTTCTTCTGGATCTTCATGATCATCATGGCTCCTGTCATCACCATGAAACTGGGCGCCGACGAGACGAAGACCGGAACGATCGAAACCCTCATGACCGCTCCAGTGTCGGACCTCGAGGTGGTCCTGGGCAAGTTCCTGGGCGCCATGGGGCTTTACGTCGCGGCCTGGCTGCCGACCGCTCTTTACGTCGTCGTCCTGAGATCCTACTCCACCGTCGACATGGGGCCCGTGTACGCCGGTTACCTGAGCATCCTGCTCGTGGGGTTCTTCTTCATCGCCGTGGGGCTCTTTGCGAGCTTCGTTTCGAAAAACCAGGTCGTGGCGGCCATTCTGGCCTTCGCCATTCTGCTCATGATGCTGCTCATGTCCCTGCCGGCTTTCCTGGTCACGTCACATTTCTGGAAGGACGTGTTCGGCTACATCGACCTTTACACCAATATGCAGGACTTCGCCAAGGGCATCATCAATACACGGGCCGTCGTCTACTTCCTCTCCGGCGCGGCCTTGTTCCTGGCCTTGTCCTATCAAGCCCTGCAGACGAGACGATGGAGGTGAGGCCGTGAGAAAACGCATTCTTCAGGAGACCAACTGGGGCGTCTTCCTCGTTCTCGCGGCGGCGCTCTTCCTCATGGTCAACTACCTGGCCTTCAGGCACTACCATCGCTGGGACCTGACGGCGAACAAGAACTTCACCCTGTCGCCGCAGACAGTGAAGGTGCTCAAGGGCCTGAAACAGCCGCTGGACGTGACGGTTTTCCTCGCGCCGACGGACGAACTGTACGGACGGGTCAAAGACCTTCTATCCGCATACTCCGCAGCCAGTCCCAAGGTCAGCGTGGAGTACATCGACCCCGACCGGGACAGGGCCCGCATGCAGCTTCTCGCACAAAAATACAAGGTCAGCGTCGCGAACGTGGTGGTTTTCGACACGGATGGGCGGAGCAAGTACGTCGAGAAGGACCAGATGGTGGACTACGACTTTTCCGCCATGCAGCGCGGCGGACGCCCGAGGGTGAAAGATTTCAAGGCCGAGGAAGCCTTCACGAACGCCATACTCGACGTCCTCAATCCCAAGAAGCCGGTCATCTATTTCACGTCGGGACACGGAGAGCGCACCGCCGGCCAAAAGGCGGAGGGGATCGGCCTGTTCCGAGGCCGCCTCGCCAAAGAAGGCGACGTGCTCCGCGACTGGGAGAGCCTGGGTAAGCCGTCCGTTCCTGGCGACGCGGATCTACTCGTCGTGGCCGGCCCTACCAGGCCGTTCCTGGCTGAGGAATCGAAGGTGATCGCCGCCTGGCTGAAAAAAGGCGGACGGGCCCTGTTCCTCATGGATCCGGAACTGGTTCCGGGGCGCCCGCCGAAGATCGGGCCCTCGGGGCTCGAGGATGTTTTCGAACAATGGGGCATCACCCTCGGCAGTGACGTCGTCCTCGACCCGCGTGTCTCGGTGCCCAACCTGGGCGCGCAGACCTTCTTCGCCGCGAGCTACGGCCACGGTCCGATCGTCAGCGACCTGGCGCGCAACAAGTTCCCCATCCTCTTTTCCCTGGCCCAGTCCCTGACGCTGGGGCAGCCGGCCGACAAGAACTACACGGCCGATCCCCTCCTCCTGACCTCTCCGGAGAGCTGGGGCAAGAAGAACCTCGCCAACGTGGAGAAGAATGCGGAGTGGGCAGAGGGCGACCCGAAGGGGCCCTTGACCCTGGCCGCGTCCGTCTCCTCGGGCAAGGCCGCCGACAAGACGCGGATCGTGGTCATCGGGGACGCCGACGTGGCGAGCGATGCGCTCGTCCAGAGCGGCAGCGGAAACTTGCTCTTCTGCCTGAACAGCGTGCACTGGCTGCTCCAGGAGGAGAGCCGGCTGGCCATTCCCCCCAAGACGGAGGTGAAGACCCACCTGGCCCTTTCGGCCTCGCAGACGAACCTCATTTTCATACTCTTCGTCGTGCTTATGCCCTGCGTCGTCGCCGGCGCCGGCATCTATGTGTACCTGCAGAGACGGAGGTAGGCGCGATGCGCAAATCCACGTTGATTCTGCTGGTCGTCGTCGTGGCCCTGGGGGCCCTCATCTTCTTCTGGGAGCGGAAAGAACCGTCGACGGACGAGCGTGCCGAGAGCGAACGGCAGTTCGTCGACTTCAAGTCCGACGCGGTCTCGGAGATCACCCGGACGGGCTTTCAACCCGTTACGCTCAAGAAGGGAAAGGACTCCAGGTGGTCCATGGCCGGCCCCGTCGAGGACGTGGCCGACGGCTCCGCGGTGCAGGGCTTTCTCGACAGGATCAGGACAGCGAGAATCGAGAGGAAGGTCGACAGGGATGTGCCTGCCAAGACCCTGGGGCTCGCCTCCCCCAGGGCCGTGTGGACCTTCACCACCGCCTCGGGCCCCGTGAGGATCGAACTGGGTGGCAAGGCGGCCCTTGACGCGGGCGTCTATGCCAGAGCGGGGGGAACGGCCGTCCTTTTGCCCGCGAGCCTCCAGAGCCTCCTGCTCAAGCCCGCGTCCGAATTCAGGCTGCGCGAGCTGCTGCCCGTCGGCACGCAGCAGATCAAGGCCTTCTCGCTCGTCCGGAAGGACGGCCCCCCACTGGCCTTCGAGCGAACGGGCGACGGTATCTGGAACGTTTCAAGACCCTATTCGGACTGGGGATCGTCGGACAAGCTCCAGGACGCCCTGGACGACGTCAGCCTGTGCCCGGTCTTCGGATTTGTGGGCGAAGAGGTGAAGAACCTGTCGCAATACGGGCTTGATCCGGCCCGGACGGAGATGCATTTGACGCTCACGGACGGCGGCAAGGTGGAGGTACGTCTGGGGGCCCCCGTGCCGGACTCCAAGCCCGAAAACAAGCTCGTCTATGCGTGGGCCTCGGACAGGCCGTCTGTCATGAAGGTGTCCATGAACTCCTTAAAAAACATGGAGAAAGCCCCGGATTACTTCCGGTCCATGGCCTGCTTCCGCCACGATCTCTACGACGCCGGGGAGATCGATATCCAGGGGCTCTACCGGGTGAAGCTCGTGCGGGACCAGAAGAAGGGCTGGCGGTTCGTCGTGCCGGCGAGACCGGCCGCGGGAGCGGACGCCCCCACCCTGGCGGCGGGCATCTCCGGGCTGCGCGGCGGCTCCGCCGTGCCCATCCAGGGAAGCCCGCCACCTGGACTTGCCTCTCCCGTTCTTACCGTGACCCTCAAGGGCTCGGGTTTCAAGGAGATCTTGAAGGTGGGGTCGGAGGTGGACGGAACGCGCTACGCCCTGCCGGGTGGACGCAAGGCCGCCCTGGTCCTCGACAAGGATTCCTGGCAGCGGGTCCAGGCGGCGCTTCGGCTCGCGACCGGCGCCGGCAGGGGAAAGAAGCCTTGAAGTTCCGGTTCACACCGCGGGCCAGGTCCCAGAAACCCCCGGCCTGGATCTTCATAGGCCTCGGCCTGGGCACGGCCGGCTTCGTCTTCTGGTTCCTTTCATTCATTCCCGAGAAGTACTGGCCCCCGTGTGGATTTCACCTCGTAACGGGCCATCCGTGTCCGACGTGCGGTGCAACCCGCGCCGCGGTCGACATGATTCACGGCCGGTGGTTGGAGGCGTTGCAAACAAATCCCTTTTTCAGC